>ENA-ORLY01002689-ORLY01002689.1-human-gut-metagenome-genome-assembly--contig:-NODE-2689-length-16131-cov-3.310826_pt1 | contig 16131 bp, 15 predicted proteins | sample MGYA00243071_ERZ508832 | MGnify/ENA primary metagenome ERZ508832 (study PRJEB26277, sample SAMN04329777) | human gut metagenome | biome: human-associated habitat | host: Homo sapiens | place: USA... | reverse complement strand
AGTACAAACCACCCGTTTAACGGGTGGTCATGACTTCTGTTTTTTTGCAAAGATTAGTAGTGATATCTCTTCCTATTTGCAACAAGGAATGCAAGTGAAATCACAAACGCAAAGATCTCAGCAGCTACATTTGCACCCCAGAGGCCGTCCACACCGAGAATCAGTGGAAGGATTAGCACGGATGATGTCTGGAAGATCAGTGTACGCAAAAACGAGATCGCAGCAGAGACTGCTCCGTTGTTGAGTGCAGTAAAAAATGATGATGCAAAAATGTTAAAGCCCGCAAGCAAAAAGCTAAAGGAGAAGAGCTTAAATGCATGAGAGGTGATGGCAAGAAGTTCTGCGTCATAACCTACAAACATCTTTGCAAGCGGATGAGCAAGCGCGAGGGCAAGCACAGTCAAAACGATGCTGAGTGAGCCGACGATGCGAGTACTTTTTTTGAGAAGGCTTTGAAGCTCACTGTGGTTTCCAGCACCATAATGGAAGCTGACAACAGGAGCACATCCAATCGAGTAGCCAACAAAGATAGCAATAAAAATAAACTGTACATACATTAAAACACCGTAAGCAGATACGCCATTTTCACCAAGGTATTTTAATAGCTGAAAGTTATAGACGATACCAACGACTGATCCAGAGATATTGCTCATCAGCTCAGAGGAGCCATTGGCGCAAGCCTGTAAAATTGGGCGAAGTTTAAATTTGGCCTTTGTCAGATGTAGTTTGCTGCTATTTGGACGAATAAAATAGATAAAAGGAAGCAGGCCGCCAATCGTCTGGCTTATGCCGGTTGCGAGTGCTGCTCCAAAAACTCCCCAACGAAGAACACCGACCAACACGGCATCAAGCACCATATTTGTAATTCCGGCGGCAAGCGTTGCTGCCAGTCCAAGGTTAGGCTTTTCAGCTGCTATAAGAAAGCTTTGAAATACATTTTGGAGCATATAGGGAGCAAGAAAAGCGATTACGACACGTCCGTACAGAACACAGTCATCAATCATCTCTTTTGTAGCGCCTAACAATGAAGCAACAGGACGCATAAAGGCAACACCGAGAATAGCCAGAACAATACCGAGCAAAAGTGACAGCCAGATCAGCATAGAAAAATAATGGTTGGCCTTTTTTTCATCGCCCTCGCCAAGAATGCGGGAGACGAGAGCTGTGCCTCCTGTTCCAATCATAAAGCCAAGGCTTCCTAGAATAATGATAAATGGCATTACTAAATTAATGGAAGCAAACGCTGTTTTTCCAGCAAAATTTGATACAAAAAATCCGTCCACAACACTATAGATCGAGGTGAAGATCATCATGATAATGGAAGGAAACGTAAAACGAAACAGTTTTCCATAAGTAAAATGATCAGATAATTGGATTTTCATAAAAATAAATTTATTCCTTTCGTATTATTTTTCATCTTTCATCCGCTGTAATTCTTTTTGCAGGCATTTTAAATAACGTTCATTTAAAGCAAGATATTGTTCAGCAGCTTCAGGTCCCCAATCAGCAAGAATACGGTTTTCAGCATCAATGATTTTTCCTGCTGTTTCAGAAGAGAGCTGTTTGCCTTTCTGTGTTAAAAAGACACGCTTATTTTTGGCATTTGCTGCCTCTAAAAACACAATATCTTCATCCTCAAGCTTTCTTAGTGCAGAATTGATAGTCTGCTTAGGAAGTCCTGTCAGGCGGCAGATATCACGAAGAAGACAGCTTTCTTCGCCAAAGTTACAAATCGTGTATAAAATTTGCATTGTGCTGTCAGATAAACCACACAGATGCGACATCTCATGGTAAACAACGCCCATCTCACACTGTAAATGGTTGAGACGTTTAAGAGAAGCAGAAGATTGAACACTCATATAAAATTCCTCCGTTAATAATTGAAAATACAAGTACGAAATCGTACTTAGAAAGTATAGTATGAAATCATACCATTGTCAAGGGCTTTCATCGCCTGACGCATGAACTGTAACATTTAAAATATATTGTTTGAAATGGATTAACTCTTGACAACACGGTAGCGGTAGTGGTAGTGTAGATGTGTTGCGGAAGCAGCTTCCAGAATAATATCTGTAAAGAAGCAAAAAATCCGCCCATAATACAATATTATATAAGGATGAGGTATTTACAATGAGAGAGTTAAAGCCAATCAAAGAAGGCAAGGTACGCGAAATCTATGATAATGGCGACAGCCTGATCATGGTAGCAACTGACCGTATCAGCTGTTTCGATGTCATTCTGAACAACGTGGTAACTAAGAAGGGAACTGTCCTTACTCAGATGTCCAGATTCTGGTTTGACATGACAAAAGATATTCTTCCAAATCACATGATCTCTACGGATGTAAAGGATATGCCGGAGTTTTTCCAGCAGGAGAAGTTTGATGGAAACAGTATGATGTGCCGCAAATTGCAGATGCTTCCTCTGGAGTGTATTGTGCGCGGATATATCACTGGAAGTGGCTGGGCAAGCTACCAGAAGACTGGAAAGGTATGCGGAATTGAGCTTCCAGAAGGATTAAAGGAGTCTGATAAGCTGCCTGAGCCAATTTATACACCATCTACAAAGGCTGAGATCGGTGATCATGATGAAAACATCTCTTATGAGCAGAGCATTGCTCATCTGGAGAAGTATTTCCCAGGAAAGGGCGAGGAGTATGCACAGAAGCTTCGCGATTACACTATCGCACTGTATAAGAAGTGTGCAGATTACGCACTGAGCAAGGGCATCATTATTGCAGATACCAAGTTTGAGTTTGGTCTGGATGAGAATGGAAATATCGTTATCGGTGATGAGATGCTTACACCAGACAGCTCACGTTTCTGGCCGGCAGATGGCTATGAGCCAGGACATGGTCAGCCATCCTTCGACAAGCAGTTTGCTCGTGATTGGTTAAAGGCAAACCCGGACAACGATTGGACACTGCCGCAGGAGATTGTTGACAAGACAATTGAGAAGTATCTGCAGGCTTATGAGATGCTGACAGGAAAGCCATTAGCATAAATACATATAAAAAGTGAAATCAAAAAGAGGATCTGTCAATTCGACAGGTCCTCTTTTGATCTTGATATCGAACAATTGCAGCATACAGCAATTCTTGAAAGCAATGCGTTCAATGGGAGACTGCTTGTATCAGGCGAAATACCTGCTCGGCAGTATCCTCTATATTTTGCATTGCATTTGTGCGGCACATCGCTTCATCAAGTGTAGAAACGCTTCGAATTACTGGAAAAAATGCATCAATCCCATGTTCATTGCAGGCGATGGCATCTTTTGTGACACAGCCAGAAAAGGCAATTACAGGCTTACCATATTCCTTTGCAATTTTTGCAACACCGATAGGCGCCTTCCCCATGACAGTCTGCCCATCAAGGCGGCCTTCTCCTGTTACAACTATGTCGGCATTTTGAATATAGTCGCGAAGCTTTGTCTCCTCAAGAACAATCTTAATACCAGATTCAAGCGAGGCATGCAAAAAAGTTAAAAAAGCAAAGCCAAGTCCGCCGGCAGCACCTGCACCGGAGAAATTTTTATTTGCATCTGGAAAACATTTGCGTGAGAGTGTTGCATAGTCTTTTAGCCAGTGATCCATCATATTGATCATTTCAGGGTCAGCTCCTTTTTGCGGTCCAAAAACAGCGCTGCAGCCAGTAGCGCCGCATAGTGGATTTGTGACATCACAGGCAACACGGAATGTACATTTTGAAAGCTCTGGCAGTACATGGTCAGCTGTGATTGATTTAAGCTGGCGAAGCCCTTTAGCACCAAATTCAACCTGATTACCATTTTCGTCAAGCATTCCAAACCCTAGTGCCTGAAGCATACCGATGCCGCCATCATTTGTGGCGCTTCCTCCAATGCCAATCAAAAAGTGCCTGCAGCCGCGTTTAACTGCATCAGCAATAATTTCACCGACACCATAAGTTGTGGTGTGAAGCGGATTTTTCTTTTGCGGAGGGACAAGTGTAATACCTGCAGCCACAGCCATTTCAATTATGGCAGTTTTAGTAGCAGAGACAATACCATATTGGCATGAAACAGTCTCGCCTAGTGGTCCTGTGACAGAAACAGTTGTCATTTTACCGCCGCAGCCAGCGACAAGTGCATCAACCGTGCCCTCGCCTCCGTCAGCTAGTGGACGAATCACTGTAGTGGCATCAGGGTAGACCTTTTTTATGCCATTAGCAGCGCTTTCGCCGGCTTCTAATGAACTTAGACTTCCTTTAAATGAGTCAATTGCAATTACAACATTCATAATGTTCCTTTCGTTTATCGCAGACTTTTCAAAAAGCCTATGAATTTCTTATAAAATCAGCACTGCTATTATAACAAAAAACAACCCTTGATATCAATGGGTTGCAAAGCCAGAAAAAAGAAATGGTTGACGCAGCTGATAGTCTCAGGGTATAATCAATATAATATGCGATTTGACAGAGACAATAGGGATCAAAATTGCAGGGAAGGAATATAAAAATGAAAATTGCAGTAACGTATGACAATGGATCTGTTTTCCAGCATTTTGGAAAAACAGAGAACTTTAAGATTTTTGAAGTGGAGAATGGCGCGATCATTTCAAGTGAGGTAGTTAGCTCAAATGGAGCAGGACATAGTGCGTTAGCAGGTTTTCTTGCTGATGCAGGAGTTGATGTTGTAATCTGCGGCGGCATTGGAGGCGGTGCACAGGCAGCACTTTCTGAGGCTGGAATCAAGGTATGTGCCGGCGTTTCTGGTGATGTAAACGAGGCTGCCGAAAGCTACGTAAATGGAACACTTGAGTGCACCAGTGAGGGAACTTGCGATCATCATCATGAAGAAGGCGGTCACTGCTGTCATGGTGAGGAGAGTGAAGAGTCTAGCTGCGAGGGCGGCTGCGGCGGATGCCACGGCGGCTGTGGAACACCAGAGCCAATCATGGAAGGCAAGAATGTAGGAAAGAAGTGCCGCACTCATTATAAGGGAACATTTAATGACGGAACACAGTTCGATTCCTCTTATGATCGCGGTGAGCCGCTTGAGTTTATCTGCGGTGTTGGTCAGATGATCAGAGGCTTTGATCAGGCTGTGGCAAACATGGAAGTTGGCGAGTCTGTTGAGATCCATCTGATGCCAGAGGAAGCATACGGCATGCCGGATCCAGCTGCAATCTTTACACTTGAGATTGCACAGCTTCCAGGTTCAGAGGAACTTGAGGCAGGTCAGCAGGTATATCTGTCTAATCAGTTTGGTCAGCCATTCCCAGTTAAGGTTGTTGCAAAAGATGATAAGACTATTACTTTTGATGCAAACCATGAGATGGCAGGCAAGGAATTAAACTTTACAATTGAGCTTGTCAGCGTAGAAGCGTAAGAAAAGAAAATGCATCTGTCAAATGACGGGTGCATTTTTTTGAAGATTTTATTGCTTTATAATGTAACGCGGCGCAAAAAAAATCCTTCTTATTATATAGAAGAAGAGTATCAGTTAGGGGGTAAGCGATTGCAGACAAAAGATGATGAAATTATAGAGCTGTATTGGAAACGAGATCCCAAAGCAATAGAAGAAACACAGACGCATTATGGGGAAAAGCTTGGCAGACTATCATTTGGCATTTTGGAAAACAGAGAAGATGCACAGGAATGTGTCAATGATACTTATCTTCGAACCTGGGATTCTATACCGCCGACAAGACCGCAGTTTTTCTTTGCGTACCTTGCAAAGATATGCCGCTTTTTATGTTTTGATGTGCTCGATCATAAAAATGCGCAAAAGCGAAGTGCTTTGGTAGTTGAGCTTACGCATGAAATGCAGCAGTGTATTCCAGATTCACGCAATGAAGATAAGGTGCAGGGGGAACAGATCGGACAGAATATAACAGCTTTTTTGAGGACACAGTCAAAGCAGGACAGACTTCTATTTATGAAGCGCTATTGGTATGGTGTGAGCATAAAAGAGCTGGCGCAGCAGATGCAGATAAGTGAGAGTAGTGCAAAGGTGAGGCTGCATAGAATACGTGGGCGGTTAAAAAAATATCTGGAAAGTGAGGGCATTTGGATATGACAGAAAAGGATTTGTTAGACAGCTTGCGCTTTGTGGATGATGACCTTATAGAGGAAGCTGGATTAGAACAGTTAAAAGAAGAAAAACAGAAAAAAACAAATGGAAAAGTGATTTTTTTTAGGACGGCACTTACAGCAGCCGCAGGTATTTGCATTTTCGCTGCAGGAACAGTTATGGGAAGAAAGATCACGGCAAAAAAAGATCAAACAGATGGCGTGCTGATGATGGCTGCGTATCCAGAAAGCGAATATGAAAAGGAAATCTTAGCGCTCGAGGGAAGCGAAACACTGGCGGAGGCAGAGGCTTACGCGGAACCTGAAGATAAAAATACACTTTCAGTTTCAACGATCACATTGGGAGAAGAGACAAAAAGTCAGATCAGTGAAGATGAGACATCAAATACAGCATTGCCAGCTACGAATATTGGTGGTATAGATGTATTCTTTTATAAAAAAGAAGGTTCGAATTACTTTTTCGCTTCATTTGAACAAAATAATGTTTCCTATACTTTGCAGGCTGATACGCTGCGCGAAGTCGTGCAGGCAGCAGCAGATACGATCTGCGGCATGGGCATAGTCACAGTTGTGGATTAATTGATAAAATTTTTTTCAGAATGTGTAACCTCACATCTGATTTTCCGTCTTAAAGAGTGAAGACATAAAAGTCTTAAATAAAATTTTGTGAAAGTAATCTGGTATCAAAGGAGTACATCATATTAGGAAAGGCAGGATAATGATATGAGAAGAAAGAATTTAATGAGACTGACAGCTGCAATGGGAATGATGATGGCATGCTCACAGGTGATGCAGGCAGCCGCACCTGTATGGGGCAATGAGACTGTGGAAGAGACAACGGCAGGCTCTCATGATGATTTGATCGAAATTCCAACGCTTGAGGATGAGGAATATCCTGTGGATCAGGGAAAGCAAAATTATGTTGACACGATTGTGCAGGCAGATAACCGCATTGGATCAATGTTAATGGAAAAGCTTACGGCAGAGAATGAAAATGTATTTATTTCTTCCTATAGTATTGCAGCAGCACTGACGCTTCTTAGTCACTGCTCTGAAAGCGGTGGACAGATTGAGCAGTTAAAAGAATTTCTTGGCTTAAACAATATGAGTGAGAGTGAGATTTTAGCAGCACAGGAAGAACTGGCAGCACTGCTTGGAACAAATAAGGAAAATCAGGAAGATGAAGAAGATGAAAATGAAGCGTCATCAGATTCATCAGAGGAAGTAGTGAGTGTAGAAAGTGATGATTACAGCATTCCAAAGTCAATTTTAGAAACAGCAAATGCTATGTATGTGGATGAGAAAATGAAGATGTCATCTTCATTTGACGATCTGGCGGATATACTTTCAAATACATATCAGGCATCACTAAAGCGCTGTGATTTATCGTCAGAAGAAACAATGAATGAAATCAATGATTGGGTCAATGAGAAGACGCACGGGCTGATTCCATCAATTCTTGATGAACCAATGGATCCGAGTATTCGAATGACACTTTTAAATGCTGTTTATTTTAAGGCTGCATGGGTAAATGCATTTGAAAAAGAGTTGACAGATAAACAGATCTTCCATGGAAAAGAGGGTGATACATCTGTGGATATGATGCATCAGCAGGATCATTTTGAATATGCAGAAAATGATGAGTATCAGATGATTCGTCTGCCTTACCATGGTGGCTGTGAGATGACGGTTTATTTGCCAAAGGACAGCGTAACGGCAGACAAATGGAGCGAAAAAGATTATCTTTATCAGCTTGGGCTTGAGGCAGATAAGCAGGAATGGGATAGCCGCGAGGTTTCTCTTTCAATGCCAAAGTTTGAGATGGAATATGGAAAAGAATTAAAAAATATATTAAAAGAACTTGGACTAGAGGCAATTTTTGATGGCTGTATTTATGACAGACTTACAGATGAAGAGATGGCAGTCGGATCAATCTACCATAAAACAGCAATCAAAAATGATGAAAACGGAACTGAGGCAGCAGCAGTAACTATGATTCTTATGGAAGCAATGGCACTTTTGCCGGAGGATGATATAGTTGAGATGAACATGGATCATCCATTTTACTTTACAATTTCTAATACACAGACAGGCTTAAAGCTTTTTGAGGGATGTGTGTACAACCTTAAGTAAATATAGTTAGTCAGAACTCCATGAGCAAAAACGTGATTATTTTGCTCATGGGGTTATTTTTATTCTGCTTTTTTGGAGAGCATAGTCTTTTGGTAATGACCTGGTGTCACCTTTTTATATCGTTTGAAGATGCGGTTAAAGTAACTTAGATCATTAAAGCCACATGAGTAGGCAACTTCTGTGATACTTTTCTGAGAAGAAGATAAAAGCTCACAGGCACATTCTATTCTGTAATAATTTAAATAATCAATAGGAGATTTCCCTGTAATTGAGTGGAACAATCGGCAGAAATGTTCCGGAGAGAGATTTAAAACATCAGCAAGATCGGCAAGTGTCAGGCGTGATGCATAATTTTTTCTGATATAATTGAGTACCGTTTTAATTTGTTCGGTGCTCTTTGCATTTCTGCGCTCAGCCATATCAGTGACAGTATAGGAGTGATCATGCAGAATTTGACCAAATAGCTGCCACATCAGTCCGACCGTAAAAAATTCGTAGCCAGTTGGACGCTTATTCATTACATCAAACATCTGACAGATCAGTTCACTGCAGTGAGTATCTTTTTCAAAAAAAGGATAAATAAGCGTATCAGTATCAAAAAAGTCGCAGTACTTCCTGTGAAGCAGTGCGCTGCTGCTTTCCATAAAGCGGCTTGTGTCAAATACGAGACACTCATAGATGCAGTTGTCGGGAACACCGCCATGGACGGCTCCAGCAGAAATGACGGCAGTATCACCCTTATGCAAGGTATGAGTTTTCCCATCAACTGACAAAGAGAAGCTCCCGCTTAACACAAGCATAATCTCATGTTCGAGGTGCCAGTGAAAGGGCATTTCATATCGTGGATGACTTCTATCAACATAGTACAATTCAATTGGAAAACCAGAGGTTCCTCTGGCTGTGTTCTCATGCGAAGCTAAAAATTTCATATAAATCCTTTCATAAATAAATGAGCACATACTTAAATATTTTTGTGCACTTATCAACATAAACTACAAAATATAGGTTTGTCTGGACAAACTTGGGAAAAATAACAGCAAAAACAAAATGATTATACAGCAAAAACAACAAAATATCAATATAATACAATAGATAATCATGATAAACAATGACATAAACGAAAATGAAATGTATAATCAGGATAGAAGGTTTGTAAAGATTCTCGTAAGACATGTCTGACGGGGAGTGAAATCAGTGAAAACAGGAGGTATGAAAATGCAGATCGACGAGATTAAAGACCAAATTTGTGATGTGTGTCACAAAATGTGGCAGTTGGGCTGGGTTGCAGCAAACGATGGAAATGTAAGCGTGCGTTTGGATGACGGAACATTTCTTGCAACACCAACTGGAATGAGCAAGAGCTTTATCACACCAGATAAGCTGCTTCGTATCGATGCATCAGGAAATATTTTAGAGGGAGCGCCGGGACTGCGCCCGTCAAGTGAGATTAAGATGCATATGAGATGCTATGAAAAACGTGACGATGTAAGGGCAGTTGTACATGCACATCCGCCGACAGCAACTGGTTTTGCAGTTGCACACAGACCAATGGATATGTATAACATGATCGAGGATGTAGCTGCGATTGGAGCTGTTCCGCTTACACCATATGGAACACCGAGCACAACAGAGGTGCCGGACGCAATCGAGCCATATTTAAACGAGCATGATGTAATGCTTCTTGAAAATCATGGTGCATTAGCCGTTGGAAGTGATGTTATTACTCCTTATTATAGAATGGAAAGTCTTGAACTTTGGGCAAAGATTACGCTTAATGCAATTTTGCTTGGCGGCAGCTACGATATTGACCGCAAGAATATCGATAAGCTGATCAATCTGCGTTCCTATTATCATATCACAGGAAAGCATCCAGGCTATAAAAAGTTTGAGCGCAAAGATGAGGGGGAACCAACCGATAAATAAGCGCAGACAAAAAGATTTAAAATTTTATCGAATAAAATAGAGATCTATATAAATAGAAAGAGAGGATACTTATGTTATATCCAAAGATTGGAATCCGCCCGGTTATTGATGGACGCTGGGGCGGTGTACGTGAAAGTCTTGAAGCTCAGACTATGGCAATGGCAGAGAACGCAGCAAAGCTGATCTCTGAGAATTTAAAATATCCGGATGGAACACCAGTACAGTGCGTAGTTGGATGTACCACAATCGGAGGCGGCGCAGAGGCTGCACGTGTTGCAGAGCAGTTTTCTACACAGAACGTAACAGCAACATTATCTGTAACACCATGCTGGTGCTATGGAACAGAGACATTTGATATGGATCCAACAACAATTAAGGCTGTATGGGGATTCAATGGAACAGAACGTCCAGGTGCTGTTTATTTGGCAGCAGTTTTGGCAGCACATGCACAGCGTGGCCTGCCGGCATTTTCCATCTATGGACATGATGTTCAGGATGCAAACGATACTTCCATTCCTGCTGATGTAGCAGAAAAGATTCTTCGTTTTGCAAGAGGTGCAGTTGCAGCAGGTTGGATGCGCAATAAAGCATATGTTAATATCGGTGCAGTAACGATGGGAATTGCAGGAAGCTTCTGTGATGCAGATGTACTTCAGAAATATTTTGGTATTCGTGCAGAGTGGGTTGATGAGGTTGAAATTCTTCGTCGTATCACTATTGGAATTTATGATCACGAAGAGTACGAGAGAGCACTTGCATGGGTAAAGGAAAACTGCAGAGAAGGTTTTGATAAGAATGCAGGTAAGAATTTCCCAGATGTTATTACAAAATCCAAGGTAATTGCTCCTGATAAGGACTGGGAATTTATTGTAAAGATGACTCTTATTATGCGCGATATTCTTTATGGAAATCCGCGTCTTGATGAGCTTGGATGGCATGAAGAGGCACTTGGACGAAATGCAGTTGCCGGTGGTTTCCAGGGACAGAGACAGTGGACAGACTGGCTGCCAAATGCCGACTTTACAGAGGCAATTTTAGCTTCTACATTTGACTGGAATGGACCAAAGGCACCGACTCCGTTTGCAACAGAAAATGATACATGCAATGGAATTGCAATGCTTCTTGGAAATCTGGTTTCTGGTTCAGCACCGTGCTTCCATGATGTGCGTACATACTGGAGTCCCGAAGCCGTAAAGAAAGCCACAGGCTATGAGCTTGAGGGCGTTGCAAAGCAGAGCGGCGGATTTATCCACCTTATAAACTCAGGTGCCGCCTGCCTTGATGCCTGCGGTAAGGCTACAGATGAAAACGGCAACGGCGTTATGAAGCCGTGGTATGATGTTACAGACAAGGATATTGACAATATTCTTGACGCTACTACATGGAACTATGCCGATCTCGGCTATTTCAGAGGCGGCGGATATTCATCAAGATTTGTAACAGAAGCTGAAATGCCCTGCACAATGATAAGACTTAACCTCGTAAAAGGGCTTGGCCCCGTATTGCAGATAGCTGAAGGCTGGACGGTTCATCTTCCCGATGAAGTTACAGACAAGCTGTGGAAGCGTACAGACTACACATGGCCTTGCACATGGTTTGCTCCGAGAACAACGGGTGAGGGTGCATTCAAGACAGCCTACGATGTAATGAACAACTGGGGTGCAAACCACGGTGCTATAAGCTACGGTCACATAGGCGCAGACCTTATCACGCTCTGCTCTATGCTGAGAATACCCGTTGCTATGCACAACGTACCCGAAAAGGATATATTCCGTCCTGCCGCTTGGAACGCATTCGGTATGGATAAGGAAGGTCAGGACTTCAGAGCTTGCAACGCTTACGGTCCTATGTACCGCAACATAAGATAAGGCGGCAGTATGAAAAACGTACTTGCCATTGACTTCGGTGCGTCAAGCGGAAGAGCCGTTATCGGCTCTTTTGACGGTACTGTAATAAAACTCACAGAGATCCACCGCTTTTCAAACGATCCCGTGATACTCGGAAAGACAATGTACTGGGATTTTCTCCGCCTGTTCCACGAGATAAAGCAGGCACTTATAAAATCAAAGGAATACGGCGAGATAGACAGCATTGCGATAGATACATGGGGCGTTGACTTCGGTCTGATCGACAAATCGGGAAGACTGCTCGAAAACCCTGTGCATTACCGTGACAGCAGAACCGCAGGTACTTCGGACTACAGTAAGCGTTTTATAGACCATAACAGGCTGTATGAAAAGACGGGCATTCAGATAATGGAAATAAACACGGCGTTCCAGCTTTTAAGCATAATAAGAGACCGCTCCGAACTGCTTGACAGAGCCGACAAGATGCTTATGATGCCCGATCTGTTCGCATACTATCTCGGTGCAAAGCCCGTTGCGGAAATGTCAATAGCGTCAACCACACAGCTTTTTGACGCAAATACAAAATCGTGGTCGGAAGAATGCTGTGAACGTCTTAAAATAAAGCATTCGCTTCTGCCCGAAATAGCAGCCGGCGGAACGGTAGTCGGCACACTGTCCGATGAAATCTGCAAGGAGCTTGACATAAAGCCTGCAAAGATAATCGCCGCCTGCGGTCACGATACACAAAGTGCAATGGTCGCAGTACCTGCAAGTGAAAAGGACTTCGCTTTCCTGTCGTGCGGAACGTGGTCGCTTCTCGGCACAGAGCTTGACGCTCCCGTAATAAACGAAAAATCCGCAAAGCTCAATGTTTCAAACGAAACCGGCTACGGTGCAAAGACATCGTTCTTAAAAAACATAATCGGTCTGTGGCTCATTCAGGAGAGCCGCCGTCAGTGGATAAGAGAGGGCAAGCAGTACAGCTTTGCCGAGCTTGAAGATATGGCGAGAAAAGCCCAGCCGTTCAGGTGCTTTATAGATGTTGACGCTCCCGAATTTACCCCTGCGGGAAACATTCCCGAAAGAATAAAGGAATACTGCAAAAAAACAGGACAGTATGTTCCCGAAAATGACGGCGAGGTTATGCGCTGTATATATGAGAGCCTTGCGATGAAGTACCGCACAGCCGTAAACGAGCTTGAGGACTGCACAAATAAAAAGTTTTCAAAGCTCTATATGGTCGGCGGCGGAACAAAGGATAAATTCCTGTCGGAGCTTACTGCAGATTCGCTCGGCATAGAGGTTTCAAGCGGACCTGTCGAGGCGACCTCCTATGGCAACATAGCAATTCAGCTTATAGCTGACGGGGAGATAAGGGATATAGAAACGGCAAGAAAAATTATAGCCGCTTCGGAAAAGCTCTGTACATTTGCTCCCGAAAATACAGCCGAATGGAACAAATATTATAAAATCTATCTTGAGAAGGTGAAATAATGCTTAAGAATATTCCTGCGATATTATCGCCCGAACTGCTCAAGACCCTTTGTGAAATGGGTCACAGCGACAGAATAATAATAGCAGACGGCAACTTTCCTGCCGAGAGTATGGGTAAAAACTGCAAGGTTATCCGTGCAGACGGTCACGGCGTACCCGACCTGCTTGATGCGATACTGACACTGTTCCCTCTTGATACTTACGTTGAAAAACCTGTAAATCTTATGCAGGTAATGCCGGGCGACACAGCAAAAACTCCTATATGGGACGAATACAAAGCGATAGTCGCAAAGCACGACGAAAGAGGAAACAACGCTATCGGTCAGATAGAACGTTTTGAATTCTATGAACAGGCAAAGACCGCCTATGCAATAATCGCAACAGGCGAAAAAGCCGTATACGCAAACATAATGCTCCAGAAGGGCGTTGTTTAAGCATACAGTAGCAACTTGAAAGGATATAAATATGTACGAAGAAATTAAAGAACAAATGGTAGACATCTGCCACAAGCTCTGGCAGAAGGGCTGGGTTGCCGCAAATGACGGCAACGTAACCGTAAAGGTTGGCGAGGGTAAATATCTTGCAACACAGACAGGTGTCAGCAAGGCGTTCATCACTCCCGAAAAGATAGGTCTTATCGATGATGACTTCAACATACTTGAAGCCGCTGAGGGCTTCCGTCCCTCGTCAGAGGTAAAGATGCACCTGAGATGCTACAAGGAGCGTCCCGACGTAGGCGCAGTAGTTCACGCTCATCCTCCCGTTTCAACCGGCTTTGCCTGCGCTCATCTTCCTATGGATGATTACTGCATGATAGAAACTGTAATCGGAGTAGGCTCAATACCGCTCACTCCCTACGGCACACCCTCGACCTACGAGGTACCCGAAGCAATCGCACCTTACTTAAAGGATCACGATTGTATGCTCCTTGAAAACCACGGTGCTCTGACAGTAGGTGCAGACCTTATCACAGCATACTACAGAATGGAAACAATGGAGCTTCAGGCTCACATTTCTCTTGTTGCACGTCTGCTCGGCGGTGTAAAGGATATTACTCCCGACAATATCGACAGACTTATCGGTATGAGAGAGCAATACGGCGTTACAGGCAAGCATCCGGGGTACAAGAAATACCTTTAATGTAACTTTTACATATATTTACCTCTCAAAATGTAAAACTTTTGTGAAAAGTGTTGCATTTTCTGACCAAAGGTAGTATAATGAATACAGCAAACGGAAATATATATTCCGTGCTTTAAATTCAAAGAACAGGATGGTAAAAACCAATGGCTAATCGTTTTATACTTAACGAAACTTCATATTTCGGCGCAGGCGCAAGAGAAAACCTCGTTCCCGAGCTTACAGGCAGAGGACTTAAAAAGGTAATGTTCGTTACCGATAAGGTACTGCTTGAATGCGGAGTAGCTACAAAGGTTACGGCAGAGCTTGACAAGGCAGGAATCGCCTATGAAATATACAGTGACGTTAAGGCAAACCCCACAGTTGCAAACGTTCAGACAGGTGTTGCAAAGTTCAAGGAGATGGGCGCTGACTCACTCGTAGCTGTAGGCGGCGGCTCAGTTATGGATACAGCTAAGGCTGTAGGCATCATTATAGCTAACCCCGACTTTGCGGATGTTGTATCGCTTGAGGGCGTTGCAGACACAAAGAACAAGAGTATTCCGCTGATTGCACTTCCCACAACATCGGGTACAGCGGCAGAGGTTACTATCAACTACGTTATCACAGACGAAGCAAACAAGAAGAAGATGGTTTGCGTAGATCCCAAGGATATTCCCGTAGTAGCTATCGTAGACAGTGATCTTATGATGGGTATGCCTAAGGGTCTGTGTGCATCTACAGGTATGGACGCACTGACACACGCTATCGAAGGATATATCACAAAGGGTGCGTGGGAGCTGTCTGATATGGTTGAGCTTCGTGCTATCGAGCTTATCGCAGGCTCACTGTACGACAGCGTTCAGGGCGACCCCAAGGCAAGAGAAACTATGGCGCTTGCTCAGTACATAGCAGGTATGGGCTTCTCTAACGTAGGTCTTGGTATCGTTCACTCAATGGCACATCCTCTCGGTGCATTCTACGATACGCCCCACGGTGTTGCAAACGCACTTCTGCTCCCCTACGTTATGGAATATAACGCAGAAAGCCCCGCAAAGCCCAAGTACAAGGCTATAGCAAAGGCTATGGGCGTACAGGGTACAGAGAATATGACAGATGAAGAAGGAGTAAAGGCTGCAGTTGAAGCTGTACGCAAGCTGTCACTGTCGATAAACATTCCTCAGAAGCTCCACGAGATCAATGTCAAGGAAGAAGACCTCAAGGATCTGTCTGTAGCCGCATTCAACGATGTATGCACAGGCGGTAATCCCAGAGAAACCAACTCAGACGAGATACTCGAAATCTACAAGAAGGCATTCTGATAAACGGTTTTGAGAGCAATAGCATCAGACCCCTCCGTGAAAACGGAGGGGTCAAGTTTGTTATAAACGTTTATTAAGGCTGTATGTTCCACTTGATTTGATAATCCGACTACCCAAGATTCGAATAAGATGACGATTTTCCCGACACAAAAAGCCCTAAGCGTTTGCTCAGGGCTTTCAGACTGTCGATAAACCTATATAATTTTTGAAAATGGGGTTTGGGGCGTAGCCCCAAGCGGGGTG
>ENA-ORLY01002685-ORLY01002685.1-human-gut-metagenome-genome-assembly--contig:-NODE-2685-length-16151-cov-3.282941_pt1 | contig 16151 bp, 14 predicted proteins | sample MGYA00243071_ERZ508832 | MGnify/ENA primary metagenome ERZ508832 (study PRJEB26277, sample SAMN04329777) | human gut metagenome | biome: human-associated habitat | host: Homo sapiens | place: USA... | reverse complement strand
GGAGCAGTTATATGAACAATTGGTTAGACAAACTTGAACGGAAATTTAGCAGATATGCGATTCCAAATCTCATGACTTATATTATAATATTATATGCAGCCGGATTTGTGCTGAATCTGATCAATCCGACGTTCTATAGCCAGTTCCTAAGCCTGGATGCCGGTAAGATTCTTCAGGGGCAGATATGGAGAATCGTTACGTTTATTATCCAGCCTCCATCTGGCAGCCTGATTTTTATTGTATTCGTACTGTATCTCTATTATATGATAGGGAAGCAGTTAGAGGCAGCGTGGGGGGCTTTTCGTTTTAATCTGTATTTCTTTTCGGGAATGCTCTTTATTGTAATAGGAGCCATACTGGCATATTTACTGACAGGCGCTGTGTTACCGATGGATACATGGTATCTGAATCTGTCGCTATTCTTTGCATTTGCGGCACTCTACCCGGATATCCAGCTGTTATTGTTCTTTGTCATACCGATCAAGATCAAATGGCTGGCGATGCTGGATGGTCTGTATTTTGTGTATGCGATCGTACAGGCTTTTCTTCCGGCCTACGGCGGAGATGTCTATGGCATATATTATAAGGCGATTGCACTTGCTGCGTTCATCTCGATCCTGAACTTTATCATTTTTTTCTTAAGTTCACGGAATATGAAGCCGTATTCACCGGGCCAGATGAAGAGAAAGAATGATTTCAAGCGCAAGATGAGACAGGCAGAAAGACCGGTGAATGTCTATGCAAATGGAGCAAAACACAGATGTGCAGTCTGCGGAAGAACAGAAATGGATGATCCGAATTTGGAATTCCGGTATTGCTCAAAATGTAATGGCAATTATGAATATTGCCAGGATCATTTGTTCACACATACACATGTTAAATAACTAAGAGAGGAATAGGGAAAATATGAAAAAAACAAAGATTATCTGTACAATGGGACCAAATACCAACGATGAATCTCTGATGAGAAAGTTAGTCCAGAATGGAATGGACATCGCAAGATTTAACTTCTCTCATGGTGATCATGAGGAGCAAAAAGGTCGTATGGATATGTTAAAGAAGATCCGCGAGGAAGAGAACAAACCAATCGCGATCCTTCTGGATACAAAAGGACCTGAGATCCGTACAGGTGTATTAAAAGACGGAAAGAAAGTACAGCTTGAAGCAGGCGAGACATTTACCCTGACAACAGATGAGATCGTAGGAGACAATAAGATCGTATCTATTACATATAAAGGTCTGGTAGAAGATGTCAAAGCCGGAAGCACAATCCTGATCGATGACGGTCTGATCGAGCTGAAGGTAAAAGATAAAAAGGGCAATAACATCAACTGTGAAGTTGTCAATGGCGGTGAACTTGGAGAGAAGAAGGGTGTTAACGTACCGAACGTAGCAATCCGTCTTCCTGCTATCACAGACAAAGACCGTGACGATCTGAAATTCGGTGTAGAACAGGGCGTAGACTTTATCGCTGCTTCTTTCGTAAGAAATGCAGAATGTATCCTGGAGATCAAATCATTCTTAAGAGAATGTAAAGCTCCATATATTCCGGTTATTGCTAAGATTGAAAACTTTGAGGCAATCAAGAATATCGATGAGATCATCCGCTGCGCAGACGGAATCATGGTAGCCAGAGGTGATCTTGGTGTTGAGATTCCTGCAGAAGAAGTTCCATACCTTCAGAAAACAATTATCCAGAAATGTAACGATAACTTCAAACCGGTTATCACGGCTACACAGATGCTGGATTCAATGATGCGTAACCCGCGTCCAACAAGAGCAGAGGTTGCAGACGTTGCAAATGCTATTTATGACGGTACAGATGCAATTATGCTGTCAGGAGAGACTGCGGCAGGTAAATATCCGCTGGAGGCACTGAAAATGATGGTAGAAATCGCACAGAATACAGAGCCTCATCTGAATTACGAGTCCTACACCCATGGCCGTAATATGTGCGGAGAGAGCCGTGTTTCCAGTGCTGTGGGACTTGCAGCAGTGCAGACAGCAAGAGATCTGAAGGTAAAGGCTATTGTAACGCCTACCTTTAGCGGAAGGACGGCCAGTTTGATTTCTAATTTCCGTCCGGCTGTTCCCATCTATGCAGTTACGCCCAGTGATACGGTTCTTCACAGACTGCAGCTGGTTTGGGGTGTGACTCCGTTGAAGGGCTATGAGAAGGATTCCACAGAGCATATTATTTCCCAGGCCATGAGCGTTGTCCGCAGAAAGCGTCTTGCAAAGAAGGGCGATCTGATCGTGTTTACTGTAGGAGATCCGGCTACGAATATGACCAGGGAGGGTGCTGTTACAAACATGCTTCATGTGATTGAGGCTAAGTAACAAATAGCTGTACATTTTATAAACGAGGAGAAACTATTATGAAAAAAACACCTTTTGTAACATTGGAGAAGGTTCAGGAAATTGCAAAGAAGTATCCTACACCGTTCCATCTCTATGATGAGAGGGGAATCCGTGAGAATGCACAGGCTTTAAAGGAAGCATTTGCATGGAATAAGGGATTTAAGGAATTTTTTGCCGTAAAAGCAACACCTAATCCATTTCTCATTAAGATTCTGCAGGAATATGGCTGCGGCTGTGACTGCTCTTCCATGACAGAGCTTATGCTTTCCAAGGCAATCGGCTGCGGAAAGGGAGACATTATGTTTTCCTCCAATGATACTCCGAACGAAGAGTTTAAGTATGCAGATGAAATTGGCGGAATCATTAATCTGGATGATATCACTCACATTGAGAGTGTGGAAAAGGCTGTGGGCAGAATTCCGGAAATTATCAGCTGTCGCTATAATCCAGGCGGAGTATTCAAGATCAGCAATGATATTATGGACAATCCGGGAGATGCCAAATACGGTATGACAACGGAACAGATTTTTGATGCTTTCCGTATTCTTAAAAGCAAGGGTGCAAAGGAGTTTGGTATCCATTCATTTCTTGCCAGCAATACTGTAACGAACGAATATTACCCAATGCTTGCAAAGGTAATGTTTGAGCTTGCTGTTAAGCTTCAGAAGGAGACAGGAGCGCACATTAAGTTTATTAATCTTTCCGGTGGTATCGGTATTCCTTATCGTCCGGAACAGACACCTAATGATATCCGTGTGATCGGAGAGGGTGTGCGCAAGGTTTACGAGGAAGTTCTTGTTCCGGAAGGAATGGGAGATGTGGCAATCTACACTGAGCTGGGACGTTTCATGATGGGACCGTATGGCTGCCTGGTAACCAAGGCAATCCATGAGAAACATACCCACAAGGAATATATCGGCGTGGATTCCTGTGCAGTAAACCTGATGCGTCCGGCTATGTACGGTGCTTATCATCATATTACCGTTCTTGGCAAGGAGGATCAGCCTTGCGATCATCTGTATGACATTACAGGATCTCTTTGTGAGAACAATGATAAATTTGCCATTGACCGTTATCTTCCGAAGATAGACATGGGAGATTATCTGGTGATCCATGATGCCGGTGCCCACGGCTTTTCCATGGGCTACAACTACAACGGCAAGCTGAAATCTGCGGAGATCCTTCTTCACGAGGACGGAACCTTCGACATGATCCGCCGCGCCGAGACCCCAAGAGACTACTTCGCAACCTTCGACTGCTTCCCGATTTTTGAGAAGCTGCTGGAAGATGAGGAGAAGGCGTGATTGCCGGGGATGAATTGTAATTAGGCAATTAAGCACAATATAAAAAGCGATATCGTTCAACTCCGGAAGTTGAGTGGTATCGCTTTTTGTGCAATTAAATCCAAGCAACAAGATGGGCGGCTATAAATACTTTTAGCTTCATGTTTACTCCCTTAGGTAAGAAAAAATCCCGCAGGACAAGACTCTGACGGGATTCATAGAAACGTATGAAATTGCCGGCAGTGGGACTTGAACCCACACGTAGTTGCCTACAACAGATTTTGAGTCTGCCTCGTCTGCCATTCCGACATGCCGGCGGTTGAAACAAGATATATAATAGCATAAATTGTCATGTTATGCAAGTGGATTTCCAAAATTAATTTATGAAATTGTGTAAAAAATACACACAATGAGGAAATAAAGGAATGATGAAAAGAATGAAAAGTTTATAAATTTTCCGGGCAGAATATTGATATTCCCAATCAGAAATGCTAAAGTATTTAACAGTTGACAGAATATGGAGGAAATGCCAATGAATATTGACCATAAAAAACCAGAGAACCGTCCCTTATACATTTTCGTGCTGGTGGCGGTAGTGGTAATTCTTCTCCTGAACGTGTTCGCAATCCCTGCCATGCAGGAGCGCTCTGTGGAGAAGACAGATTACAGCACATTCCTCAGCAATGTAGAGCGTGGAAATGTGTCCAAGGCAGAAGTACAGGATGATTATATCTATTATGTGGTAAGAAAGAACGGAGAAGACGTTGTCTGCAAGACCGTGCGCATGGATGATCCGGATCTGGTAAGCCGCCTTTACGACGCCGGCACCAGCATGGAGGCAGTAGAGCCCCAGAAGCAGTCCATTCTTCTCAGTCTGATCATAGGTTATGTGATTCCCATTGGCATCTTTGTTTTACTTGGTAGATGGCTGAGCAGGAAGATGATGAGCTCCATGGGCGGAGGTCCTGGCGGAGCCATGTCCTTTGGCAAAAGCAATGCCAAGGTATATGTGAAATCTTCCACAGGTATTAAGTTTACAGACGTAGCAGGCGAGGATGAGGCCAAGGAGCTTCTTACGGAAATCGTAGATCATCTTCACAATCCGCAGAAATATACGGAAATCGGAGCTTCCATGCCCAAAGGTGCCCTTCTTGTAGGCCCTCCAGGTACAGGTAAAACCCTGCTTGCCAAGGCAGTTGCAGGTGAAGCGGAGGTTCCTTTCTTCTCTATCTCAGGCTCTGAATTTGTAGAAATGTTTGTTGGTATGGGAGCTGCCAAGGTTCGGGATCTGTTTAAGCAGGCTAATGAGAAAGCACCCTGTATCGTATTTATTGACGAAATTGATACTATCGGAAAGAAGCGTGACAGCGGAAGCTTCACCGGCGGGAATGATGAGCGCGAGCAGACTCTGAATCAGCTTCTTACAGAGATGGATGGCTTTGACGGCTCTAAGGGTGTTGTGATTCTGGCAGCAACCAACCGTCCGGATTCTCTTGATCCGGCATTGCTTCGTCCGGGACGATTTGACAGACGTATTCCGGTAGAACTTCCCGATTTGAAGGGTCGTGAGGAAATTCTTAAGGTTCACGCCAAGAAGATCAAGATTGCGGATAGCGTACGCTTTGAAGATATTGCCAAGGCAGCAGCCGGAGCTTCCGGTGCAGAGCTTGCCAATGTTGTAAATGAGGCTGCACTGCGTGCAGTACGTGACGGCAGAAAATTTGCTACACAGGCAGATTTTGAAGAGAGCATTGAGGTTGTAATTGCCGGATATCAGAAGAAAAACCGCGTACTCTCCAATAAGGAGAAGCTGATCGTTTCCTATCATGAGGTGGGACATGCCCTTGTGGCTGCCAAGCAGACAGATTCTGCTCCGGTTCACAAGATTACCATTATTCCACGTACCTCCGGTGCCCTTGGCTACACCATGCAGGTGGATGAGCAGGAGCATTTCCTGATGTCCAAGGAAGAATTAGAGAACAAGATCGCTACCTTTACAGGAGGGCGTGCGGCCGAGGAACTGATCTTTCACAGCATTACAACAGGTGCTTCCAATGATATTGAGCAGGCTACCAAGATTGCCAGGGGCATGATTTCCCGCTATGGTATGAGCGATGAGTTCGACATGGTAGCAATGGAGAGCATGAACAACCAGTATCTGGGCGGAGATGCAAGCCTGAGCTGTTCCTTTGAGACACAGACTCTTCTGGACAAGAAGGTTGTGGAACTGGTGCGCAGACAGCATGAGAAAGCTTACAAGATCCTGGAGGACAACATTGAGAAGCTCCACGAGCTTGCCAAATACCTGTATGAGCATGAAACCATTACAGGCGAGGAATTTATGAAGATTTTGAATGACCCGCCAAGGGTGCTTACAGCAGAAGAATAAGAAACCGCAAAAGGGAGTGCAAAAGAACGATGCCATGTTTTTTTTCACTCCCTTGTGTTTTTTTGAGGATTCGGATATAATAACCGATATGGGCCGTAGGCTTGCAGAAAATACTGCAGGAGAACCTGCAGTGGAAAACAGCGGCGAAGAACTACAGTACCAAAAAGACAGGGGGAAAATCCATGAATTGTCAGACTGCTGAGAGTATGGTAAACCGATATATTGAACATGATCTGTCCGTAAATGAGCTGGAGGATTTTCTGGATCATGTGGAGAATTGTCCATCCTGTTACGATGAACTGGAGACGTATTTCATTGTTCATGCCGCCATGCGCCAGCTGGATGAGGAAAGCGGGGATTCTTCGCTGGACCTTCGGGAGCTTCTTGAGGATGACATCCGCAGATCCAAGCACTATATATTGAAAATGAAATTCCGAAGAGCCTTAAGCGGCGTAGGTTTTTGTACCTTAATTGCTGGGCTTGGAGGATTTTTAATTTATATTATTATGCAGACCTTGTAATCTGCATTACAGCGAATATTAAGTAACCGCTATGTTGACTTGTCTGATTTTTTATATGCTGTGTCAATAGAGCTGATATTTGATTTTCGTTATATTAGAGCGTGTTTGAAAAAAACTGCTGTACAGGAGGCACACATGTGTGAGAAAATTTTATTGATAGATGGTCACAGTATTTTGAACAGAGCATTTTACGGGCTGCCGGATCTCACCAATCCGGAGGGACTGCACACGGGCGCTGTTTACGGTTTTCTGAATATTCTGTTTAGAGTACTGGAAGAAGAAAAGCCGGAATACCTGGCAGTAGCTTTTGACAGAAGCGAGCCTACCTTCCGTCATCAGAAATATCCAGAATATAAAGGTACCCGCAAACCAATGCCGGAAGAACTAAAAGAGCAGCTTCCCCTGCTTCAGGAAATGCTGGCTGCCATGGGGATAACTACCATTTCCCTGGCCGGCTATGAGGCAGACGATCTCCTTGGAACCCTGGCGAAAAGAAGCGAAGAGAAAGGTATGGATGTGACAGTTCTTTCCGGTGACCGGGATCTGCTGCAGCTGGCATCAAAGAAAACCCTGATTCGTATTCCAAAAACAGCCAAGGGACAGACCCTTATAGAGAGCTATCATGAGGATGAGGTGCTGGAGCATTATCAGGTCACTCCCTCCCAGATTATCGAACTGAAAGCCCTTATGGGAGATTCCGCAGACAATATTTCGGGAATCCCGGGAGTGGGAGAGAAAACTGCCACCCGCTTGATTAAAGAATACGGCACTGTGGAGAATGCTTACGCCCACGCGGAAGAGATTCCCCAGAAACGTGCGCGGGAATCCCTTCTGGAACATTACGAACTGGCACAGTTAAGCCGGGAACTTGCTGCAATTTGTACGGACAGCCCGGTGGAATTTTCCTGTGAGGATGCCAAAGTCGGGGATCTTTACACAAAGGAAGCCTATGAGCTGTGCCGAAAGCTGGATTTCAGAAGCTTTTTGAACCGCTTTGATCCTGCACAGGTGAACGAGGACTCTATGGAACAGGACTTTTTTACCTGCAGTGATTTCGAGGGCTGCGAGGCTCTTTTTGAGAAAGCGGCGCAGGCAGAAGCGGTTGGAGTCAGTCTTCTTGGAGACAAAGAGGGCACATACGGTCTGGGACTGGCATTAAATGAGGATGAAATTTATTACATTCCAGTACAGGGAATGACTACACCAGGCTATCTTAGTGAGAAACTTGAAAGTCTCAGCCAGAATACCATGCTTTGCTCCATGGATGTAAAAGCCATGTTAAAGCATATCGAACTGCGCCCGGAAGCAAAGGTCTTTGACTGCGGTATTGCAGCCTACCTTCTGAATCCATTAAAGAGCACTTATACCTATGAAGAGCTTGCCCGGGATTATCTGGATGGCAAAGCCATTCCTGCAAAAGAAGAGCTTCTTGGCAAAATCTCCCTGAAAAAAGCCTGGGAGCAGGACATGCCAGAGCAGGAGCAGCTGGCATGCTACATGGCCTACACCGCATTTTGTGTCAGAGGGCCGCTGGAAGAGAAGCTGAAGGAAACCAGCATGTGGAAAGTTTACACAGAAATTGAGCTTCCCCTTGTATTTACCCTGGATTCCATGGAAAAATGGGGAATCGAAGTGAAAGGGGAAGAACTGAAAAATTACGGAGATCAGCTGACGGTCCGCATCCAGGAGCTGGAGAAGCTGATCTGGCAGCAGGCAGGAGAGGAATTCAATATTAATTCCCCCAAGCAGCTTGGAGTTATCCTTTTTGAAAAAATGGGAATTCCCGGCGGGAAAAAGACCAAAACCGGCTATTCCACTTCCGCAGACATTCTGGAGAAGCTGGCACCGGATCATCCCATTGTAAACGATATTTTGGAATACAGGCAGCTTGCCAAGCTGAAATCCACCTATGCAGACGGTCTTGGCGCTGTAATTGAAGCAGATGGAAGAATCCATTCCACCTTTAACCAGACCATTACCGCAACAGGCAGAATCAGCAGCACAGAGCCGAATCTTCAGAATATTCCGGTGCGCATGGAGCTTGGAAGGTTGATCCGCAAGGTCTTTGTGCCGGAGCCTGGTTTTGTATTTCTGGACGCAGACTATTCCCAGATCGAGCTTCGCGTGCTGGCCCATATGTCCGGGGATGAGAAGCTGATCCAGGCATACCGGGAGGCAGAGGATATCCACAGACTGACTGCATCCCAGGTATTCCACATCCCCCTTGAAGAAGTCACCCCGCTGCAGAGACGAAACGCCAAGGCAGTAAACTTCGGGATTGTGTACGGCATCAGCTCCTTTGGACTGAGTCAGGATCTTAGCATTACCAGGAAAGAAGCAGCTGCCTATATCCAGAAGTATTTTGAGACATACCCAAGCATTAAGGGCTTTCTGGATGGTCTGGTGGAGCAGGGAAAAGAAAAGGGCTACGTTTCCACCATGTTTGGCAGAAGACGTCCGGTGCCGGAACTGAAATCCAGTAATTTCATGCAGCGTTCCTTTGGAGAGCGAGTGGCAATGAACTCCCCAATTCAGGGAACTGCCGCAGATATTATTAAAATTGCCATGAACCGTGTGTATAAGCGCCTTCTGGATGAGAAATTAAGATCCAGGCTTGTGCTTCAGGTACACGATGAGCTTCTCATTGAAACCTGGAAGGATGAAATTCCACAGGTTTCCAGAATTCTGGAAGAGGAGATGAAGGGGGCTGCTCATCTGGCAGTAGAGCTGGAAGTGGACATGCACCAGGGAGATAACTGGTACGAGGCGAAATAAATCCATGCATATGAGGCAAAACAAATGAGAACCATAGGAATTACAGGAGGGGTAGGCGCCGGGAAAAGCACGGTGCTTGCTTTCCTTGAGAAAAAATACGATGCATACGTAATTCAGGCAGACGAAGTTGGCCATCTTGTGATGGAACCGGGGGAAGAATGTTATGAGCCCGTGATCCGCCTGTTTGGAAAAGATGTGATAAAAAACGATAAAACTATTGACCGGAAGAGGGTTTCGGATGTAGTATTTGGACAACCGGATATGCTGGAGCAGTTAAACGGCATCATTCATCCGGCTGTGAAACGGTATATTTTACGAAGTCTGAAAGAGAAGGAACAACAGGGCTGCAAGCTTTGCATTGTAGAGGCGGCTCTTTTCTTAGAAGAGCATTACGAAGAATTCTGCGATGAAGTGTGGTATGTCCACACAGACGAAGAAATCCGGATTCAGAGACTGATGGAGAACCGGGGCTATACAAGGGAAAAATCTCTTGGTATCATCCGCAATCAGGCTTCAGTGGAATATTTCCGTGCCCACACAGACTATACGGTAGAAAATAACGGCGATCTGGAAGAAACATGGAAGCAGATCGAAGAAGGAGTAAGAAGAAATGAGATTTTGTAGCATTGCCAGCGGCAGCAGCGGAAACTGTATTTATGTGGGATCAGAAGAAACCCATGTCCTGGTAGATGCAGGAATCAGCGGGAAAAGAATTGAGCAGGGCCTGAACCAGCTGGAGCTGACAGGCAATGACATTGATGCTATCCTGGTCACCCACGAGCATTCCGATCATGTAAGCGGGCTTGGGGTGATGGCGCGCAGATACCACATTCCCGTGTATACAACAGGCGGCACGGCAGATGCCATCAGCCGTATGAAGAATATGCAGAAGCTTCCCGAGGATACCTTCCATGAGATTGAGGAGGATCAGGACTTTCATATTAAGGATCTGACCATCCATCCGTTTTCCATTCCACACGATGCGGCACAGCCTGTAGGATATCGTCTGGAATGTCAGGACAAGGCAGTGGGGATTGCCACAGACCTTGGCAAATATAACGAATACATAGTAGATAATTTACAGAATCTGGACGCCCTTTTGCTGGAAGCGAACCACGATATCCGCATGCTTCAGGTGGGAAGCTATCCCTATTATCTGAAACAGCGTATCCTGGGAGACAGAGGGCATCTTTCCAATGAAAATGCAGGAAGGCTGCTTTGTCGGCTTTTGCATGACGATATGAAAGCCATATTCCTGGGACATTTAAGCAAGGAAAACAACTACGAGGCTCTTGCCTATGAGACCGTGTGCTCAGAGGTGACCCTTGGAGATAATCCATATAAATCCAAAGATTTCAAGATACAGGTTGCGAAACGTGACAGTATTTCAGATGTGGTCATGCTCTAGAGTGAGGTTGAAAAAGCATTCCCGCAATCTGCACGCCCCAAGCTGGCTTTTTTGCTGCCGCAGATGGCGGCGGTTTCGGAAAACATTCTGTCCGTTTTTGTATACAGGTCATGGGGGAGATCTTGGACTGTTCATCTGGAGCTTTTTTCAAATTTGCTTTAGAGTACAGCAATGAGTTTCCCTGAGACAGCCATAGCTGCTGCTTGCAGCAACAGTCAAATATGGGCCGCATGCCCAAACACAGGAGGAGTATCATGAAAAAAACAATCATCACAGTAGTAGGAAACGACACCGTTGGTATCATTGCAAAGGTATGTACCTATCTTGCCCAGAACCAGGTCAACATTCTGGACATTTCCCAGACGATTGTACAGGGATATTTTAACATGATGATGGTCGCAGACACCAGCGCTTCAGACAAGGAAATTGCAACTCTTTCCAAGGAACTGGCTGCTCTCGGGGATGAGATCGGCGTAGTGATCCACTGTCAGCACGAGGATATTTTCAACGTAATGCATAGAATCTGAAAGGAAAGTCCCGGACAGCTGACTTTCATTAAAAATGTCGTCAGAAGACGACAGTTTCATTATACTTGAAAGGAACACATACGCTATGATTAATATGTTTGAGGTAAACGAGACCAATAAAATGATCGAGCAGGAGAACCTGGATGTTCGTACCATCACCCTTGGAATCAGCCTGCTGGATTGCATTGACAGTGATCTTGATAAATTAAATGAAAAAATTTATAACAAAATTACCACTTATGCCAAGGATCTGGTAGCAACCGGAGAGAAGATTTCTGCCCAGTACGGAATTCCCATTGTAAATAAACGAATTTCCGTAACCCCGATTGGTCTGATAGGCGGAGCTGCCTGCAAGACCACAGAGGACTTTGTGACCATCGCCAAGACTCTTGACAAAGCTGCAAAACAGGTTGGAGTAAACTTTATCGGCGGATACACTGCTCTTGTAAGCAAAGGAATGACCCCCGCAGAAGAGCTTTTGATCCGTTCCATTCCCCAGGCACTTGCAAGCACTGAGCGGGTGTGCAGCTCTGTAAACGTTGGTTCCACAAAGACCGGAATCAACATGGACGCCGTGAAGCTGATGGGAGAAATCGTCCTTGAGACAGCAGAGGCTACCAAAGAGCAGGATTCCCTTGGCTGTGCCAAGCTGGTGGTATTTTGCAACGCGCCGGATGACAACCCGTTTATGGCAGGTGCTTTCCACGGTGTTACAGAGGCAGACAGTATTATCAATGTCGGCGTCAGCGGACCTGGCGTTGTAAAAACCGCTCTTGAGAAAGTGAGAGGAGAGGATTTCGAGACTCTCTGCGAGATGATCAAACGTACCGCATTTAAGGTTACCCGTGTGGGACAGCTGGTTGCCCGTGAGGCATCCAAGATGCTTGGCGTTCCATTTGGTATTGTGGATCTTTCCCTTGCGCCAACTCCTGCAATCGGCGACAGTGTGGCTGAGATTCTGGAGGAGATCGGCCTTGAGAGAGCCGGCGCACCGGGAACCACTGCAGCCCTTGCCCTTCTGAACGACCAGGTGAAAAAAGGCGGTGTCATGGCATCCACAGCAGTGGGCGGATTAAGCGGCGCGTTTATTCCAGTCAGTGAGGATCAGGGAATGATCGACGCTGTGACAGCAGGCGCCCTTACCATTGAGAAGCTGGAAGCCATGACCTGCGTATGCTCCGTTGGACTGGATATGATCGCAGTTCCGGGAGACACCAAGGCATCCACTATTTCCGGTATTATCGCAGATGAGGCAGCCATTGGAATGGTGAACCAGAAGACCACAGCAGTCCGTCTGATCCCGGTAATCGGAAAAGGAGTGGGAGAGACGGTTGAATTTGGCGGCCTTCTTGGATATGCCCCGATCATGCCGGTCAATAATTTCTCCTGCGAAGCTTTTGTAGCAAGAGGCGGACGCATCCCGGCTCCGATCCATAGTTTTAAGAATTAAGCTTACGCAGCAAACGCTGCTTCTTGTGCAACGCACAGGAAAGTTCGGATTTTTATCGGTCATACGATATAAAAACAAGTATCATAATTTTCATTTTAAAAACAAAGTGCAGCCCGGATATGCTTCGTGCATACCGGAACTGCACTTTGTTGTTTTTGGGGGTAAAATCTCCCGCAAATTGTGACGCACATCTTGCAGAAAGCTATTTTCGAACACGCCTAGCCGAAATCCTCTATGAACACACTTCCGCTATAAATATATCCTATAACCAGCTATTAAAATTCTATAGTAGACAATCTGGTTGTCCTATGTTATCATCTTAATCATATTAAACCTATTGAAAAAATAGGAAATATAAAACAGGGGGAAATGGAAATGAAAATGAGAATGACCACTGCAGCTTTAAGACTTGTTACTATATTGCATCATCCAAACATTCGGCAGAAAATGTTGTGAATCTTTCAGCTTTGGGAAATCCGTGAATGATTCCATTGCAGCAAATCACAACGAACAGACAATATTTTATAAATTGAACGAGGAGAATTATTATGAAAACGAAAACATTACATAGACTTTTTACAGCTGTTTTAACAGGAACTCTTCTTTTTGGCGGCACACAGCTTGTATTTGCAAATGAACTGGAGGATATTCAGAATGCAGGTGTGATCAAAGTAGGTGTGGAGGGAACTTATCAGCCATATACATACCACGATGAAGATGGAAATCTCACTGGCTTTGATGTGGATGTAGCAAAGGCAATTGCAGAGAAGCTGGGAGTAGAGGTGGACTTTACCGAAGCTGACTGGGATTCTCTTCTTGCAGGAATTGACAGCGGCCGTATTGATACTGTAATCAATGCTGTAAGTGTTACAGACGAACGAAAAGAAAAATATGATTTCGCAGGCCCCTATTTTTATATCGAGCAGCAGGTTGTGATCAAAAAGGGCAACGATGAGATTAAATCCTGGGATGACCTGAAGGGAAAAAAGGTTGCTACCAATATTACCTCCACTACCGCTGACATTTACAAAGCCGCCGGTGCCGAAGTAGTTGCAATTTCCACCTCGGATGAGGCTGCATCTTTGGTTCTCTCAGGCAGAGCTGATTTTTGCAGCTTTAACGCAAATGTGTTCAGCAGTTATCTGAAAGAACACCCGGATGCAGAGCTGGAAGCCGCTTTTTCCGTCCCAGACTCTGTTGATGAATATGCAGTTCCTGTGAAAAAAGGGGAAACAGAACTTCTGGATGCCATCCAGACAGCGATTGACGAATTAAAAGCGGACGGTACTTTATCCAAGCTTTCAGAAAATTATTTTGACGCCGATTTCACTGAGGCACCGGACAGCGAATCATGAGTGAAAGATTAGCACAGATTCTGATTTCTTCTTTTACCAGAATCCTTATCCCCGGAATTAAAGTTACCATTCCCCTTACCTTAATTTCTTTTGTACTTGGCTGTACCATTGCACTGTTTCTGGCAGTGGTACAGACTGCAAATATCAAAGGACTGAAGCAATTTTCCAGATTCTACATTTGGGTATTCAGAGGAACGCCGCTGATTGTACAGCTGTTTATCATTTTCTTCGGTCTGCCCTCTGTGGGAATTGTGCTGGATGCTTTTCCGTCTGCTGTGATTGCTTTTGCACTGAACCTTGGCGCATACAATGCCGAAATTTTCCGTTCTGCCATCCAGGCTGTACCCCAGGGACAGACAGAAGCCGCGTACATGATAGGTTTGAATTATCCACAGACCATGTTACGTGTTGTAATGCCCCAGGCATTTCGGATTGCATTCCCGCCATTATTCAATTCCCTGATCGGATTAACCAAGGATACCTCCCTTGCTTCCAGCATTACAGTAGTGGAACTTTTTACCACCGCACAGCAGATCGCGGCCAGAACCTATGAACCATTTGCCCTGTACTGCGAAGCAGCAGTCATCTATCTAATGATCTGCACGGTTTTAACCTGGATCCAAAACTATTTTGAGAAAAAACTGGTCTGGAATACACCTGCGCCAGTGAAAGGATGATAATATGTCTTATATTTCAAAAATAAATCCGGAAACCGCCGGAGAAAAAGAAAAGAAAGTAATCGAGGAGCACCTTGCACAGGGCTATAAGCTTACCAACGAGAAGCTTACCCTGCTTCACAATGCAGAGGCGTTCAATGCCATTGAGGCCAGTTCTTATGCTCTGGACCGGGAGCTTCAGAGACTGATCGGCAAGCGGGCAGGCGACTTTTTCGAGTATGCCATCTCGGAGGAAAACGACTGTCTGGTATGCAGCACGTATTTCAGAAAGCTTCTGAAAGAGAACGGAATCGATTTCGATACCTTTGAATTTACGGACAAAGAAAATCTCCTGATTTCATTCGGACGCGCCCTTGCCAGAGACCCGAAAAATGTTCCGGAGGAAATTTATGCCCAGTTAAAAGAGCAGTTCACAGAGGAAGAAATTGTAGTGATCACCGCAATGGGCGTGATGATGATCGCCAATAACTATTTTAATGATATTCTGAAAGTAGAAGCGTGAAAACCTATGCTGGAAGTAAAAAATATTCATAAAAAATTTGGTTCAAATGAGGTCCTGAAAGGTGTGGACTTTAAAGTGGAAAAGGGCTCTGTGATCGCAGTTCTGGGAAACAGCGGCTCAGGAAAAACCACCCTTTTGCGCTGTATCAGTTTCCTGGAGCAGGCAGATCAGGGAGAGATTACCTTTGATGACTTCCAGAAGGACATTACCGCAGTTACCAGGAAGGAAATTAAAGAATTGCGGATGAAAATGGGCTTTGTTTTCCAGGGCTATAATCTTTTTCGCAACAAAACAGCCCTTCAGAATGTGCTGGAAGGCCTTACAGCAGCCCGAAAAATCTCTGTCAAAGAAGCCCAAAAAAGAGCTATGGAAATGCTGGGAAAAGTAGGCATGGAGGATCGTGCCAATTTCTACCCGGATCAGCTCTCCGGCGGTCAGCAGCAGCGCGTGGCCATTGCAAGAGCCATTGCCTATAACCCGGAAGTGGTGCTGTTTGATGAGCCCACATCTGCCCTGGATCCAAGACTCACCGGAGAAGTTCTGGATGTTATGCGGAAACTGGCAGACGAGGGAACCACCATGGTAGTAGTTACTCACGAAATGGAATTTGCCCGGAAAGTGGCGAACTGGGTGGTGTATATGGAAGATGGCGTAATTGTAGAGGAAGCTCCTTCCAAAGAATTTTTCGCCTGCCCGAAGAACCCGAAGACCATGGCATTTCTACACATGACAGATTCAGACTATTCCATTTAAAGGAAGTTAGGGGCAAAAAGCATTTTGACCCTAACTTGATATCCACGAATTGCTCCGCTGCAAAGCAGCTGTTACTGTTCACTCCGTGCCCAGTAACACGCTTCGCGATGCACAGAAATCATGCTTTGCATGATTTCGCGCCGCAATCCT
>ENA-ORLY01002683-ORLY01002683.1-human-gut-metagenome-genome-assembly--contig:-NODE-2683-length-16168-cov-6.308682_pt1 | contig 16168 bp, 8 predicted proteins | sample MGYA00243071_ERZ508832 | MGnify/ENA primary metagenome ERZ508832 (study PRJEB26277, sample SAMN04329777) | human gut metagenome | biome: human-associated habitat | host: Homo sapiens | place: USA... | reverse complement strand
TCCCGGCACCGGGAGGGTGGCAGGGTGTTTACTTGCTCCAGCTTTCGCTGTCACCAAGAATGGCGGTATGGGCGTTGGCAGCCTCCATGACTGCATAGTACGCCCAATGCTTGCGGCTGACATCCGGGAAGGTGTTCAGCTTGCGGAGGTTATCCGCAATGTATGCCTCATCCGCTTCGCGGCCCAACAGGCGGTTGACGATGGTCACAACCTCCGCGCGGTTGATCTCGTCGTCAGCGCGGAAGGAGCCGTCGCCATAGCCGTTGATCCAGCCATGCTTGGCGGCAGCCTTGATGTACGTGGCGGCCCAATAGCCGTCGCTCACATCGTTGAAGTCCTTATACTGCTCCATGATCTCAGCGTCGCCATCGCCGTACACATCAAAGAAACGGACGGCCAGCGTTGTGAACTCGGCACGGGTAATGGCATCGTTGGGGGCAAAGATAGTCTTGCTCTTACCGTAGGTGACACCGTTGTTATTGAGGTATTTGGCATAACCGGAGTACCAGGCATGGACGGGAATATCCGTAAATCTGGTATTGGCCGCGGTGGAAATGGTATCGCCGTTCTTCTCCGCCAGCAGACGGGCGAAGATAGCGGCGGCCTCCGCGCGGGTCATGCTGCGGCTGGGGCCGAAAGTCCCGTCCGTGTAGCCCAGGATATATGCGCCGTGACGCTCTCTTTCCTCGATTTCCGGAACGGTCAGCTTGCCGTCCTGATCCGTCTTGCCCTTGGCCGTTTGGCTCAGGTCACCCTTAACAATGATGTTTCTATTCTCCTGCGGATTTTTCTTGTGGTCGGTGACGGTAACCGTCACACGGTGGTTTTTATCCAGATCCGTGCCATCCGGCAGTTTGACCGTAATATTGCCGGTCTTGCCGATGGCGACCTCTGCGTTGGGGATGGGGCGTCCGGTATCGGTGTGCTCCACTTTGATGGTCAGCGTCCAACGGTCGCCGTCCGCATCCTCATAGCCAGCAGTGACCTTGCCGTCCTCATTGGTCTTGCCGCTGCCGGTGGGAACGGTGACCTGCCCCGCCTTGTCGGTCTTGCCCGCGGCATAGTTGTCATTCTTATCCGTGACAGAAATGCTCATATCCGGGACTGCGGACTTGCCCTTGACCAGCTGCACGGTGACGGTGGTCTGATCTGCATAGTCCAGCAGGCGGCTATTCGGCAGGCGGATGGAGATCGAATTATCCTTGTGGAGCGCCACGGCGGCGTTTGCTACGGGATTCTTGGTGTCGGTATCGGTGACGGTCACAAGGTAGCCGCCCACAATGGCCTCACCCTTACTGTCCGTGGTGGCGCTGTTGTAGATCTTCTCGATGGGCTGTGTCTCCAGCTTTTCGCCACACACGGTACATTCCTTGTGCTTGCTGCCCTCGGAATCGGTAGTCGGCTCCTTGTCGATGATCCAGTCGCTGGGCTTATGACCGGCAGGCTCGGTGTAGTTGCTCTTGTTGGTATCGCCGCAGCGAGCGCAGGTGTTGGTGGTGTAACCCATCTCGGTGCAGGTGGGAGCGGTCACTTCGGACTTGTAATCGTGTCCCAGCGCGTTTTTCAGCACGGCGCTGCAGCGGGTGCAGAGTTGGGGGTCCGTGCAGGTAGCAGGAGCGCCGGGGATGTGGCCATCCGCGGGATCGGCATCCAGACGGTGGTAGCCGCAGCGAATACAGCGATATTCCATAACCCCCTCGCCGGTGCAGGTGGCGTTGGTGACAAGGGTGCCCTTGTCCCAGCTATGGCCCAGCGGGGAGGTATAATCCGTTACAAAGGAACTGCCGCAGCCATCGCAGCGATGGATGGTCTTACCGCCGTTCTCGCAGGTGGCGGTGATCACATGGGATTCGTAGTTATGGGGCAGAACAGAAGTGATGTCCTCGATATGGTGGTCGCCGCAAACGGAGCATTCCCGGACGATATAGCCGGGGCTGGTACAGGTGGCGGCCACGGTATAGACCTCATAGCTGTGTTCGCCCTTGGGCGTGGCGGTCTGCTTCATCTGGCCGCAGCGGGAACAAAGTTCCAGCAGCTTGCCATCCGTTTCGCAGGTGGCGTCACGGATGACGATGCCCTGCCATGCGTGGCCCAGAGAGTCCACATAGTCGCGCTTTTCGATTTTGCCGCACTCCGTACAGAGGTAGCGGTCATAACCGAGGGTGGTACAGCCGGCCTTGGTGCTGTCCAGCAGAATATACTTGTGGTTTTCACCACAGCCCTTGTCGGTGCAGCAATTTCCGTTGCAATGCTTGTTCTGACAGCCACAGTTGGGGTTAGAGCAGCCGCAGCCGCAGTTGCCGTTTTCATCTGTGGTATCATCCCGCAGCCAGACATAGGCCACACCGTTTTCCGTCATATCCACACCGTCACAGGTGTAGGTGATCTCGTAATAGACAGTGTACTGACCCTCGTCCGTATAGTTGGGCGCGGAAGTCATGGTGCAGCTATCCGCGCTGTTGCCGTAACGGATAGCGGTGCGGACACCGGCTTCAGACAAGTCCGTAACGCTGATGGTATGGGGCTGTCCGTCTGCCACGCCGTAGTAGCTGGCAACAACGACCTTGGCCGCCGTGTAGTCATAGCGGGTATAGTCGCACAGGCGGCACTTCTCCACGGCAGCGAAGCGGCCATGAGCGGGCTGGGGCAGGGTCTCCGCCGCCATGTCATGGCGTTCCAGCACAGAGGATTTCTCGTAATTCGTACCGTAACAGAAGCAGCAGTAGGTGCCGCCCTTGGTGACAGTGCGGTGGTACTTGCTGTCTACATATTCATGGGTAACGGTCTCCGGCAGATCCAGATAAAATTTGGCGGCGCAGTCATGCAGAACGTAGATGTTCTTGTCCCATGCGTAGGGGGCGCCGTTGGTCTCGTTACTGTTCCAGTCTCCACAGCGGCTGCATACGGATTTGGTCCAGTGGTAACCGGTGTAATAGGCGTTCTCGCCGGGGACACCGGCATCCAGACTACCTACCGTTACTTCGTCAATACACATCCCGTTAGAATACTTGACGTTGCGGTTCAGGGCCGTCTCACCGGAGCGGGTATACTCCGGAACACGCCAGACGGTGAAATCCGTGTTTTCCCGGCAGGTGGCGCAGTAGAAGGTCTCATGGGTGACGATGGCGTTGACATCCAGTTCATTCGTCCGGTTGCTGGCCTGCTGCCAATGCTCGACGGGATCATGGTAGCTGTTCTGCTGGGCGGCTGATGCCGTGGGGATCATGCTGAGACACAATGTCAGTGTCAGAAGCATGGCCGGTACACGGTGAGAAAAGAAATATTTTTTATTCAAATGCGAACTTCCTCCTTATATTTTCCGAATAGGTTTCTTTGGATCTTTCTTGTTGATTACTTGGTTACCGCCCCCTCTCAGGTGTTTTTCTTTTTTGCAGATACTCATTCCAGTCCTTGCCGCTGCGGGGTTCCTCCACGATCACGGCGTAGCCCATGGCTGTGTATTTGTCCTGAAATTGCCGAGCCGCCTCCCGTCCCGGCCCATCCGCGTCCAGGCACAATTCGATCCGTTTGATCTGCGGATGATCTGCCAGATAGGCTTGCAGCGCGCCGTCATAAAGGCCGCAGAGGGCCAGTGCGTTCGGTGTGTTCCGGTGGAGTGTGAGATAGCTCATCAGATCGATGGGTGCCTCAAAGACAAGCACCAAATCTGATCGCGGATCGTGCGGGAGGGAGAATCCTGTGTTTTTGTCGCTGCCGGGAGCGTCTCCCTTGAAGCCGGGACCGTCCAGATCATAGGTGCCGCGCAGTCCCGCGTACTTTGCCTGTCCGGATTCATCCCTGCCGACGAAGACGCAGTTATGATGTACCGCATCCTCATACAGCAGCCCAGCATTCAAAAACTGACGGATCACCTGTGGAGCGATGCCGCGCTTGTGCAGGTAGGCAAACACCCTGCGATCATCCGCATTGCGAGGCGGCAGGGTAAGGGGCTTTTGCGCCTCATCCCGCTTGACAAAAGGCGCCGCTTTGATAGGGGAGTCTCTGGCCCTGCCGTGAAAGGCCAGTAGGTACTCCACAGCCTCCGAAAAGCTCTTGCCGTAGAATTGCTGCAAAAAGGTAATGGCGTTCCCGCCGGTATTCTGCGAGTACCGAAACCACTTGCGGCGGTCCTTGATCCGCAGGCTGTCCATTTCCGCTGTGGTGTGGTATCTGCCGATCCGCCGCACCTGATAGCCCAAATGGGTCAGCAGTTCCGGCAGATCCGTTTCCTTGGCGATCTGCATTTCTGCGTCTGTAAAGCGTCTTTTGATCTCGCTTGCCATAGTGATGACCTCCTTTCTGGCGAAACGCAAAAAGCCACCCATGGCATCCGAGTGATTCGGATGCCCTGGGTGGCTTTTCCCTAAATCGTGTTCTTTTGTTTGGGCTTTAACGTTGGCCTACACAGCGTTATCTTCGTGGGGGGTGTCCGTGTCCGCTGGAGCGGTCACGTCGGCCACACGGGGCGCGACAGGGGCCTCAGTGGGGGTGTTCTGCTCCGTGGCGTTCTCAGCGTCCACTTCGTCCAGTGCCTGCGTGATCAGGTTCAGCACGAAGTCTCGCTGGGTGAGCTTTTTGCCGGTTCGGAGCGTCTCGCGCTCCAAGTGACGCTTGATGCGCTGGAAGAGTTCTTCGGGGATCTGGAATGCCATGGTTCTGCCTTTTTCAGTCATTTGAATGCCGCCTTTCTGATTTTCCATCATGTTGTAATAGTCTTGGATGAGGTTGGCGATGTACTCGCTGGTGGTCTGGCCCAGCCGTTCCCGTTCTTCGCTGACCCGCTCATGCAGATCAATGGGGATCTGAGCGCACAAGTTTTTGGTGGTTGCCATTCTCGGACACCTCTTTCGTATTTTTGTAACGCAAGCATACCCGAAAGGTTATGAGAAAGCTATTACCAACACCACCAAGGAATGATAGACAAACGAGGCGAAAGCAACATAAGCACCAATGTAACGAAAAAGGCCGCCGTTCTCTCCTACATGGGGAGCCGAACGGTGGCCTGCCTTTTATGCTTTATTCTTTTTTAGCCTCGGTGTTCAAGTCACACCAGTCCGCAAGAGTGCTCTGCTGCATCTCTGAAATGTCGCCTCTCGCGTGGAAAAACTGATTTTCCGAAAAAAACGTTTTTCCTAACTTTTCCGCCAGAGAAAAGCCAGTAAAGATACAAAAACACCGCACTTTCGTGCGGCGTTTTCTGTGTTGCATCTTTCATCAACACATCTTGGGCCGAGATGGGAGACTCGAACTCCCGACATCTTGCTCCCAAAGCAAGCGCGCTACCAACTGCGCTAATTCCGGATATGAAATTCAGACTGATCCGACGGCCGGATGTTCTAACTCAGGAGTGTGTTTGCAAATGGCTACGCCACAGAACCTGACCGCAGTACACGTGGCTTGCCGCAAAAGGACGGAATGCAGACGAAAGACTATCCTCTATTTTACTGAAATCTGCCGCAAAGTCAAGTCCTATATAGAAGAAGCCCCGTGCCCATAAAGGCACGGGGCTTTGATCTTAGCAACCGCAGCCGCTATTGCAGCCGCAGCCGTTGTTGCAGCCGCCCCAACCGCCGCTGCCGCAGCAGCACCAGATGATGATCAGCAAAATGATGATCCAGCAGCAGTTCCCGCCGCCTCCGCAACCGTTATTACAGCACATATCGGAACCTCCTATGAGATCGAGATGTAGACCGTTCATGCGGTCTCAATCCATAGTATGTGCCCCAGTGAAGAAGGTGCGGAATTTTTTAGAGGCGATCACTCTTGACCAGCTTCCACGAGCCGCGCCACTCGTCTCTGGTAAAAACGCCCAAGTCCATCAAGCGGTCGGCCAGAGACTGGCTGCCGTCAGGCAGGTCAGCCTCCAAGGCGTAATAGGAGATGTACACAAGCTGCGCCCGCAGGAAGGCGGCGCTTTGCAGCATGGCAGTGTCACCGTCGGTCAGGACACCGGCGTTCACGGCCCGGAGCAGGGTATCGGACAGATCCTTGTTGGCAGCGGAGCTGTATCCCATGGCGCGGAGCACGAATTCCGTGTACTGATAGGCGTTGACAGCCCCGGCGGGCTTGAAGGACGTGGCTGTGTAGCCGTTCGTATAGCCCTTTTCATAGGCGTAGCCCACATAATGCTCCGCCTGAGAGCCTTTCTCGATGTCCTTGAACGGCGTAGTTCCGGACCAGGCCAGCGCCTGCTCCTCCTCACCCAAGACCCGGATGAACATGATGAGGGCCTGAAGGCGGGTGGGGGCAGCCTCCAGATCAAAGCCCTCGCCGTAGCCAGTGAAAGTGCCCTTGAACAGATGCAGGGACTTCAGGGCGGCGGCCATGGCGTTGTAGTCCGGCCGGTCGGAATAGGAGAAGGCGTACTGCCCCTGATAGTCCACCACCGCGGTTTCGGAGGTGACGGTATAGGCGGCGGTGGTGTCCTCGGCGGTCAGATAGCGGTGGTTGGCGGTGAGATTCGTACCGCTGGGAACCACAGCTCCGGTGGTAACATCCACCACAGCGCCGGATTCATAGGTCACGCGCCCGCGGCCGGCCAGCAGCAGAACGCCGGTGCCTGTGACGCCGTGAAGCGTGTCACCCTCTTTGAGGCGGGTCTCCTGCCAGGTGGCAGTTGCCTCGCCTACCTCACCGTTTTTCAGACGTTCGGCCAACTCTTTGTCCGACTGCTCCAATGCCTGATCGATTTTTTTCTCTGCACGTTGGGAAAATTCGCCGTTCAAGTAAGAAAGAGATGCCAGCGGATCTCCCGCGTCCCCAGCGGCGCCGACCCAGACGGCAGAGGCCAGAAGCGCGCATACGGATAGGAACAGGACCAGCTTTTTCATGGGGAGTTCCTTTCTCAGTGATTGGCGATGCGGTAACTTAGGGTCAGAAGGCTGTCGGCAAAGTGAATGTTTTCAAACTGAACATCCGGATTGGGGCTGGACAGCTCCACATTGGTAAAGTTCCAGAAGCCCCGGATCCCAAGGTCGATCAACCGGTTGGCGGTAGCCTGTGCCACAGCCTGAGGAATGGTCAGAACAACAACGTCCACGGCGTGGCGCTTGATGTAGGACTCCAACTCATCGGTCGAATAAACGGGGATGCCGTTGATCTGTGTATCGATCACATCGGGAGAGACGTCAAAGGAGGCGTCCACGGTGAAGCCGGTGTTTTCAAAGGGGAAGTTGTTCAGCAATGCGCGGCCCAGGTTGCCGACACCGATCATGATGAGATGGTGATCGTTGTCCACACCCAGAATGTGACCGATCTCGGAACGAAGTTCTTCAACGTTGTATCCATATCCCTGCTGGCCAAACTCACCGAAACAACTGAAATCCTGACGGATCTGAGAAGCGGTAATATTCATTTCCTGCCCCAGAGAGTGGGAGGAGGTGCGGACAATGCCACGGTGATAAAGATCGGTCAGCTGCCGGTAATACCGGGGAAGCCGGCGAATGACGGCGTCCGAGATATTTTCTTTTTTCATGATTTGATCCACCTGCTTTGAAAAAATATGTTATCACTATTTTAAAATAAAATGCCGGACTTGTCAAATTTTTTAACAATCTTTGCAGGGATAAAAATTTTTGCAAAGAAAGGCTTTACATGACCGGAAAAATCTGTTATACTATCGAGCGATGTGTAAGGGGACTATCTCTTGCCGGAACAACCGAATACGCGCCCGTAGCTCAGTTGGATAGAGCGTTAGACTCCGACTCTAAAGGCCGCTGGTTCGAATCCAGTCGGGCGTACCAAAAAAATTTCCCTCTGCTATATGGCAGAGGGAAATTTTTTATTCAATTGTTTCCACCGGTAATGGGTTCATGTTCCCCGCCCACTGATGTAAAAATGCGGAGGCCTGTTTACGATTTAGGTTATCATGAATCTTTTGATTGTAATAATTTCTTAGGCATCTATAGCAAGACGAGTCGCAGTTACAGCTGTCTACAACGGAAATTGCCTTTGCAAGAACTTGTTGAAACGCTTGTCCATCTGCGGTCACAATTCTGCGAACATGGCCTGCACCACCAGCGACTGCATCATATAGAACAACAGAGAAAATCATACACCCATCCACAGATGTGTAGAACAAACATCCTTTGATGTCGGTGCGCTCTATCCCCATCTCGCGGGACAATCCCTCTAACAGAGCATAGAGCACTGACAGCATCACATTTATATCTGCCGCCTCTTGTGTCACAAAGGTAATTTTTGCCACATCTGTTTTGAAATCATGCGACAAACGATATTCTGTTGAGTTGCCCTCCTTATTAACACAACGGTATCCTCTGAAATTCTTGTGCTCAAGGGGGACTCCGGTTTCGCTTGCATATCCGCAAGCAGGACAAACCTTGTAATCTGTCTGACCAATGACTACGAGAGAGTCATTTGAGGTGGATTCAATTTGCAGAACTTGACCGTTTACTTCGAATATTTGCTTGGCGATTAGATTACGATGCGGGTCTCCGATATAGTAGTCGTCTGTCTTAAAATCGTGTTCGGGGCGGTGCATAGGAACAGGTCGGGCTTCTTTTTCTGCACAGAATCCCATGCGCGGTTCCAATGTTTTTCTCCAAGACAGGCGTTTGATGGGTGTATGGCAGGAAACGCATTCGCGACCACTGCCAGTAACAGGATCTTTAGTGAAGTTTGGCTGACCGCAAGCAGGACACTTGGGGCAGTAGAAGCCTTTCTCCCATGCGGCGTCCGCATTTTTACCCGGCATTTTGCGAATATAGCGGCTGACATACATTTTGCCATCTGCCACGACCTCTGCACCGGGAGCGTACTCTGCGATGGCCATTTGTAGGTCTCTGGCTAATTGCAGAGCTTTTCCTCGCCCCACGGCGTTGATGTCCGGAATCAACTCAACGGTATCCACAGGGAAACCGTACTTGGGAAGTACATTATTCCGGACCAAAAAACCGATAAGACTCTTTTTTCCAGCGTTGTCATCTTTGCTGCACCTGAAATTTCTAAGGGTACGACTCCAGACTCCAGCGGCTTCATCATCGTGTCTGCGGCGGCAAGCCAACAGTTCTTTTTCCATTTCCGCTACTGCTCCACGGAAATCCTGTACGGCGGTTTCAAGAACACCGTTCTCTCCGCAAAGTCTGTTTATCCAACCGAAATCAGAAATCCCAAGGCGCTGATGCATTTTTGCTGGAATCGAGCGTAGTAAAAGCTGTCGGAGATTTTCCGGCTGTGTATTTAAGTACTCCTTCAGCAGTTCATAGCCGCCTTCATTCAACAAGACGGTTTGGTTATCACCCGCATAGACTTCCCTGTGCTGTGCGAAGAAGGAACTCAGAGCTACAGCAAAAATATGACGATTTAATATCTTTTCGTTCTCAATCTCGAAAATTGGGGCTTTGATCTTTCCGCTGATCATAGCCGTCGGGTCGTCATAATATGTAAAGTCGTGAGAGGATAATTTCGCATAAGTCATAACAAATGCCGCAGAATGCTTTGCTCGACCGGCACGGCCTGCCCTCTGCACATAATTGGATGGACTGGGCGGGACATCACGCATATACACAGTTTCCAGACTGCCCACATCGACACCCATTTCAAAAGTCGTAGAGCAACTGAGTGCATTGATTTTCTTTTGCACGAAGGCTTCTTGATACCGTGTTTGCTGATCCTTTGCAAGCTGCGCCGTATGCTCCTTGATATATAGCGGTTCAGAGTGACTGCTGCTATAGAGGCGGGCGTAGTGGTTCATGGCAGAATCCTTTAGAGGATCACAGGGTTCCAAAGTTCCTGCGCATTTTACGGAAGCACATTGTTTTTTTACATTATACGGCGTGACCCGACCACATTTCTTACAACGGTAAAATTTTGTGCTTTCGGTTCCACCGATGCAAATATCAAAATCGTTCGCATCGAGTACAAATTCCTCCGTTTCCGCTTTGAACACATTAGTCCAATAATCTTCTAAAATGACATCCGCTTCATCATCGGAAATACCCAATGCTCGCGTCAGCCGCACGAGTCGACTGTTGGGATAATAATTCCCGTTGGGACGCTTTCGACCACGCCACCCGGAGATCCAGCTTTGCTTTGCGGAGTCTCCTGTACGCAGCAATACCAACTTCTTTGCCGAGGGTGTAAAGAAAATATACTCGCGTTCAGCGGCTGTCAGTGTATATTCCTTTCCCGCATCGACGGCACCGGAGAATACCGCGTCCTGTGTCAGAAGTTCAAGCAGAGCTATGGCATCCTGTGATGAGAGGTTATACGGATCGCCCTGAAAAGCCGTAGCTACCTGAGCATTTCGCCTGTATGCAAAAGAAAGTACGCCCATTGACACAAGGCTGGTGCCGCGGCGGGCATTGAACATTTCATTCAGAATCGCCACCCACGCATTACTGCGGCTCGCAGCAGATAACTTACCCACATCTTGATTTTCGCCAGCATCCCACTCGGCAAAAGATCTGTTGTTTTCAAAATAGCGGCTGAGTTCATCGACGAATTGAAATACGCTTACTTTTACTATGCCGCTATTGCGATATTTCTCCGCAATGTGCCAAATACCTCGTCTACGCAAAAATTCATCATAGGAACGCTCCATATAGGAGGCGAAAAACGCCGCTTCACTTCGGCTGTCAGAGAAGCAAAGAAACTGCCGCATCAGCTTTTTACGTATTTGCTGTGGTTGCGCTGTGCCAGCGAAGATGCTGCGCCGACCAGAATTTTGATTTTCCTTTAGTGCTGATGCTATGGTGACTTCCTCGTTGGGAAGTTGCTCGAAAAGCTCGGTTCCCAATACAGCGGTGGCTGCTTCGCTTCCCAAATAGAAGCGACGGAACGAACCAAAGCCGCAGGCAGGGCATCTGGCAACATGGTTTTTGTGTTGTTCTATTTTGCGAAGCTTGCGATAGTTGGATTCGCTGTGTTCACATAGTGGCTTAAATTTTGTGTCTGCTTCCGTAGAGATAGCCCCGCAAACCGAGCAAATGACAAAATCGTTTGTGGCATCATCTGCACAATCTTCCTCGTCAATCAGTGCATCTTCTGCGCCGTCCTTAAGGTAATAGAAGTCGGAAGGGTCGTCCAGCCCCTTCCGCGCTGATGGGCGCAAAGCGCCGCCTTCTTCTCTGCCGACAATAGCCATTCGTCCACAATCTGTGCAGACAGCGGCCTCGAATACCGTAGCATCGGTTTTGTTGTTTTCGTTTGTAAACGAGTGCTTCCGATGTAAAAACAGACGCTTAGGAGAAGCGAGTGTGATATATGCCCCCTCCAAGGCTCGCACAAAAAAGTGATAGCGGGGTTTGATCAGATTTGCGCCATCTCTTTCGGCGCGAGCACAGACTGTAATGAAGGCTATGACCTGTTCATTTGTCATGGGGCATATTTCGGACAGAGCCTGACATAGCTGTGCAACCGTAATTGGCTGGTGTGCGACCTTCCGGAGCAAAGCAAACAGCCGAGAATGCAAGAAAAGCGCATAGAGCTTTTCATCCTCGCTCCCTCCCGGAGCAAAGTCAGCGTGATAGCGGTCTAACACGGAGGAAATATCAGGACTTCTTTGCAGTTCCTCAAAAAGTGCTGGTGCAAAGTCCAAAAAATCTTCCATGGCAGGTCGCTTTTCTGTAGAACGAATGATTCCGGAGCGTTGGAATGCAACACCACATAGCTTTTCAGCAAAGCTCAGAATATCACCATCTGCATCAGGTCCGCCAAGCGTTGCACTTGTCAGAATGTATTGAACGCTATCGGGTTCGCTGATCCTCGCTCGGAGTCGGCGCATCAGCAGGGAGGTCTCCATGCCTGTTGCACCTTTGTAGATGTGTGCTTCGTCTAAAACAATAAATTTCAGCTTGGCTCCAGAGAATACCGCGTCATCCTTTGGACGTAGCATCATGTATTCCAGCATGGAGTAGTTGGTAATGAGAATATGGGGAGGTCTTTCTTGCATGACCTCACGGGAGATAATCTCGTTGGGCGCGGGATCAGTCGGCTCCCCAGTTTCATCGTGGTAGGTGCGGTGATACTCTGCCAGCGCCTTGGACTGTGTATGCTCGGTATTGCCATTGTAAACACCGTAGCATATCTGAGGGTAATTCTTGAAAAGAGCGCGCATACGCTTCATCTGGTCATTGGCCAACGCATTCATCGGATAAATGATGATTGCACGGACACCGGCGGAAAGAGTTCCGGCTTCTTGCTCTCGCAGTAGATGATTGATAATGGGCAGCAAAAAACTCTCTGTTTTACCAGAACCAGTTCCCGTGGTAATGACCAGATTTTCCCCTTTGCCCGCTTTCAGCATGGCTGTTTCCTGATGCTGATAAAGAGGCCTGTCTAACTTTAGCTCGCGCTCTTTTTCTGCAACAGGCTCCAGGCTTTCAAACAAGACACTCGCTTTTTGTGCTTGGATCAATTCCCGCAATGTATGCCCTGTTTCATAGGAGCCGCCAATATCAAGAAAGGGCCCGCTGGCTACCATACCGTCCGTCTGCAACTCTTTCCGAAATTCTCGCTCATAGTCGGTGTCAGCCATATCAAAAGTGGTCGTGATATAATCAATATAGCTATCTTTGATTTCCTTAGAAGCCTTGATAGGATCAAACATATCAGTAGCCCTCTCTAATACTGTACTTGAAATAATCGGGTATCTTTAATCGCTGATATCGTTCAGCCTTACTCATATAAGTAGCCGGATTACGATTAACTATAGTAGAAAAGTGCTTGTCAACATATACCGCATCTTCCGTCACGCACCGCAAGATTAGCAGATGCTCGTTGACGATCCAGACCATAACAGGATTGACCAATTCATATTCTTTTGATGGTTTGGAATTGAATGGAATATATTGACCGGTATTGCTGATAAAGGATAGCGTTCCCGAGTAGCAAGGTGCTGGCATTGTTTCACCAGATGCGATGCTTGTTCCTTGGTAGTCTAAATTTGTCAGAATCCCGCATCCATACTTCATGAGTAATGTTTTTAAAGTTTCCGTGTCAAAATCCCAATACAATGCATCGCCTATGATGAGCTCTTTTCCGTCATAAATCCATTCGAATGGGTTTCCGATACAATATGTGCTCTTGAAAATAAGCTCATCCACTCCGGTGCAAAACAGGCTTTTCTTTTTTAGAAAAATTTGATAAGAATAGGTTCCAAAAGCGAAAGAATCAGAGTTCGCAAGGATGGTGTTTTCTGCTGGTGCTGTGTAAGTATCAATGCTTCCGTTGGGACGTTGGATTTCGATTTGAAAGGTGCTCCCAGAATCGCCAACGTAGTTTCCCTTCGGCTGCCAGCACAGAGCATTATCGATTACTTCGATTGGCGGTGTAGCAAAAGTGGGTTTACAGACAATGGTAGTAATTTTGCGATTTGAATGCTCTCCCATTGTGCTTTTCAATGAAAGCCACAAATCGTACTCCGCTTGCGCTGCTATCAGTGCATGGAGCACATTGCCAAGTTCAAAATAGCCGGGGCTCACTTCGGGGATAGGGCGTGTGCCGAGCATAAGTTGTCCATCCCATCCTTCTGGTAGCGTCAATTGTACAAATTCGTCATGTGGAATGGATTTGTACCAAATCATATTAGATGACTTGAATGCACTATGCCCCATAAAGGTGCAGTTAACTAAGGGAATACACAATTCAAGTTGCCATTCCATCCCTGAAATGGGGACAATCATATTATCTGATGAATCTCCTAAGATCAGAGAATAGTGAAATTGCTTGGATGCAAAGGAGATATCGACATTTGTCTGCGATCCGTCTGCATAATAGATAGGGGCGTGCAGGTTAACGCTGAAATCTGCAAGGACTATGTAATTGAATTCGTATTTTACCGAATCAGTGGCAAGGTCGATTATGCGAATACGGTGACAGTGACCATCGTTGTTTGATGGAAGTTCCAATTCATTCTCGTTTTTACAAAAGGCATTTGCATTATAGCGTATTCCATCGATAGAAAACTGGTATCGTATGCTTTTTTCTCCTTTTGGGAGAATGATAAAGGTCTGAAATGGAGCGACAAAAATATCGGTGGAAACACCTTGCTGGATTACTTGAGCCAAAGTTGCTTTTCGTATGGAGGTGTGATGACGGAATTTTGCTGCAGTCGATGCGCTTACAAAAATCTCATGGCCATTGACTGCAGTTGATGACACCTCATCCAAATTTATGCGGTATAGTTGTCCCGGATATGGACAACTGAATATTCCATCCGTATTGTCAGGAAAGGTGACTTCTTGCGAGTTGTCAGCGAACAGATAGATTATCCCACTGTGAGGCGTTCTTTCAATGCCCGTAGCATCCAATAAGATATAACTGCGATATAGTTTTCCCCCCGAATCATAGAGAAGTTCTCCATCATAACGAATCTCTACTCGTATAGTGGGTGTGCTTGAAAAATCATATGTGGTTTCTTCAAACGGAATGAAACAACTCCTTGTTGTTAAGCATAACTCATCCCCGGTAACCGAGAGTTCAGAATTATAGATGCAGTTTTCCCCTTGACAGATATTGATGGCTGGGCGCTGTGGGGCTACCCCAGGCAAACGAATCTTAGGAATTACGATGCCAACAGAAGAATGCTCCATTGCATATTGGGCATAGATCCGGTCGGTTGTAGTTGCGATGTATTCCGCTTTCCTCTGTCGTTGCTCTCCCTGAGCCTGTATCCGTTCAGTGTTGCTTTTCCTCTGATACCAATCAACGAGGATGGCATCCCAATAATTTCGCTTGGGATCGATAAGATCAGTGCCTTCGTTTCGGAGAATAGCATCCATCTTTTTCACAATGGAGTCACAGAGAACTGCCATATATCCGGGACGTTCCTTAAACAATGTCTGCAGGCCGGAAAATATGGCATCTGCTCTCAACTGCAATTCGTCGTTTTTGCTGATGCGGGAATCCCAGCGGGCACGCATGCCCTTTGTGAAAACTTTGTAGCTGATATCCTCTGCAATATATTGAAAATCAAGGTTTTTAACATAAAAATCGAACAAAATAGAATATAGAGATTCAATGCTTTGTTTCGGTGCCAGAGCATGGAGTAGTAATGATGTATAATATCGCTGGGTTCCCTCTGGGGCAAAGAATCTCTTGTAACGGGTCAATGTATCCTTGATCGCGCTTCTGAAATAATTGTATAATTTATTTGTAGCAGCGTCAGAATTTTCTGATTTGAATCCATATTGAAGAAATATGTAGTTCCAGAGCGACCCGGAGTTCTCATCATCTGCCAACTCAGAGGACCACCCTTTCAACAAGTTTATTGTTTCGAGTACAAGTACAGCGTCCTCCTTTGCGGTGGTGCGTCCCATATCTAATAGAACTTTCTTAACAGTTTGACTTGCGGACTGATAGAGTATGGTATCTTCGCTATTGGTTAAATGGTATTCACCAACTAATGGATATGTACGAAACACATAGTCAGCAAGGTCAAACGCACTACATTCTGGAGATAATTCATGCGTGTTCCGAATACGCATATCTGATTCGACATATCCGGTTTCTCTCCAGATAAATCCCCTGTTGGTAAGCCACTGTGCGGATGACAATCCTTCTGCTTTAGCGTATTTACGCACATCTGCAAATGCAGGTAAATATGCACCGAGGCGATATTGATCTGTATATATTATTTTTTCTGGAAACACTTTGTTAAGATAGTCGAAAAGCTCTGTTTCAGTCATACGCATTGCATTCACCCGCCTTTTGAAAATACAAATACTTAGATGCGATAGAGACTTTTTTTAATTATTATAGCATAAGGGAATACAAGGCTCAACTCCAATACATATCTTGCTCAATTGATAGCGTTTATATTTTCAGTCCCTCTTGCAGCTTTGCGCTGGCGGCCTTTTTGTTTTTGTCGAAGGCGTGGGTGTAGATGTCCAGCGTGGTGGAGGGCTGGCTGTGGCCGAGGATGCCCGCCACCGTGGCCACATCCGTACCGCCCGCGATCATCAGACTGGCGGCGGTGTGCCGGAGGGAATGGACGTTCAGCTCCTGCGGCAAGCCGTTCTTCTTGAGGATCAGCTTGAAGCGGTAGGTGAAGGTGGTGGGCGTCATGGGGAGCTGCGCTCCTTGACGGCGGAACAGGAAGTCATCGGTGGTCAGCTGCCGCTGGTCATAGATTTCGGTGATGTATGCGCATTCCTGCCGGTACTCCCGCAGAAGACTTTCCATCTCAGCGGAGAAGTACACATAGCGG
>ENA-ORLY01002680-ORLY01002680.1-human-gut-metagenome-genome-assembly--contig:-NODE-2680-length-16180-cov-3.700304_pt1 | contig 16180 bp, 17 predicted proteins | sample MGYA00243071_ERZ508832 | MGnify/ENA primary metagenome ERZ508832 (study PRJEB26277, sample SAMN04329777) | human gut metagenome | biome: human-associated habitat | host: Homo sapiens | place: USA... | reverse complement strand
AACCTAATTATGATTCTTCTAATAAAGAAACAAATTTTCCAAATTCTTGGTGTAAACATATTTTTACTAATGATGAAAAAAATTCATTATTAAAAGGTGAAATGATTCATTTAAATGATTGTATATCAAATAGAACTGGAAAACCATTTAGTTGTGACATTAAATATGATACTAGTAATAAAAAACTTGTTCCTATATTTAATAATAAAACTAATACTATTAATAAAAATATATCAGATACAGTAAACAAATTAGATGATAATTTAGATAAAATTGATAATACTAATAACAATATAAATACTGTTGTTAATAACATACAAAATGATTTTGATGATTTAGAAGAATTTTTTGATGATTTAAATGAAAATAGAATAATTACTTATAATAATAATGCAGTAATGACTGATATGTGTGTTATAGAAGAACTTGAAGATAATGTTAAAGTTAAATATGTAAAATTATCTTATTCTAATGGAACAATAGTTATTATGTATTATGAAGATTATGATTATGATAAAATTATAAACATGTCTTTAGAAGAAGTAATTAAAAGTTTTGCCTTAGAAATTGAATAAATTCAATTAAAACTATTTACAATTCAATAATTTCATGATATAATTAACTTATAATATTTATAGAGATAATTTATTTGGAGGTACTTATATTATGGTTATTGAATTTAATTTAGTTAAAAATATTTTAAAAACTCTTCCTATTGGATATTATCTTGGAAGAAATATAGAAGTAACGCTTTCAACTGGAGAACAGTCATATTTTATTCCGGCATCTGATAAGATTGTTATTGGATATGAATCTATTAAAAGAGCATTTAATTTTAAAACTAATAACTTATATGATTATGATTTAGAAGAAATTATTAGAGGTTTATTATATCATGAAATTTCTCATGTTATTCTTACTCCTTCAGATTTAATGTCTTATGTTAGAAATGGATATGAAAGTATTCTTAATATTTTTGAAGATGAAAGAATTGAAACATTACTTAGATCTTATTACTTAAATACAAATTTTAAAAAGAATATTATTATTCTTAATAATTATACAGAGGATTCAGAACCTAAGAATGCAGAACAAGCTTTCTACTTTGTAGTTAGATTTCATAAAGGAAAAAAGATCTTTTTAAACAGAGTACAGGATATTATTAGTAAATATAAATTTATTAATGCAGCAACTACTGACTATTATATAAAAAATGAATATGTTAAACAAATCATTGATTTATATAATGCTATTACAAGAGATTTTAAGCAAAATCCTCCTAAAAGTAACTCTCAAAATCAGCAGTCTAATAATCAAAACGATAATAAGTCTCAGAATAGTAACGGAAATAATAGCTCTAATGATGAACAAAATTTAGATCAGCAAAATTCTTCAAATAGTTCTAATGATGCTAATAATAACTCAAAATCTGATAATAAATCTGATGATGTTAATAATGAAGCAAAAGCTGATTCTAATAAATCTGATGATTCAAAATTAGATAGTAACTCTGAAGAAAATAGTAGTAACTCTAATGAAGATTCTAAAAATGATGATAGTTCATCTAATGATGATAATTCGTCCAACAATGGTTCTTCTAATGATACTACTACAACAAATTCAAAAGCAGGAGATTCTTCAGAAGAAACTGGTAATTCTGCACATAAGCTCACTGATCAAGAAGTAAATGACATGATTAAAGAATTAGATGTTAATATTCCAGATCCAGATATTAAAAATCTTATTCGTAAAGCAATTGAAGATACAGTAGACAAGTACTATGACCCTCAGCTTACAGTTAAACTTAAGCAAATGATTGAAAATAAATGTAAACAGAAAAATAAAAATGGAGCAGCAATTAGTTCTTATTCTGGTAGATTTAATGTGAGAGCAGTTGCTACAAGAGATGATTATAAGTGGTGGGCTCAGCAAAATAGAGCTGGTCATATTAGAATGTATTCTAAGGTACACTTTAATCTTTTTATTGATAATTCTGGTTCATTTAGAAATAATGATGTTGCAGTAAACAGATTTATTCAATCTCTTAATACAATTAAGAGTTCAGATTTTGATTTTGATGTAATTACTATTAATACTCATATAGAAGAGTGGCCTTCTACTACTAGTAAAACTTTTAGCAGTGGTGGTGGTACAAATCTTCCTAGAGAAATTGAAGGTGTTATTAAAAGACATACACAGCCAAGAACAAATAATTATAATATTGTGCTTTTTGATGGAGATGCTGATCCTGATAGAGTTGGATCTTCAAATGCATTTAAGTTTTTTGATACACCAAATACTATTATTGTAACAGATTCTGAAAATTCTAGACATATTGATAATGCTGGAATTACTAAGGCAAGAGTAATTATCACTAGAAATTATTGTACACAGTTTATTAATTCTGTTATTACTCTTATGGAGCAAACTATTTAGAAAGGAGAATATTAATGGATTTTACGTTAAATTATTTATTAGAAAATTTAGCTTACGATTTAATAGTTGATAATAGTATTACTTTTCATGGAGAAATTGATTATGTTACACAACATGTTGCTGATGGAGAAATTTCAGAATTACAAATTTCTAAGACTCAGTCAGCAAAACTTCAAAAATTTGTAAATGAATATTTTGAAGCTAGAAAAGTAGAACCGGAATTATCTATATCTAATTTTTATACTAGAAATGCTATTTAATAATAATAAAGAATATGTAGATAATTTATCTGCATATTTTTTATTTGATTTTTAATTGAAAGGAATAAAAATAATGACATTAGCTAATAAATATCGTCCTACAGAATTTTCACAAGTAACTGATCAAGAAGTTTGTACGACGGTATTAGATAAACAAATTAAAAATAATACATATAGTCATGCAGTATTATTTGCTGGAAATGCTGGCTGTGGTAAAACTACTTGTGCTAGAATTTTTGCAAATAAAATTGATGGAGAAATTATTGAACTTGATTGTGCTTCACATAATGGTGTAGCTGAAATTAAAGATATAGTTGAAAAAGCAAGAACTAAGCCTTTATTACATGAATATAAAGTAGTTATTTTAGACGAATGTCACACTTTAACATCTCAAGCTTGGTCATCCTTGCTTATAACTTTAGAAGAAAATTTACCTAATACTATTTTTATATTTTGCACAACAGATACTCAAAAAATTCCAAATACAATTATGAGTAGAGTTCAGAGATTTAATTTCTTACCAATTACTGATACTGGAATGATAAATAGACTTAATGAAATTTGTTATAAAGAAAAATTAGATATTTCAATTGAAGCAATTACATATATTGCAAAATCAGCTAAAGGTAATCTTAGACAAGCTTTAACTAATTTAGATAAATGTATTTTATATGGAAATTTAACTGTTGAAAATATTTGTAAAGTATTAAATATTGTTTCAAATACTTTAATGGATGATTTATATAATGCATTTGAAAATAAAAATACAAAAGAAATAATTAATCTTATTGAGTCAGTTTATAATAATGGATATGAACTTCATCAATTTACTAGACAATTTTTAGATTATAGTGTTACTAAAACTAACATGAATCTAGTAGAAAGATTACTTACAATATTACAAGATATAAGATATGATGATTCACCAAAGAACATTATTATTGCTAGATTAATTATTTAATATTATGAACATAAATATATCCCAGATGTCATCTGGATTAATCTAGGATATATTTATTTGTATTAATGGAGGAAAATATGTCAAAAATATTAGTTATTCCAGATATTCATCTTAAACCAGAAATATTTGATAAAGCCGAACAAATTATGAATTTAGCTAAAGTTGATAATGTAGTATTTTTAGGTGATTTAGTTGATAATTGGAATCAAGAAAATAATATAGACTTATATAAACAAACTATAAATAGAGCTATTAAATTTAAAGAGGATTATCCTAATAGCTTATATTGTTGGGGTAATCATGAGATAGGATATTTTGCTCAATGGAATTGTTCTGGTAATAGTAAGTTACATGCATTAGAAATTAAATCATTATTGAGTGAATATGAGCGTAAAGTTGAACCTAAATATATTCATGTAGTAGATGAAGTAATATTTAGTCATGGTGGAATTGAAAAATCAACTGCTGAAGTTATTTCTATTTTTGGAAAGTTTAAACATGCAAATGAACTTGCAGATAATTTAAACAAAATGAGTATTGAAGCTTTAGGTGATTATATATCACCAATTTGGTTAAGGCCACAATTTGGTGAATATTATACTAGATATACTCAAGTTGTAGGTCATTCACCAGTTAGACAACCTTTATATACTATGAATACTTGGTTTTTAGATTTATTTAGTACTACTTCGCAAGGAAATAATTGTAGTAAATTATTATATATGTCTATTATTGATACAATAAATTATGAAATATCATTTTTTGATTGTAAAAATAAACCTAAATTTGTAACTACAGTTAATAGATTAAATTGGAATACATATAATGGTGAGAAGGACTTATGATACAACAAGAAAGATTATTAAATAAATTAAAAACTTTACCAAATAATCTTATTTTAGTTGGACAAAAATATAGTGGTAAAAAGACATTAGTAAGTGAAATTGCTCCAAACTTTTATTGGGTTGAAGGTAAAGTTGAAAATATAAGAAATATAGAAAATGGAAATTTAGTTTTTGCAGATGTCGATGAATGGTCTACAGCATGTTTTAGCGCTATGTTAAAACTATTAGAAGAAAATGAAGATCATATCATTATTACATGTAAAAACATTATGAATTTACCTAATTCAATTCAATCAAGATGTATTATTGAAAAAATGGATCCATACATAAATCTTGGTAGATATTGTGATACTATTGGTCAATTAGAATTTGTAACTGATCAAATGATAAAAGATATAGATAAGTTTATATATAATGATGAATATGATTTAAGTGTATATTTTTCAATTTTATGTAATAGATTACTTGATAGAATTAAAAATGGTGAGGATCTTAAAAAAGAGTATCTTATAAGTAGTAAATTTAATTCTGCTAAAAATCTAAAGTCATTAAATAAAAAACAGTTTATTGTAAATTGGCAATTATGTTTAGAAGGTATTTCTGACGAATGGAAAAGACTGTGAGGTGTTCTATTGTACGGACGTGGAGATAGAAAAGCTCAAAGAAAAAGACATAAATATAATAATAAAGGTGTTCCAGTTTTAGATGAAGAATATTTGTTAATTGATGGAAATTATTCAAATAGACCTTATATGTATTGTTGTTATTATCAAGGTTATTTAACTAAAAATTTAACTATAAGACATGATTGTGAGAACAAAGAATGTCATAGATTAAAATCATTAGAATGGGCATCTAATAAATTATTTGAAGGAGATGTGCAAGAATGACTGGACAAGAATTCAAATTAGCCTTAAAAAATCCTAAAAATATTTATTGTTTAATATCAACTGATAGTGAAATAATTGATTTATATGTAGATAGATTTAAAAATGCTATAAAAGCTGATTTAATCTCATATGGACAAATTAAACCTTATGGTAAATTATTTAAGAAAAAAACTCTAAATGTTTTATATATGCCTAAAGTTGATGAATCTATATTTAATAGAAATGAATATATATTTATTTATACTGACAATATTGACAAACGTTCATCTATTTATAAACAACATAAAGATCAATTTATAGAACTTGATAATGATTATACAAAATATATTATGCAAAATAGTAATATGAATGAAGATCAAGCAAAACAATTTGCTAAATCTCATAATAATGATTTAGGTCTTATTAAAAATGACCTTACTATTTACAATGATTCAAATCTATGTTATAATAGATTTACAGACTATAATAGTGATCTATATAAGTGGATTGATTGTTTTATTAAGAAACAACAATTGCCAAGAATAAATGAATCTCCAATTAGTGTAATGGCTTTATTGTCAACTAATTGTCAAAATATACTTAAAGTAAAACAAAATAAAATTTCAGGAATGAATCCTTATATTGTAAAATGTGCTAAAGAATTGGATTCATATATTACTGAAGAAGAATTAGTTCAACTTATAGGTGATTGTTTTTATTTAGATAGTCAAATTAAAAAAGGACTAATTGATATTGACTATGTATTAGAATATTTAAAAGTTAGGAGGTATAGTAATGGCTTTACCAATTAAATTTAATGCTTCAGTTTCTAGTAAGTTAAAAGATAAAGAACTTGCAGAAAAAGCAAAAGCTGCTAAAAAATCAAAGCCTAAATCAAATAATATAATTGATATTATTGAAAGAATTAGACAAGATGTTGAAAATAATCTTGGACAATTTAAAGATCAATATCAAATTATTACAGATAAAAATATTTTTTATGATTATATAGCTAAAGCCAATAAATATGGAAAAATTGCAATTGATACTGAAACATTAGGTCTTAATCCTATGGTTGATGGAATTGTAGGTTTATGTTTATATTTTCCAGGTGAACCTGCAACATATGTTCCTATTAATCATGTTAATTATTTTTCTGAAGTTAGAATTGATGAACAACTTACTGAAGAAGATGTAAGAGAAGTATTAGAAACATTAACTGCTGATATTATTTATCATAATGCACAATTCGATATTAGAGTAATTAAACATCAAGTTGGAATTAGACTTAAAGTATTTTGGGATACGTTATATGCAGGACAATTATTAAATGAAAATGAACCACATGGTTTGAAATATTTACATGGCAAATATATCAGTAAATCTAATGAACAAACATTTAATGATTTATTTGGAAATGTTTCATTTAAATTTATTCCAATTGATCTCGCTTATCTATATGCAGCTCATGATGCTATTGATACATTTGAATTATATGAACTTCAAGCAAAATATCTTGAATCAAATCGACCAGATATGATAGATCTTAACTGGGTTTTTAGAAATATTGAAATTCCTATGGTTGATGTAATTGTAGATCTTGAAGATACTGGTGTAGCAGTAGATACTGAATATTTAGAATCTTTACATAAAAAATATCATAATAATCTACAAAATGCGTTAGATAAATGTATAAATGAAATTGATAAATATATAGATAAAATTAAATCATATAATGCACAACATATAGATAAACCTTTTAACTTACCACCTAATATTGGTTCTTCTACACAATTAGCGATATTATTTTACGATATTCTTCATTGTGAACCAGTTAAAGGTAAAGGATCTAGATGTACTGACGTAGATGTTATGAATTCTTGGTCTAAACAATATCCTATAGCTAAAGCTATTTTAGAGTATAGAGCTGCACAAAAAATTACTTCTACTTATGTAGATAATATTCCAGCTATAACTCATACTGATGGTAGAGTTCATACTCATTTTCATTCAAATGGTGCTAAAACTGGTAGAATGAGCTCTAGTGATCCACTTAATCTACAGAATATTCCTTCACATAATGAAGATATTAGAAAAATGTTTGTCGGTCAAACAACTTATAGAGATGTTGAACAAAGACACGATGGAGCTTATATTTTTGACAGATGTGAAGAAATTGAACTTGCAGATGGCAGTTGGCAATGGGTTGAATTAGTTAAAGTTGGAGATAAACTTTCTGACGGATCTATTGTTAAAGCTGTTAAAATAAAAGAATTAAAAGTTCTTATTGGAGTATAATATAGAAAGGAGTAATTATGATTAAAGCAAGAACCAGACGAATTATTCAAGGAGCTGACTATTCTGCACAAGAACCACGCGTCCTCTCTATGCTTTGTGCTGATGAAGGCATGTTAAATGCTTATAGAGACGGAAAAGATCTATATGTAGAAATTGCTTCTATTTCATTACATTTATCATATAAAGAATGTCTAGAACACTTTCCAAAAAATTGTCCTATTAAACAAAAAGATGGAAAATGGTATTATGCTACTCTCAAAAATGGTCAAGATGATGGAAAAGCTAATTTTAAAGATTTAGACTATTCAAATATTAATCCTAATGATTATGATTATGATAAATTATCTGATGGTGAAACCGATGTATATAAACTTGGTAAAGAAAGAAGAGGACAAGCCAAAAAAATATTATTGGGTAAACATTATGCTCAATTAAAACTTGGTGAACGTAATAATTACGGTGTGGCTTAGTAGCTGCTAACGGTAGAAGCAAAATAAGACTAGTTACCATGATGATGTAACTCATAAGACCATAGACGAATAAGCTTCGTAAGAGAATCTAAGGTCCTGAAAGATGGATAGCTTGATGATACCGTGCTAAGATGATATTTCAATAATAATAAGGAGTTATTTATATGGGTCAAATATATAAAATTACTAATATATTAAATGGTCAAATATATATTGGACAAACAAAATATAAAGCAATTGATAGATATAATGCTCATATGAATACTTATAAAAATACAAAATTTTATAATTCTATACATAAATATGGACCAGAAAATTTTGTATTAGAAATTTTAGAAGATAATGTTGCAAATGAAGATTTGGATGATTTAGAAATCAAATATATTGCTAAATATGATTCATATAATAATGGATATAATGAAACTATTGGTGGACAAGGTACTCATGGATATATATTTACTAAAGAAGATAGAGAAAAGAAAAGTAACTCTATGAAGGAAGCTTGGAAATATAGTGAAAAATTAAATAATCCAGAAAGAAATAAAAAGATAAGTGAATCAAATAAAAACAAACCTAAATCCATTGAACATAGAAAGAAATTAAGTGAAGCTGCTAAGCAACGTACAGGCGCTAAAAATGCTTTTTATAATAAAAAACATTCTAAGAAAACTAAAGAAATTATTAGTAATGCTAATTCTAAAGCAGTTGATATGTTTGATATTGATATGAATTTTATAATGACATTTAAAAATGCTAAAGAAGCAGCAACATTTTTACAAAATCTTCTAAATTTAACAATTAAACATGAATCAATATATAGAGCTATTAATTGGCATTGCATGTCAGAAAAAATTTATAAAAATTATTATTGGAAATATCATAAAGTGTAACGACTATCGAAAGTCTATTTATAGATGAGTAGAGTAGGGATATAGTAAAACTATATAGTAGGACATAACAAAGCCTACTTCAGTGCTATATTATAGCATTACCGAAGTGCCAAGCAATTAGTAGTATAATACTAATTGAAGAGATAGTCTACTGTTTGTTGAAAGACAAAATATTTGTTAGGATAATGTACGGTAGAGGTGAAGCTTCTATTGCAGAACAATTAGGATGTGATGTTGAAGAAGCTAGAGAAATTAAAAATAACGTATATGATGCTTTTCCTAGAATTAAGGCTTTTGAAAGAGAATCTTCAAATATGGTTAGAGAAAAAGGATTTGTAACTACACTTTGGGGTAGAAAACGTCAATTACCTGATTTTAATTTACCTACATTTGAATTATTTTATTTAAATGACGAAGGAGAAGCTGATTATAATAAACCAGTTCAAAAAGATATTGCAGATGATATAATTGTTAAATTGTCATCTAAATTTTGGAGATCAAGAGAAAAATATATAGAAGAGCTTAAAATTTCACATAAAATTGCAGTAATTGATAATGGAAATAAAATTGCCAATGCTAGTAGACAGATTATTAACTCTAGAGTTCAAGGATCTGCAGCAGATATGAGTAAGTTGGCTCTTATTAAGATTAGAAATGATGAAGAATTAATAAAGCGTGGAGTTAAAACAATTATTCCAGTACACGATGAAATTCTTATCGAGACACCTTTAAGATATGCTAGATATGTTAAAGCTAGATTTGCTAATGATATGGAAACTGCAGCTAAACCAAAACTTAATATTCCAGTATGTTGTGACGTTGTATCATCAGAAAGATGGTATGGTGAAGAACTTGATATTGAAAGTGTACTTAATGGATTAGACGGTTAAAGAAAAGAGGTTATAGATTATGAATAATGTAGTAATAATTCAAAGCTATAACAATGAAATGTCAATAAAATCAGTTATTGAAGATTATAAACAATATTTTAATGATATTTATGTTTATGATACAGGAAGTACTGATCAAACTAAACAAATTGTATTAGATAGTGGTATCAAATTAATAACTGATACTTCTATCTCTACAATATTTGAAAAGTTAAATTCTGATTATATAATATTAACTAGTGGAAATTATATGTATGATGCTTATGATAGTTTTATGATGTTACAATATTGTATGTCTCATGATTATGATATGATAATAGGTAATAGAAAAAATATAGATAAAAATTCATATAATTTTCAAGAAAAGATAATAAATAATAAAGCAGAAAAACTTTTTAAAAAATATATTCCAGATATATTATCTGAAAGCAGAGTTATATCAAAAAATTTTTATAAAAATATAAAAATAAAGACTTCTTATATTAACGTTGAATTAACTAAGTTATGTGTTAATTTTGCATTTATGGATATTAGTTTTAACGAAAAATCTGAATACAGTAAACCAACTAAATATTCTATAAATGATTATATTAAAATAAATAAACTATTATGAAAGGACCGAACTACAATGGCAACCGTGGATTTATCAAAAGATATTTATAGCGCTACATCTGTATTTATTGAAGTTTTACCAGCAGTTGTAGCAATTAAAAATTTAGATTTAGATGAAGATACTAAAAAGGAGACTGCTATTAATATTATTATTGAGAGTTTATGTAAAAGACGTAATGAATGTGCAGATAATTCTGATACAGTATTAAATAGTATTAGTCATAACTATATTACAAAAGTTAGAAAAATTATTTCTACTAAAGAAGATATTGATGGAATTATTAAATATCTTAATAGTGCAATTAAAGCTGGTAAAAATTTAAAAGTTGTATAAAATTGGAGGAAATTAAAAAATGATTGAATTTTTAAAAACAAGAAACGTAAAAAATCCTGTTTGGAATTTTGATGAAAACGCTGGAATTGATTTATATATTCCAGAAAAAGATTCATTTACTGAAGAAGAGCTAAAAACTTTTGGAGAACATGTATCAATAGAAGGAAATCTTATTAAGATTCTTCCACATTGTGATATTAAAATTCCTGCTGGTATTAAGAGTAAATTTCCTAAAAATGTTGGGTTACTTGCAGTAAATAAAAGTGGAGTAGCTACTAAAAAGAAATTAATTGCAGGTGCATGTCTAATTGATACTTCATATCAAGGAGAATGGCATATTCATCTAATTAACACTTCAAATGAAGTTCAATGTCTTGAATTTGGAACTAAATGTATTCAGTTTATGCCATTACTTTTACATACTGAAGGATATTCTATTACAACTGATTCTGAAGGTTTCTTTACAGAAACTACAGATCGTGGTTCTAGAGGATTTGGAGAAGGAACAGGAATTAATTAAGTATTATATGCTAGACAGATAATAAATTTTTATCTGTCTAGTATTTAAACTATATACAAATAATAAAAAACTTGATATAATATAATTAGATTAATGTATTATTATAAAAATATAATGCAATAATTTAATCATATTAAAGAAGGTATAATTATGAATAAATGGCAAGAATATTTTATGAGTGTTGCTGAAGATACAGCAAAATTAAGTAGAGATCCACACACTAAAGTTGGAGCAGTTATTGTAAATAATAAAAGAATTAAGTCTACAGGTTTTAATGGAGCACCTCAAAATTTTCCAGATGAATTGGTTCCATTAGATAATAACGGAGATACACTAATTAGACAAAAAAATACATATATGTGTCATGCAGAACTTAATGCTGTTCTTAATTATGATGGTAATATAATGAATTTAAAAGATTCTGATATATATGTTACAGTATCACCATGTAGTAGATGCGCATGTATGTTAGCACAAGTAGGTATTAAACGTGTTATTTATAAAGAAAAATATCATAGAAAAGAAGAAACTGATGCTGCTGAATATATTTTAAATAATAGTGGAATTGAATATATTAAGTATGATGAAATTTAATAAGGAGAGTATATATGATTATAAATAGCGATGAGTTAAAAAAGAAAATTAGTTATTTAGGAATGTCTATATCAAAAAATGTAGCTAGTAAACAGACTGAAAAAATGATTAGACTTGAAAGTGACGGAAATATTGTATATGGATATACGTATGACGGTATAAATAATATTAGGGTGGAACTTGGAAATTCTACTGATGATTTTTATGCTATTGTAGACTATTCTTTATTTTCAAATTTCATTAAATCATGTGAAGGTGATATTACACTAGAACCAAAAAACAAATTTTTATATATTAAGTCTAGTAATGTTAAATGTAAACTTCCTACATATAATCATGAAATAGATAGAAAAAATACTGGTATTCCAAGTCCAGTAAAAAATTATAATTATGATAAAAAACTATCAGAAAAAATTGACTTAAATCTTATAAAATCAATTTTAGATCCAAATCATATAGTAGAAATATATAGACTTATATATTTTGGAGATAATATTATGGTATCTGATACTGATAATGTAATTAAAATTAATAAAAGAATTTTTGATTCTGATATTTTATTAAATCTTAGTAGTGTAGATATTTTAAATACAGTTAATAATTGTGAATACACTTATTCTAATGAAAATAAAAGAAAATTACTTTGTATTAAATCAGATGAATTATACGCAACAATGGTAATTACAGATAATACTAACAATGATTTCCAATATAATGATTTTATAGATTTATTTAAATCAATAAATGGAAAAACTGTTGTTCTTGATTCAACCACTTTGTCAAGAGCAATTAATGCTAGTGCTATGTTTAAAACTAATCCTAATATTGTATTTAATAATAAAGGTATTTTTATTAAAATTGATACAGTTGAATTTATATACAAAATTAGTAGTGATAATTGCGATGATAGAGAATTTGAATTATCTACAGATGTTGTTAAAAAAATTACATCTTTAGGAAAAGATGTTGTAATTTATTATACAAATAATGATTTAATTAAATGTGAATCTGATGGTGTATCAGAAATTTTAAGTATACGTGAGGTGAAAACAAATGAATGATGATATTGAAATTATTGACTTAGATGAAGATGAAACTATAAATACAAAACAAAAACCTATGTCACATACAATTAAAACGCTTAGAAAATTAAGACCATTACTAATAATTGTTGCTATTTTATGCTTTATTAAAGTTGGATTGGTTATTGTAAATTATAATGCTACTAAAATGCCTTTAGATCATGTATTTGTATGTGATAATCCAAAACATGATTCTGAATTTGATATTTGGATAAGAGAAGATTTAGGAACTACTTGGGTACCTACATACGTAATTATTCAAGATGGATATGTTGTTGGAGCTTTTAATGGTGATATTGAAGAATCTCAATTTTCAGATAATTTAGCTATGGCATCATCATATAATATGCAATTTTTAGAAATGCCAGATTATGAAATTGAAAATTTAGCTGGCGAAAGAATTAGTGTTAAAGATTTATTTGGAACAAATGGATTATATATTCTAGAACTTGCTTGGATTGATTGTGAAGATTGCGATCATCAAGATGAAAACTATACTGATGATATCTATGCTAAATACTCAACTAGTAATATTTATAGATATTATATAAGATCAGAAAAATCAAAAGTTTTAGAAAAATATAATTAAAAACTGTTTACTATATAAATTGTAAATGATATAATAATAATGTACTTAAAAAAATAGTTTTTAATATTACATAAAAACTGTTTTCAAACTAAAATTTTTGTGATATTATATACATATAGTTTTTTAAATACATTTTATTTCTAATAGTTGAGCGATAGCAACTTAAAAATCTATCGCAAAATATAAAAAATTACAAAAAAATTTCAAAAAACTATTTACAAATAACAAAAAACAAGATATAATTAAATCATAATCAAATAAATGATAAAACTAAGTGAAGCAGTAATATCTTTGGTTATATGAATTTATGACTGAGGAATATGAAAAGTAACAAGATTATCTAAATATATTGATTATATGTGCCATTAGCTCAGTTGGTAGAGCATACGACTTTTAATCGTAGGGTCAAGGGTTCAAGTCCCTTATGGCACACTTTGGATAATATATCCAATATTAAATTGAAAGGAAAAGATCTTATCCACCAGATCGGGTGCAGCATATGAAGAGTAGAGATCAGCCGTAAAAAAAATAAATATAAAAATATAAACTATAGATAATTAAAGCTCAAGAAGAGCTATTTAATAAATACAATGATAAAAACCGGTTAAATATATATATATGATTGAAACATGGAAATCATGTAAGATGCCATTACGTTGAAAGTATTTCCAAAAAACATTACATAATCCGTTATATTATGGCAGAAGCAACGGTAACTGTAATCTAAAGTATGTGACATGTTTGGTACTTATATATTGGGCTATCGCCAAAAGGTAAGGCACAGGACTTTGACTCCTGCATTTGTTGGTTCGAATCCAACTAGCCCAGCTTTATATAGATAGTGAAGAGCTATTTATATATACTAAAGAATATGTAAATGTTTTTGACATTTTACATATTTTTATTGCTTTTTTGCAATAACGGGTGGTTTCGGCTCGTTAAATAAACTCAGTAATGAGGATAAAGCATTTGATTTACATTAAGATCATTTGCGACTGATTTTATCAGTTTGACGGAAAACCTATATAGTCTATGCCTTATCTAAACTTCAGGGTACATCCGTATGAGAAGCATGATAATGGTAGGTGTATTGAAATATGCACTGTATTAACACAGAAATGTGGAGAAGACTAATAGTTTGCTGGTGAGAGTTCCGTAAGAACAAATGCTAGTTTAAGTCTTATTACTTATCGAAATTCGAAAGAATGGTGAGTGATTAAACAGTAAGTCGATAACAAGACAAGCAAGGTTGCGATGGTTAGTTACCGTAATCAAAAGTTATGGATGGCCAAATGCATGCCTCGTAATCTATATTAATGAATCTAATATTTATATAAATAATCCAAAAAATTATACTAATTTTAAATTTAAAAAGATTAGTTAAATTAGATAAAACTAATTGGAATAATAAAAATATTTGATAGCAAAAGTGCATGCAACTCAGATACTGAAAAACCACTTATTCATCTGAAATATGGTGACATACCTAACTCGCAAGGTGAAGTATGAGAGAGTAATAAGTAGATGCAACTCTAACAGCCTGCAAGCTGTGAATCTCGCAAAGAAGAATGTGTTGAACAGAAATCTATGAAGTACTGAGTAAGATTTTTGCTGATTTTCTCAAAATCAGTGTGGTTCAGTGATACAGTTTAATCGACTGTGTGGTTAGATATTTCAAACAATATCAAGATGTCACTGGTATATACGTCAAAAACCTCAGCGTATTATTATTAAAATTATACTTATATTGATAAAAGTAGCGCTTAGCCTCAACAATATAGGTATAAATTTCGGAATGTAGTTCAGTTTGGCTAGAATGCATGATTTGGGTTCATGAGGTCGCAGGTTCGAATCCTGTCATTCCGATTTATATAACTTTACTGTTGGAAACAATTGGTTTAGAAAGCTAAAAGCTTATCGTTGGCTGGTGTGGTTGAAAGACATCTGCTGGATTATAAGGTAATACTTATACAAATATTGTTGTGGTTAAACAGTAATATATATCGCGGGATAGAGCAGTCAGGCAGCTCACGGGGCTCATAACCCTCGAGGTCATCGGTTCGAATCCGATTCCCGCTACTAAGGTGGAGATATAGAGTTATCAATCGCTAAAAATGCATTTTTGAAACCAAATATCAAGCGTATGTATTTACGTTCCACCTTTTATAAAAAACAGTTTACAAATTTTATAAACTGTAGTATAATAATAACATAATATTCTCGCATAGCTCAGTTGGTAGAGCATTCGGCTGTTAACCGAAGTGTCGTAGGTTCGAACCCTACTGTGAGAGCTAAATTGCAAAAGAACTTCCTTATTAACAATATATTTAAAAGATGATTGGTTTTAGTTCTCGCAATTATGGCCTGGTAGTCAAGCGGTTAAGACATCGCCCTTTCACGGCGGTAACACGGGTTCGAATCCCGTTCGGGTCACTTATGCTGATATAGCTCAATTGGTAGAGCATTCGGCTGTTAACCGAAGTGTCGTAGGTTCGAACCCTACTGTGAGAGCTAAATTGCAAAAGAACTT
>ENA-ORLY01002678-ORLY01002678.1-human-gut-metagenome-genome-assembly--contig:-NODE-2678-length-16183-cov-3.164597_pt1 | contig 16183 bp, 13 predicted proteins | sample MGYA00243071_ERZ508832 | MGnify/ENA primary metagenome ERZ508832 (study PRJEB26277, sample SAMN04329777) | human gut metagenome | biome: human-associated habitat | host: Homo sapiens | place: USA... | reverse complement strand
GAATAAATAATTTATTTCAAAAAATGAAAAGAAAGACTGTTGAACAAAATATTTTTATATACTTTGTCAACAGTCTGGAACAAGTTTTAGACTTGTTCTTTTTTTACGCAAGGAGGTAAAAAGTGAATAAAAGAAGAAATATAAAAAAGAAACTACTATCTATGTTACTTTTATTAGCAACACTATTGGGAACAGTACAACCTATTTTTGCAGCTTCTGGTTCAAGTAGCTTTATAGCTGCACAATTTGCATCATATCAATTTACAACTGATAATGCACATACTGATTATGGAATAATTATTAGAAAAATTTATGATAGAAGTACAGGAGTTTGGAAAACTGTATTTTGTTCAGAACATGGAATTGATATTGCAACTGGAGAGAGGCATAATGGGACATATTCTACACCAACTGATGAAGCATTAAAATATGCATGTAAAATTGCTTACTTTGGTTGGTACGAAAAATATGGTGATTATGTAGTAGATGGTGGTATTTCTGTAGATAGAAAGAAACAATTTGCTCTAGTACAACAATTTATCTGGGAATCACTTGGGCAAAGTAATGCAACGTTTACTAATTCATCTACTCAAAGTGAATATGTAGCTTTAAAAAATGAAATAACAAATAAAATAAATAGAATGCAAACAAAGCCAAGTTTTAGTGGGAACACAGTAACTATTGATGCAGGTTCATCAATAACCTTAACAGATTCAAATGGAGTATTAGCTGATTATACAAGTATGGATAAGACAGTTGATGGAATAAGATTACAACATAATAAAGGCGAAAATACAATGACAATAACAGTCAGTGATGACTGCACAAAAGAAAATTATAGAATATCAGATGCTATGATGAAACAATGGGGATGTTTAAAAGATGGAACACAAGATTATGAAACAACTCTTTATTTTGCATTCCCAACAGGAGTTCAAGATCAAATATATTCGCTTAATTATAATGACCCAGTAACAATGTCTTTACAATTACAAATAAACGCATTTGGAAAATTAGAATTATCAAAATTAAGTGAAGATGGAGATTTAATTGATGGTGCAGTTTTTAGAATTGAAGGAGATAATTATAGCAAAGATGTTACAGTTACAAATGGAAAAATCGTAGTGGATAAATTGAAAAAGCGGTTTTTATACTGTAAAAGAATTGTCAGCACCGACAGGTTTCTTACTAAATACAGAAACATATAATGTAGAGATAAAAGTTAATCAAACAACACAACAAGCTATTGTTAATAAAGAACCAACAGGAACTTTCACATTAACAAAGGAAAATTCGGATGGAAGTGCAAAAATCGGAGGAGTAAAATATAAAGTTTGGAGTGAAGATAAGACTTATAATCAAGTTCATGAAACTTCTAATGCAGGTCAAATCAAAATAGAAGGCTTAAAATTACGGAAAATATTTCTATCAAGAACAACAGAGTGCAGAGGGTTACTTATTAGATGATACTGTATATTCATTTGAATTAACATATAAAGACCAACACACAGAAGTTGTTTATGCAAGTGCGACAAGAAGTAATACAGAGCCGACAGGAACTATAACTATCATAAAAAGAGATAGTGAAACAGGAAGTGTAGCACAAGGAGATGCAACCCTTGAAAATGCAAAATATGAAGTGTATGCAGAAGAAGATATATACAATAAAGCTAAAACAAAAAAATATTACTCAAAAGGAGATTTAGTAGCAACTAGAACAATGAGTGAGGCAGGAACAACAGAAGATATAACAGGGCTTCCACTTGGAAAATTTAAGGTAAAGGAATCAGTTAGTTCATTGGGCTACTTATTAGATACCAAAGAATATATAGTAGAATTAAAATATAAAGACCAAAGAACAGAAATAATATCACAAACAGTTACAAGTAATGAAGTAGTAAAGAAAATGCAAGTACACATTTTTAAAAGTGGAATAAAAGAACAAAATGGGCAAGTTCAAGGATTAGAGGGAGTAGAATTTGCTATAAAATTAAATAGTGATGTAGAAGAAGCATATTCAAAAGGATACACTTATGTAGAAGTTTGGAATGGAATAGATGAATATGGAAACAAAGTAAATGTTGATGCAAAAAGAGTAGCAGAAGCACAAAAAATTGCTCCTACTTATGAAACAATAGTAACAGATTCAAACGGAGATGCTTATACTGAAAATTGCTTGCCTTATGGAAAATATATTGGAAAAGAAGTGAAGGGAATAAAAGATTTCTACACAGCAGAAGATTTCTATTTTACTATTTCACAAGATACAAGTGAAGTAAAAGAAATAGCAAAGAAAGTAAAACATATTGTAATTAACAATGAGCAAATGGAAAGCTATGTAAAATTAGTAAAAAAAGATGCTACAACAGATAAAATAGTAACTTTATCTAGTACAACTTTTAAAATAAGAGCAACACAAGACATTTATGATCGTGGCAATGGAAAAATAATTTATAAAAAAGGAGAAACAATAACTCAAAAAATAGGAAGTACAGTATATGATACTTTTACTACTAATGCAGATAACATTGTAGTTCCTAATAATAGTTACAATACTGATAATGATGACAAAGGAAGTGTAACAACGCCATTAACTTTGCCAGCTGGCTGTTTTGAAGTGTTTGAGGTAAAAATTCCAAATGGTTTCTTGCAATTAGAAAAGCCAGTAACATTTGAAATTGAAGGAATTAGAGATTATGACAAAGATAAGCAAGGAGATTATATAAAAACAGTTGAAATAAAAAATGAACAGCCTACTTGCACAATAATAGTAGATAAAGAAATCGCAATAAGAGAAAATGTAGATACTTCTCTAATAGATACAAGTGATTTAAGTGGTATAGAATTTACTTTAGTTGCAAAGGAAAATATAATTGATATGGCAGACGGAAGTATTATATATGAAAAAGGTACAGAAATTAAAAAAGTAAATCTTACTAATGCAGGAACATTAGAAATAACAGGGCTTCCTGTTGGTTGTTATGAATTATATGAATCCCAAACGTTGGAGGGACTGGTATTAAATGAAAAAAGATATGAAATTAAATTTACTCAAAAAGATACAATTACAAAAATTTATGAAAAAAAATTAGAAATTGAAAATGAAACAACATTAGTAGAATTTTCAAAGAAAAGTATCACAGGAGAAGATGAATTGCCAGGTGCAAAACTTACAGTATTAGATGAAAATGGTAATGTAATAGACAGTTGGACTTCAACAACAGAAACTTATAAAATAGAGGGTTTAGCAGCAGGTAAAAAATTTACTTTAAGAGAAGAAATTTCGCCAGATGGATTTGTAAAAGCAACAGATGTGCAATTTATAGTTGAAGATACAAACGAAATTCAAAAAGTAGAAATGATAGATAAAATTGTAACAATGACTAAGAAAGATATAGGTGGCGAAGAAATCGAAGGAGCTGAATTGAAAGTAATTGATGAACAAGGCAATATCGTTGATTCATGGACTTCTACAAAAGAACCACATAATATAAATGGACTAGAAGAAGGCAAATCTTATACTTTAATTGAAATGTATGCACCAAATTCCTTTGTAGTTGCTACCGAAGTTACATTTACAGTAACAACAGAGAAGAATGAACAAAAAATCGAAATGATAGATAAAATTGTTGAAATATCAAAACAAGATATAGCAGGCAATGAAATCGAGGGTGCAACACTAATTGTTACAAATGCTAAAACAAAAAATATTGTAGATAAATGGGTTTCTGGAAAAGAACCACATAAAGTAAGTGGACTTATAGAGGGACAGACTTATATATTACACGAAGAAATAGTTGTAGGTTCATTTGTTAAAGCAACTGATATTGAATTTACAGTAACAAGTGAAAAAGAAACACAAAAAATAGTTATGATAGATAAGATAGTAGAAATAATAAAAACTGATCTTGTAACAGGAGAAGAAATAGAGGGTGCTGAACTACAAGTAGTAGATGAAGATGGTAATATAATTGACAGTTGGACATCAACTAAAGAACCACATAAGGTTTCTGGACTAGAAGAAAATAAAAAATACAAACTAATTGAATTAACAAGTCCGTATGGCTTTGAAATTGCAGAAGAAATAGAGTTTGTAGTAACTAGCGATAAAGAAACACAAAGAATAGAAATGAAAGATATGCCAATACTTCATACTTTAAAATTAGTGAAAAAAGATAGCAAAACGGAAGAAATAATTAAAGACAAATTTGCTTTTGGAATATACAAAGATGAAGCATGTACTGAACTAATTGAAATAGTTGAATCAGATAAAACACAAGGAACAATAACATTTAAAGACTTAAGATATAACACATTTTTTATAAAAGAGGAGAATAGTCCAAAAGGCTATGTACTATCTGATAAAATTATTAAAGTTGAAATCAATGATAAAGGAGTATTTATAGATGGAGAACAAATAAATGGCGAAGATGATATATATACTCTTGATTTTTATAATGCTCCAGTAGATACGCCAAAAACAGGACATGATAGCAACTTAATGTTATGGGCAATACTATTAGGTCTATCTGTTATTTCATTAACAAGTGTTGGAGTACACGAGTATAAAAAAAGAAGAATAAAAGATAAAAATAACTAACAATAAGGTGGCTATATTGCCACCTTAAAATAATTTTAGGAGGAATTTTAATGCCACAATATACACTAACACAAAGTGTAAAAACATTAGAAAAATTATTTGAAAATAATTTAGATTCAGAGAAAAAAATAAAAGCATTGAAGTGGGAAGATTTAAAACAATTTAGTCCTATTGAAAAAAGCTTTATTATGGATTTAAAAGAAGCAATAGCAAATAAAGAAGTAATAGGATTTTTAGCAGGAAAAGAAAACATGGAAGGGAGATAAAACATGATAGAATATTACAAAAAGCCATCAGTAAAATTTATAGTAAATAAAGGTAATTTTAATAAATTGATGGGAATATTAACATTTCAAGAAGAAAATATTATAACAAAAGAATGGAAAGAAAATGCAACAAAATTAAAAGAATTATTGTTAAGATATTCTATACCTCAAAAAGATGAAGATGGAGATATTTCAATAATAGATATAGCACTTTTCCAAAAAGAAGCAGCAGAACTAATAGTATTATTATTATCTGCTCTTGATAGAGTACAAGTAGATGAGGATTATACAAAGAAAATGAAAAGACAATAGAAAATATAGAGGAGGTACAATTTGGGAAAAATTAAAGAAACTAGGCAACTCTATAAAGAAGTATTAAATGAAATCTCAAAAAGTGCTGAAAACTGGACAAATTTTTTAGATAGCAGTTCATGGAATTTTAAGTATGATTTTGATGACCAAATTTTAATATATGCACAAAGACCAGATGCAAAGGCTTGTGCTACAATGGAAGAATGGAATAAAAAATTAAAAAGATGGGTAAATAGTGGAACAAAGCCAATATATATTTTTGAAAAAAGTCCTCATAGTGATTATCCTTTTAAATTAGTATTTGACTTATCGGACACTCACAATTATAATAATACTGAATATAAATTATGGTCTATAAAAGAAGATTATGAAGAAGATATAATTGATAGTTTAGAAGCTAATTTTGGAGATATAAGCTCAAAAGAAACATTATCACAAGCAATAATTCAAGCAAGTTATAATATGGTAGTAGATAATATAGAAGATTATTTAACATCTGTTATAAATCATAAATCAAATTCTATGCTTCAAAATATTTCTGACGAAGAAATAAAAGGTATACTTATAACTACTGCATGGGCAAGTGTAAGTTACATGATGATGACAAGATGTGGAATAAATGCTAGAGAGCAAATACAAGAACAAGATTTTTCATATATAAAATACTTTAATACACCAGAAGTATTAACTATTTTAGGTGCAAGTGTAAGCGATATTGGAGAAATGGGATTACGAGAAATTGCAAAGACAGTTTCAATTCTACAAAAAAAAGAAAATTTAAAAAATCGTACATTTGCAAAAAAAGAAAATGAATTATATTCTAAAGATAATAAAAATATCGAAGGAGGAATTGAAGATGGTAGAGAAAATAGAATACACGAAACAGGGAGATTATTACATGCCGAACCTAACAATGAAGAAAGAAGCAATACCACCAGGGAAGTACTCTCTAATGAGATACAATTATCTGAAGAATCACAAGAACCACGAGTTGACCATATTAGTAATGGAACAGAAATTGACAGAACATTTGACAGAGATACAGGAACAAGCAACGAAAAGAGTAGAGAAGATAGTGGAAGACATGAAGAAACAAGAGGGGATAACGGAAGAATTGAAAGTCCAAGACCAAATGAAATGGGTGGGACTTATGAACAATATCAAGTTGACAGCAGAGGAGATAGTGGCGAAAGAGTTGATTTACAACTAGAAGAAAGTATATCTCAGAGAAGAACATTATCTAAAAAAGAAATAGAAACTAACAGAGATTTTTTAAAAGACGAATATACAAGTGCATTATTAAGTAATACCCAAAATCTTAAAGTAAGTAAAAATGATATTAAAGAATTTTACAAAACACATTCAAACATAGATGAAAGAACAGAATATATAAAACAAGCATTTAATGATGCTTATACAGAAATTGTAGTTAATGATATAAGATTAGGTTATAAAACTTATGAAAATGTGTTACATCTATGGAAAGATAGTTATACAAATAGAACGGCAGAAGTCTATTATAATTGGGATACAGTTGCAGAATACATTGAAGGACTTATAATGATCAATGAATTTAATGATTTGCACAAGCCACTTCCAAGTTATGATGACCAAATGCAACTTTTACAGGTAGAAGCAGCAAATGCTCCTACTTTTTCTTTTACGCAAGAAATAATTGATTATGCTTTACAAGATGGTGGAAACGTTCATCAGAGTAAAATGCGAATATATAATCAATTTGAAAATAGTCTTTCAAGTCAAGAAAATATCAAATTTTTAAAAAATGAATATGGCTGGGGTGGTAGTAGTTCTATTCATATTGGTACAGGAATTGGCATTGACTATGATGGAAAAGGAATAAAATTAAGAAGAGGATATAAAGAAAATGATCCTAAAATTATAATACCATGGAATAAAGTAGAAAAAAGAATAAGTGAACTAATAAAAGCCGATAGATATTTAAATTCAAAAGAAAAAGAGCAATATTCAAATTGGCTAAAACAAAAGGAACTTGAAGAACAATTAAGAGAAAGTAAAAAACAGCTTTTGGAAGAAAAGAAAAAGCCCTTAGAAGAACAATTATTAAAATTTTTTAAAGAACATGATGTTTTTGAAGCAGATTATTCTGAAGATGAAAATATAGACTTAACAAAGATAAGAGAAAATTTAAAAAATTACCAAGCAGTAACAATAGGCATTGATTATTTAAAACGAATAAAAAGAGCAGAAGATAGCAATAAAATACTAGCAGAACAAATAGACTATTTTGTTGATAAACTTGTTAAAATAAACGAAGATAATCGAGAACAAAACATAGCAGAAAGAATAAATAGCTTTGTAAAAGACTTTGACTTCTACAATTACATGGACAATACGGAGTTCTATCGTTCAAATGCAGATAATATTGCTATTATCAAAGCAGATATAAATGATTCAATGAATATAAAAGATTATGTTAGAGCAATTAAAAAAATTATAAATGATGTGAATCTTGATAATGAAAGATTAGAAGAAGCAAACGATTTACTTAATATATTAGAAGAACGATTGCCAAAATACGAATATCATTTAGGAGATACTGTTTATATAGGTGCAGATGAATATGAAATTGCAGCAATTAGTGATAATTCTGTTACTTTATTTGATGTAAAGTTCCCACTTCTTAATAAACAAATGGAGTTTGAAGAATTTGAAAGGAAAGTTCAAGATAACTATGCTAATGACCATTTGAAAGTAAAAGAGAGTATTAAAAAAACAAGAGAAGAAAAAAATACTGAACAAGAAAAAATAATTAACCATTTGACACCAGAAGATGAAAAACAGTATGAATACTTTTTAGGGGATACAGTTTTTATAGGTGAAGATGAATGTACTATTACTTTATTTAACGATGATACTATCAATGTATATAATAAAAATAGACAAATATATGAACAAATAGAAAAAGAAAAATTTAAAGAAATAATTAGACAAAATCCTAAAAATAGCCATTTAAAATATAATTCAGTAATAAAAGATGATTTACCACGATTTTTAAATGACATTCTTATATTTGCAAAAATAGAGGGAGTAGAATTTGATTTAGATGACAATGGTAAAATAAATAAAGTACAAATGCAAGATGGTAATTTATCACTTCAAGAGTTTCTTTCTTATATTATAGATTATTTTGATGAAAATAGTCATTTAATAAGAGAATTAGAAAAGGATAGATTATATAAAGAGTTATCGAAAGTTCGAGAGAATAATAGAAAAATTTATATAGGAAAAGAAATCATATATAATGATGAGCCTTATACTATCATATCAATAAAAGAGCAAGAAGATTATTATGAGGGAGATTTAGCTGTATTACAAAGTCAAAATTCGCCAGAAATAATAAATACTGAACCAATGCACTTTGTAGAATGGTTGATAAGAGAAAAACAACAAGAAATTGAAATAGAACTAAAAAAAGATGATAATGAAGATAAAGTAAATGAAGTTGTAAAAGGTAGTACTTCGGAAGAAAAGCCATATAAAATAGGAGAAGAAGTCTATTTAGAATCAGACAGAAAATATAAAATTGATGTAATTGACTTAAAAAATGAAAAGATTAGTTTACTAGATTTACAAATAAATTATCCTATATTTAGAGAAGAAAGTATTTTAACATTTGAAAATCTATATTACCAAAATGAAAGAAATCATCAAAAAGAAAATATAAAACCTAATTTTATAAGAGCTAGCAATAAAATTCAAGATTTTGTGTTGCATCCAGAAGTTGCAATAAAGGATAGAAACAATTATAAAATTACAGATAATGATTTAGGTATTGGAACAGTAAAAGAAAAGTTTGCAAGAAATATTGAAGCAATAAAGGTACTAAAAAAATGTGAACAAGAAAATAGATATGCAACACCAGAAGAACAAGAGATATTATCTAAATATGTTGGTTGGGGTGGTTTACAACAAGCATTTAAGGAAAATGAAAATGGCTGGATAGATGAATATAATACTTTAAAAGAACTATTAAATGATGAAGAATATAAAAATGCTAGAAAATCAACATTAACAGCTTATTATACACCACCTATTGTAATCAATGCAATGTATGAAATACTACAAAATATGGGACTAAAAGAAGCAAATATATTAGAACCATCTTGTGGAGTTGGTAATTTTTTCGGTATGCTACCTAAAGAACTTGAAAATTGCAAAATGTATGGTATAGAACTTGATTCTATATCTGGAAGAATAGCACAACAGTTATATCAAAAATCTACAATAGCTGTAAATGCTTATGAAAAAGTAGAATTACCAGATAGTTTCTTTGATGTTGCAATTCGGAAATGTACCCTTTGAAGACTTTAAGCCTAATGATAAAAGATATAATAAAAATAAATTTTTAACACATGATTACTTTTTTGCAAAGAGTATTGATAAAGTTCGACCAGGGGGAGTTATTGCTTTTATTACCTCAAAAGGAACAATGGATAAGAAAAGTCCTGATGTAAGAAAATATATTGCTCAGAGGGCAGAACTTTTAGGTGCTATAAGATTACCGAATAATACCTTTACAAAGAATGCAGGTACAAAGGTAACATCAGATATTATTTTCTTGAAAAAAAGGGAAAATATGACAGATATAATGCCAGACTGGGTATACCTTGATACAGACAAGAATGGAATTACAATGAATAAGTATTTTGTTGATAATCCAGATATGGTATTAGGCGAAATGGGAATGGAGTCTACTAGATTTGGCAAAGATTCTACTTGTAAACCTTATGAGGGAATAGATTTAAAAGTTCTATTAAACGAAGCTGTAGAAAAAATAAATGGAGAAATAACAGAATATGCAGTTGGAGATATTGAAGAAAGAGAAGAAAATACACTTCCAGCAGATCCTAATGTTAAAAATTTTTCTTATTGTATAGTAGAGGGTAAAGTATATTTTAGAGAAAACAGTATAATGGCAGAACAAGACTTGCCTATAACTACCACAAACAGAATAAAAGGAATGATAGAACTTCGAGAATGTGTACGAGATTTGATAGAATTGCAGACAGAAGATTATCCAGAAGAAAATATCAAAGTAGCACAAGCAAAATTAAATAGAATATATGACAATTTTGTAAGAAAATATGGAATTATAAATAGTAGAGGAAATCGTTTGGCTTTTGAAGCAGATAGTAGTTATTATCTTTTATGCTCATTAGAAGTAATTGATAGTGAGGGAAGATTTGTAAGAAAAGCAGATATGTTCAATAAAAGGACAATTAAAGCATATAAAGAGATAACAAGTGTTGACACAGCAAATGAAGCTTTAATAGTATCACTTTCAGATAAAGCAAGTGTAGATTTAGAATATATGTCAAAACTTACAAATAAAACGCAAGAAGAAATAGTAAAAGAACTTGAAAGCATTATCTATAAAGTTCCAATGGAAGATAATAAATATGTTACTGCTGATGAATATTTGTCTGGAAATGTAAGAGAAAAATTAAAATTAGCAGAAGCATTAGTAGAAACACAACCAGAACTAAAAATAAATGTAGAAGCTCTAAAACAAGTAGTTCCAGAGGACTTAACAGCAACAGAAATAGGAATAAAGCTAGGAGCAACATGGATTCCTACAGATGTAATAGAAAGTTTCATTTATGAATTATTAGATACACCTAATCATGCACAATGGAAAATCAAGGTTAATTTTAGTAAATATAATTCAGAATGGTATTTGTCTAATAAAAATTATGATTATTCAAATGTAAAAGCATATAAGTCTTATGGAACAGGTAGAATAAATGCTTATGAAATCATTGAGAAAACATTAAACTTAAAAGATGTAAAAATATTTGATACTGTAACTAATGCAAATGGCGAAAAAGAAAGAGTATTTAATGCTAAAGAAACAGCTATTGCACAGGCTAAACAAGACCAAATAAAACAAGCATTTGAAGATTGGATTTTTAATGAGCCAGAAAGAAGAGAACGATTAGTAAGATTATATAATGATAGATTTAATAGTATTAGACCTCGTGAATATGATGGTAGTCATTTAGTATTTCCTGGTATGAACCCAGAAATCACATTAAGGCAACACCAAAAAAATGCAGTAGCACATGGTTTGTATGGTAGAAATGAATTGTTGGCACATGAGGTACGGAGCAGGAAAAACATTTGCAATGATAGCAATAGCAATGGAAAGTAAAAGATTAGGACTTTGTAATAAGTCCATTTTTGTTGTTCCAAACCATATAATCGAGCAATTCGCATCAGAATTTTTACAGTTATATCCGAGTGCAAACATTTTAGTTGCAACTAAAAAAGATTTTACAACAGCTAATAGAAAAAAGTTTTGCAGCAGAATTGCTACAGGGGATTTTGACGCTGTAATAATTGGGCATTCACAATTTGAAAGAATACCTATGTCAATAGAAAGGCAACAAGAACTGATAGAAAACCAAATTTCGGACATTTTGAATGCAATAGATGAAGCTAAAAGAAGCAAAGCAGAGAATTTTACTATAAAACAAATGGAGAGAACAAGAAAAGCTCTTGAAAGTAAACTTGAAAAATTAAATTCACAAGAAAGAAAAGATGATGTAATAAATTTTGAACAATTAGGAGTGGACAAACTTTTTGTAGATGAAGCTCATAATTATAAAAACTTATTTCTATATACAAAAATGCACAATGTAGGTGGTATATCTCAAACAGATGCTCAAAAGAGTAGTGATTTATATATGAAATGTCGCTACCTTGATGAAATTACTGGAGGTAAAGGTATAGTTTTTGCAACAGGTACACCTGTAAGTAATAGCATGGTAGAACTTTATACTATGCAGCGATATTTACAGTATGGCGATTTAGTCAATATGGGACTTGAACATTTTGATAACTGGGCTAGTATTTTTGGAGAAACAGTAACAGCAATGGAACTTTCTCCAGAGGGAACAGGTTATCGAAGTAAAACAAGATTTTCTAAATTTCATAATTTACCAGAATTGATGAGCCTATTCAAAGAAGTGGCAGATATTCAAACTGCTGATATGTTAAATCTTCCAACACCAGAAGTAGTAAGACATGATGTGTTAGTAAAACCAAGTCAAATGCAGAAAGATATGGTAAAAGAGTTAGGAGAAAGAGCAGAAGAAATTAGAAAAGGCAGTGTAGATCCGAGCGAAGATAACATGTTAAAAATTACTAATGAAGGTAGAAAACTTGCTTTAGACCAAAGACTTATGAATGAAATGCTAGAAGATAATGAAAATGGAAAAGTTGGAGTATGTGCTAATAACATTTATGATATTTGGGAAGAAAATAAAGAGGAAAAATTAACTCAATTAGTATTTTGTGATTTATCTACACCAAAGCAATTTGAAGAAAAATACGATGAAGATGGAAATTATGTTTTTACTGATGTTTATAATGATTTAAGAAGAAAACTTGTATTAAAAGGGATTCCGAGAAATGAAATTGCTTTTATACACGAGGCTGACAATGAAACTAAAAAGAAAGAATTATTTGCTAAAGTGAGAAAAGGCGAAATTAGGGTTCTTATAGGAAGTACAAGCAAAATGCGGAGCAGGAACAAATGTGCAAGACAAAATAATTGCTTTACACCATTTAGATACACCATTTAGACCAGCAGATTTAACTCAAAGAAATGGTAGAGGAGTTAGACAAGGAAATCAAAATCCACAAGTCCATATATTTACCTATGTTACAGAGCAAACTTTTGATGCTTATTTATTTCAAATGTTAGAAAGAAAACAAGGCTTTATATCACAAATAATGACATCAAAGACTCCAGTTAGAACAGCTGATGATATAGATGAAAAAGCATTAAGTTATGGAGAAATAAAAGCCTTAGCAACAGGAAATAAACACATATTAGAAAAAACACAGTTAGATTCCGAAGTAGCAAAATTAAAAATTGTAAGGCAAAGTTATCAAAATCAAATTTATGATTTAGAAGATAAAATAGTAAGAACATATCCTACTCAAATAAAAGAGTTACAAGAAAAAATAAGATTACTAGAAGAAGATGTAAAGCAACTAGAAGAAAATACAATATTAAATGAAGATGGATTTTCTAAAATGAAAATTAAAGATATAGAATATTCAGACAAAGAACAAGCAGGAAAAGCTATTTTAGAAGCATGTAAAACAAAAACAAATCCAGATCTTGAAATAATAGGAGAATATCGAGGGTTTAAGTTAGAACTTGGATTTAATTCTATAGAAAAACAATTTACAATGACTATGAAAAATAAATATAGTTATTGTATTTTTTTAGGTAGCGATGTTTATGGTAATATCACGAGAATAAATAATGCTTTAGAGGGCATAAAAGATAAAATACCAGATGAAAAATTAAGGGTAGAAGATATTGAAAAACAGCTTGAAAATGCAAAAATAGAAGTTCAAAAGCCGTTTCCACAAGAAGAATTATTAAATGAAAAAATGAAAAAACTTGAAGAATTAAATATTTTGTTAAAATTAGATGAGAAAGAAAAACAAGTTTTAGATACTTCTGACAACGAAGAACCAGAAAAAGATTCTCCTAATAAAGACCATGAAAGATAGAAATGGAGGGAAAGCATTTATGAGAATACAATTAACAAGTGTAGAAGAAAGTAATAAAGCAGAACAAATACAAAAAATAATTAAAGCAATGTTTCCAGATTATACTGTTACAGTAATTCCTAATAAATATGCAACAGAAAAAGGCAGACAGGAAGTAAGAGAATATAGTAAACAATATTATCAAAAAAATGCAGAAAAGCAAAGACAACAAAGGAAAGAAAGATATTATAGGCAAAAAGCAGAAAGAGAAATGAACATCATAGAAGAAAATTTAGAGCTTAAAAAGGAACAAGAAAAAGATGAAATTGAAAGATAATACAGACAAAATACTGTATTATTTTTTGTTTTTTAGGAGGTGTTTTACAATGCCTTATATACCACCAGAAATAGTAAAAGAAGCAGAAAAAATGGACTTATTAACCTATTTACAAAATTATGAACCAAGAGAATTAGTGAAAATAGGAAATGGAACTTACACCACAAAAACACATGATAGTATGAGAATAAGTAATGGATTATGGAATTGGTTTTCAGAGGGTGTAGGCGGAAAAAATGCAATTTCTTATCTTATGAAAGTTAAAAATTATACTTTTTTAGAAGCTGTAGAAACGATTATAGGCAATGTAAATATCAAGCAACCTGTTATCTATAAACAAGAAGAAATAGCAGATAATATTTCACTAATTTTACCTCAAAAAGCATACAATTCACAACGTGCAAAAACATATCTAATGAGCAGAGGTATAGCTCCAGAAATAATACAAGAGTGCATTGATAATAATTTAATTTATGAAAGTATGCCAAATCATAATGTTGTTTTTATAGGTTTTGATGATAATAAAAGTCCAAAATATGCTTTTTATAGAGGTACAAATGAAACAAGATTTATGGGCGAAGCTAAAGGAAGTGATAAGAAATATACTTTTAGATTAGAGGCTAAAACAGAAAGCAACAGAGTTCATTTATTTGAAAGTGCAATAGATTTATTATCTTATGCAACATTATTAAGAATGAAAAATATTGATTGGCACAGAGAAAATATGATTTCACTTGCAGGAGTTTATCAGCCATCCAAAACCACAGAAAATAATTTCTGCTACATGAGACCAGTCATATTTTGAAAACAATTCTTTTACTAATTCTACCGATGGTTCTTCCTTAAGCCATAAACTGTTATGTTCATTAAATTCTTTTAAACTTCTTAAACAAAATGTACAAGAACAAGAGCATCGATTTGTCATATTAATATAAATCTTATTCGGGAATCCATTCTCTCCAAGATCTGATAAATCCTCTTTAAAATCTTCTAAATTATAATAAACACCATTTTTTACTGTATATAAAATCATCTCTAAATCTCCTCTAAATATTCTTCAAAACATATTCCGTAATTCCATGGCAATCCCATCTGTGCTGTATAAGCAATGGCTTTGTCAAGAAAAGTTACTGCTCTTTTCACCGCAGTTTTAAAATCCTGTCCCTGCACTAAGGCTCCCGTTACAATAGAAGAAAAAACATCACCTGTTCCAGAACGGTCTCCGCCAATTTTTCTTGTAGACAACAGCTCCGAAGTTTTATCTTTCTCAAAAATATAATTAAAAATCAAATCCTGCTGCAGTCCGGTAATCACAATCCTGTCCGGTCCCATTTCACTTAATGCCTCACTGATTGCCTCCAAACCTTCTTCTGACAAATCCACCTTATGATAATCCAGATCAAGGATACGACATGCTTCTGTAAGATTTGGAGTAAGCACATCCGCATAAGGAAGAAGTTTCTTCATCTCCTGACACATATCATCCGTATAAGAAGAATACAACTTCCCGTAATCTCCCATTACCGGATCAACTACAACCAATGTATTCTCTTTTTTAAATTTTTTAAAAAATTCGACAACTAGTCCGATCTGTTCTTTTGAACCAATAAATCCTGTCGTAATTCCATCAAATTCAATACCGGTTTCTTCCCAACTATTCATATATGTCTCAAGATATGGCGTATAATCCTGTAAAAAATAGTTCGGAAATCCTGTATGCACAGACAAAATTGCTGTCGGCATTACACAACACTGTATCTTCATCGCAGAAATAATCGGCTGTGCCACAGCAGCAGAACATCTGCCAAACCCTGTCACATCATTAATTACCGCTACCCTTTTCTGTCGCTTCATATTTCCTCCAAACCCCTGCTATATGTTTCACTTCATCATAGCCGGTCATTTTAAAAGTATCTATTTATAACGTATATAATTCCGGTGTAAGTCTTCCGTCATCTGCCAGATCAATAATCAAAAAAGTCGGACCCGATGGTGTCATCTGTCTTGGTAACGCAATACTTCCCGGATTAAAGACTGTCACACCTTCACTTTCATATACATGATATGCCGGACAATGCGTATGCCCGTAAAAAACGACATCTGCTCCCATCTCCT
>ENA-ORLY01002674-ORLY01002674.1-human-gut-metagenome-genome-assembly--contig:-NODE-2674-length-16195-cov-4.139347_pt1 | contig 16195 bp, 13 predicted proteins | sample MGYA00243071_ERZ508832 | MGnify/ENA primary metagenome ERZ508832 (study PRJEB26277, sample SAMN04329777) | human gut metagenome | biome: human-associated habitat | host: Homo sapiens | place: USA... | reverse complement strand
ATTACGAAACTTAAGAAATTGTAACTCATTTTATGGCACCCTTTCATTCTCATGAACTATTTCCATAAAATTTTATACAATTTCTAAAGTTTCTCCAATCACATTCGTCATTTCATTTAAAATTTATATTTATCTTTGTAATTCTAAGTAATTATCAAAGGGCAAAAATGGAACCGACCCCAAATTTCCCCACCAACCAAGGTAAAAAATAGAACCGACCCCTTTTTGCCATTTTCTCATCTTAATTTACTCAAATATTTCTCCATCAGCTTCCAAATGTTCTGAAACTTCCTGATAATTCATTTTTCTTTCATTTTCAGCAATCTTTTCCTCTTGTTCTTTAACTTCTTGACTTTTACATTCGTCTTTATAGCAACCTTTATTATGCATTTCTTTAATTATCCTTTTAGTCTTATCTTCTTTTTGTTTAATAGATTTATTAAACATCTCATTAATTTTTTGCATTAAATCTGGAACATAATCTAAAAGTCTATCAAAGCATGAATCATGATCAACAGGCATAAGTTTTACGTTTCCCTCTTGTACAACTAAAAATGCAACAGGATTTATTGAAACTCCCGCTCCAGCTCCGCCTCCAAAAGGTAATTTATATTCTATTTCTTCATCTTTATCTTTTTTATTATATTCTTTTAATGTTTCTCCACTAAATTCGCTCCCACCTGCCGCAAATCCAAAACTCACCTTTGATATTGGTATTATTGTTATTCCAGCCTGTGTTTCTATAGGTTCCCCTATTATGGTATTTACATCTACCATATCTTGTATGCTACTCATTGCAGTCATCATAAGACTTTCTATTGGATGTTCACTCATACTATTCCCTCCATTTTTTGGGCAAAAATGGAACCGACCCCTTTTGTCCCAAATTAATTTATATATATATTGCATCAAATACACCGAAATTATACCACTAAATCTAACTTTTAATGAATTTTTATTTAAGTACATCGGAATAATTTGATATTTAGGCTTTCTCACTATACATCCCAACAAACCTGATATAATTCCTACAGTTACTGCTGTAAATGCTGCATTTTCTGTGCTTATCTCCATATATAAGTCGAATTCTTTTATATCAATATCTATGTTTTTTAATAACTCTTTGTAATCTATCTTCATATCTATATTTTTATTGAACATTTTAAATTTAAAGTTCTTATTTCTTTTGATTTCCTTAATTTCTTTTTTGAAAAGTTTGATTTTCCCAAATATTAACAAATACACATATACCTTGCTTTGTTCACTAAACCTTTTCCCCCTGGGCATTTCAGTATTTATTACTAGATTTTCTATTTTAATTTCTATTCTACTTGTATGTACTGCTATTCCCAAAATAAATATTACTATCCCAAAAATAAAAAAGAAAAACAATATTATCACCTCATTCAAATAACATTTACGATATTTTTTAAGATTTAATATTATTTTTCTCATTTCTCATATTTTTAAACACATATTAATTGTCTCATTATTTTTATATTGCCTTTTTATTTTTTCTAACTTCAATATCTCCAAATAATTCAGTTTGTTCTGTTATTACTTTATTTCTCCTAGACATTTCAAGTAATCCCGAAAATGCAGTTACAATTTCTTTTTTATTATGCTTTTTTACTGCAAATAATTTATTAAAAGTGAATCTCTTAAATTTTACTAATGCTCTATACATTTCTTTTACCGTGTCTCCAACAGAATATGTTTCTGTTATCGCAATCTTTTCTATATTTGACGCATTTTCATTGATTTTTTCCGCATTTTTTTGAAGTATTTCGCTATATATCTTTGGTATAATTTCAATATTATATTCTGTTTCTATTTTCTGTTTTGGAAGCTGAATCTCTTCTGATTTTTTGTAAAATCTTTTTGAATATTCCAAAAAATCTGCTTTTAGTCTTTTTGTTATTTCTTTGTATTTTTTATATTCAATAATTCTACGTATCAATTCTTCTTCTGTAATTTCTTCTTCATCTTCTTGATTTTTAGGTAATAAATGTCGTGATTTTAGACATAATAATGTTGATGACATTACTAAAAATTCGCTTGTTACTTCTAAATTGATTTGTTCCATTTGTCTTATGTATTCAATGTATTGATCTGTTATTTCACTTAAATTTATATCATAAATATCCATTTTGTTTTTATCTATCAAGTGACATAACAAATCTAATGGTCCTTCAAAATTATTTAATTTAATTGAGTATTTATTTGTTTCTAGTGTTAATATATTTTGCATTCTTTTCGTCCCTTCATTTATTCCTCTCATTTATTTGTATAAATATCTATTCATCAATTTTATATCCTTTTCTATATAAATATCGCTTTATTTCTTCTTCTGATAGATCTGATTTTCTTGCTTTTATTTTTTCTCTACATTTTTCTTCATATTGTTTTAATTCATCATAATTATTGTCAATATATTTATCTATAATTTTTTTATCTAAGCCTTTTGCTTGCAATTTATATCTCATTTCTTTTATTGACATTGTTTTTAAGTTCATATACTCTTTAACTTGTTTTTTTACAAATTCATAATCATCTAAATATTTTGCTTCTTTTAAATAATCTATTATTTCCTCAAGCATTTGCTCTTCTATTTGCCCTCTGAATTTTTTTCTTACTTCTTGTTCTGTTCTTTTTTTGTATGTGATATATTTGAATACTTTAGTTTTATTAGCATCAAATTCTTTTAATTTCTCTATATCTGTTTTCGATGTATTTGTAAAATTTTCTATAATTTTCATTTTTTAACTTTTCACTTCCCTGGCATTGTTACTTTTTATTTTCTCTAATCTCTTCTCTTTTAGCTAATATTCTATATTATTTTTAGATTTTTTGCAAGATTTTTCAAGTATATTTTACTGGAAACAAATAATACTATGAATATGACTTATTTATTTTAAGAAAATCTTATTTTAATTTAAGGAGGTTTACAATGAAAAAGAAATTACTTTTAACTGCTGGATTACTTATATCTTTAATATTTACATTTGCAATGACTTTCAGTTTTGCAACAGATGGGAATGTTGTTAATGATGTTCGTAATACTGTTGGTGGTGCTGAAAATGCTGTTGAAGGTGCTGTTAAAGATGTAACTAATACTACAAAAGATGCAACTAATGCAATTGAAAATAATATGAATTCTGCAACAAAAAATAATACTACTAACCTTAATGTAACTGGTAATAATACACAAACTACTGGTTATACTGCCAGTAGAACCGCTACTGCTGGAACTACTAATACTGGTTCTTTTTTAGGAATGTCTTCTACTATGTGGACATGGCTTATTCTAGCTGTTGCTGTTGTTGCAATAATTGCTTTAGTTTGGTATTATTCAAATCAGCTTACTAATAATAGAAGATTTGATGATAATGACCAATAATTAAAAACAAAACATAAAATCTCCAATTTTTATTCAATTTGCTTTTATTATTGTCAGTTATATGATATAATATTGCAAGAATAATATCATTGGAGGTTTTTATGAATTTAAATATAAAAATAATTGCCAAAAATCCTATCGCATATCACAATTTTAATATAGAAAATAAATTTGAAGCTGGAATAGTCTTAACAGGAACAGAAATTAAATCAATTAGAGCTGGAAAAGTTAATTTAAAAGATAGTTATGCTGGTTTTAAAGATGGCGAATGTTTCATATATGCTATGCATATTAGTCCTTATGAACATGGTAATATTTTTAATAAAGATCCTTTACGTGATAGAAAATTACTTTTAAATAAAAAAGAACTTAATAAACTTTTTGTAAAAGTTAAACAAGATGGATATAGTCTAGTTCCTATTAGTTTATACTTTAAAGGAAGTTTTGTTAAATTGGAACTTGGCATTGGTAAGGGCAAAAAATTATATGACAAACGCCAAGATATTGCCAAAAAAGATGCAGAACGTAGAATACAGAAAGCTCTAAAAAATAATAATAAAATATAATTGAGGGTATCAATAAGGTACCCTCATCTTTGTTTATGCTTTATTAGCTGAGCCAAATACATCTCTCATTTTATGTGCTACTGTTTGTTTTACTAACTCTCTCGCTGGTGTTAAATATTTTCTTGGGTCAAATGCACTTGGATCTTCTACAAAAACTTTTCTTATTCCTGCTGTCATTGCTAATCTTAAGTCTGTGTCTACATTTATTTTAGAAACTCCAGAAATACTTGCTTCATGTAGTATTTCATCAGGTACACCTTTGGCTCCTGGAATATTACCTCCATATTTATTACACATATTTACTAATTCTGGTATTACTGTTGATGCACCATGTAAAACTATTGGAGTGTTTGGTATTCTTTCCTTAACTTGTTTTAATATGTCAAATCTTAATCTTGCTTCTCCTTTAAATTTATATGCACCATGACTTGTTCCAATAGCTATAGCAAGTGAATCTACTCCTGTTCTTTTTACAAATTCTTCTGCTTGAGCTGGGTCTGTATACATTGCATCTGCTTCTGCTACATTTACGTCATCTTCTATTCCTGCTAATTTTCCAAGTTCTGCTTCTACTACTACACCATGTGCATGTGCATAGTCTACAACTTCTTTTGTTAGTCTTACATTTTCTTCAAAATCATATTTTGAACCATCAAACATTACTGATGTAAATCCATTGTCAACACACATTTTGCAAGTTTCAAAATCTGGTCCATGATCCAAATGTATTGCTATTGGAATATTAGGATGTTCTTCTACAGCTGCAGATACCATTTTCATTAAATAATTTATTCTAGCGTATTTTATTGCACTTGATGATGCTTGTAATATAACTGGTGAGTTTTGTTCTCCTGCTGCATCTACTATTCCTTGAACTATTTCCATATTATTTACATTAAATGCTCCAATCGCATATCCTTCTTTCATTGCTTTTTCAAACATTTCTTTTGTTGTAACTAATGACATATATATCACTCTTCCTTTCTTTAGTTTTTATTGTATTTCTATTTTTATTTTTTGTCAATAGAATACTAAATTCTTATGTATGATAATTTTAAAGTATCCAGACAAATATGTCTGGGTACTTTTATTCACTATATTCGTAGCTTCCACACATTGATTCATCTGTTTCGCATGTATCGCAATTTTCTGTTGGAATTACTTGTATTGATTGTAATGTGCATCTTTTTGTATCTGAATCTTGATACACACAACTTTCTACTTTACAATTTATTGTTTGATTGTCTTCCATAATAAACTCATCCTTTCACAATCATAATTTATGACAAAAGTCATTTATTTTATTATTTCCGTTATTCTTTTTTTTATTCCAAAGTATATTTTTTGACTTTTTTCGTATACTAATCATATTAAGGAGTTTTTATGGTCGCTAAAGTTATCCTATTTAGTTGTAAAAATGGAGAAATTAATAACTTTTTAAATAAATTTTATAATTCAAATTTCAAGAATTATAACACCTTATTTTGGAAAAAATCTTTTCCAAATCCTGTTGAGATATCTGAATTTATCGCAGCTTTTTCGGACAACAATAATTCTTTTAATATAGATATGTGGATTTCTCTTGATAAAGATATTTTTATTAAAATTTCTCCTTTAAATGCTGATATTATAATTAAATATATTTTTGAGAGATATCCTTATTAAATTTTGTTAAAATATTATGCTATTTTGTTTCTTAATTCATTAGCATATTGAAGTGTTATATCATTAATCTCTCCAGATGATATACGCGCTATTTCACACAAAACTTCCTGCTCATTTAATAATTTAACATTTGTAGAAGTTCTTTGATTTTCTACTTTTTTGCTTATATAATAATTATAATCTGCTATAGCTGCAATAGGTGCTAAATGTGAAATACATAGCACTTGATGTTTATTTGAGATACTTTTTAATTTACTAGCAACAGACTTAGCTGCTTTTCCACTAATTCCTGTATCTATTTCATCAAATATCATTATTGGCATATTATCAATATCTGCTAATACTTTTTTTATTGCTAACATTATCCTTGACATCTCTCCTCCAGATGCTATTTTGTTTAACTCACTTTCATTTTCTCCTACATTTGTTTTTATAAATATTTCTACTTGATCTTTTCCGTTTTCGAAAAAATCATTTATTTTATATTCTACTTTTATATTTATTTTTGCATTTATCATTTCTAAATCTACTAATTCTTTGTTTATTTTTTGACTTAAATATTTTGCTTTTTCTGTTCTAATTTTATTTATTTTTTCTGCTATTTGTGTCATTTCTTTTTCTATATTTTTTTGCTGTTCTTTTAATTCATTATTATATTTATCTACATTTTCAATTTTTTCTACTTCCTCTTCTATCTCATCTGCATATTTAAGAATTTCTTCTATATTATTTCCATATTTTCTTTTTAAATTATCTATTATGTCTAATCTGTTCTCTATTTCTTCTCTTTCTTGTTCATTAAAATTAATGTCTTCAAGACTATCACTTACATCTCTAGAAATTTCTTGAATTTCATAATATATACTTTTTAAATTTGATGCAATTTGTTCATATTTTTTATCTATACATTCAATTTTCTCTACTGCTCTTATTGCTGATTCTATCATATCTATAGTGTTTTCGCCTATTGCCATATCTGCTTCTGATAAATTTTTTGCAATTTTTTCTGAGTTCATTATTATTTTTCTTTTTTCTTCTAGTTTTTCCTCTTCTCCTTTTTTTAATTTTGATTCTTTAATTTCATTTAATTGATATTTTAATAAGTCTAATGTTCTCTGTCTTTCTTTTTCATCTCCATAGTTATTTCTTAATTCTCTTTTTATTTCATTATATCTTGTATATTTTTCTTTATAACTTTTTTTTAATTCTAATAATTCTTTTCCAGAAAAATCATCCAAATATTTTATGTGTGTTCTACTATCTAATAATTGTTGATTAGCATTTTGTCCATGTATCTCTATATAATTATTCATAAATTTTTTTAATTCTGTTACTGTAACAAGTCTTCCATTTATTTTACACATATTTCTTCCATTATTATAGATTTCTCTTGTAATTATAATATTTCCGTCTACTGAGTGTATGTCTTGCGGAGCATACATACATAATTCAACATATGAATGATTTTCACCTTTTCTTATCATTTCTTTTGAAAATCTTCCACCACATATTATGTTTATAGCGTCTATTATTAAAGTTTTTCCCGCACCAGTTTCTCCTGTTAGCACATTTATTCCCTTATTTAAATCTATTTCTAAATCGTCTATTATCCCTATATTCTTTATATGTAAATTTGTAATCATGATTACTTGCTCCTTTTTATATCAGATTTTTAAATTATATGTTATAAATATCGTTCTTAAACGTATGTTCGTTTAAATTATAATCTTATTTTTTAGTTTTGTCAATACTCTTTTCGAACATTTTTTCTTTTTATAATTTACTCTGTTAAAAAAATATTAGCACTAAACTTTAAAAGTTAGTGCTAATAAAATTTCTATTATAAATACTTTTTTAGTGTTTCTATACTATCTTCTTGCATAACAACAAAATCATTTAAAATATTTTTGACATCTTTATCTGCATCTTGATTTTGGTTTAATAATCTTCTACCTTCAATAATTCCCATGTTAGTTCCTTGCATTAATAATTCAGATAATTTTGAAGTAGTATCATCTGTCATTGTTTTCATTTGAATTCCATACCATGTCATAGCTTTATTCATAGCATTTGTTTCATGAGGCTCTTTATTACTATAATTAGTATATAAATCATTTACTCTATTAGAAATTTTTTTATATTTATTATATTCTGTATCTAAAACTTGTTTAAATTTACTATCTTCCACCTTTTCAGAAACAAACGAAATTGCATCCATTCCCATTGTTGCCCCTTTATTAACTTCATCTAAAATATTTAAATTTTGATTTCCCATATAAAATTCCTCCTTGACAATAATTGTCTATATATTTCTATTATTTAGTATGTACCAAAAATAGAAAACTATTAAAATATTTTCAAATTTATAATGGAAATTCAAAAATAGTATTTTTTAGGTATTATTCATAATCAACAATATCAATACATCTCTTTAAAAATTCAAGTTCTTCATCTTCGGCTTTTTCCATTTTTACAGCTGCAATAATTGGAAGCCATCTTTGAACATTTACTTTGTCAATCTCACTTTTTTTAGCAAATAAATCTAAATACTTTTCTGCAATTTCTTTTTTTCCTCTCATTAAAAACATTAAATATGTTTTTGCTATATCTGCCGAAGCATTGCCTTGTGTAGCATGAGCCCAATCTATAATATGATATTGGCCATTATTGTCTATTATAATATTGCTTGGATTAAAATCCCCATGACATAATTTATCATGATTTTTCATTCCTTCTAGTCTTTGTGATAGTTCATATTTTGTATTAGTATCAATATCTAATTCTGCTAGTTTTCTTCTATATTTGTCTTTTATTCTATTAAGTAATGGTACTCTTTTAGATAGCACCTCTAATTGAATATCTATAAATAAATTTAAATATTCATCTTCTTTTTCTGGATGTTCTCTCATTAAAACATCAAGTGGAATCCCTTCAATAAATTCTGTAACTAATGCCCATCTATTTCCTATTTTTGTTACCTCTTGTAACCTCGAAATTGGTAAATCTGTATTTTCTTCTACTCTTGATTGAATTAGTGCCTCATTTAAAATATCTGCTTTTGAATAGTTCTCTACAAATAATTTTATTGTCCTTTGCCCATCTTTATATACTGTTTTTGTTTTTCTCTCAGTAATTGGTTCATTTAAATTATATTCCATTTCTAATCACCTCTCTAATTTCCATAATACACTTTTAAATATATATCTTTAATTTCACTAATCAATGGATATCTAGGATTTGCTCCTGTACATTGATCATCAAATGCTTTTTCTGACATTTCATCTAATGTTGCCAAAAATGTTTGTTCATCTATTCCATATTCTTTAATTGTTTTCTTAATTCCAATTTTTTCTTTTAGCTCGTCAATTTTATTTATCAAATTATTTAATTTTTCTTCATCAGTTTCTCCACCTATGTTTAAAGCTTCTGCAATTTCTGCATATCTTCTTAATGTATGTGGGTGGTCATATTGTGGAAATGTTCCCATTTTATTTGGAACTTCCTTACTATTAAATCTCATAACTTCATCTAATACAAGTGCAACTGTAACTCCATGTGGTAAGTGATGATATGCTCCTAACTTGTGGCCCATTGAATGACATATTCCTAAAAATGCATTTGCAAATGCCATACCAGCCATTGTTGCTGCATTTGCCATTTTTTCTCTTGCTTCTGGATCATTTACTCCATTTTCATATGCTCTTGGTAAGTATTCAAAAATTATTTTGATAGCTTCTAATGCTAATCCATCTGTAAATTCTGTTGCCATCATTGATGCATAAGCTTCTATTGAATGAACTAAAGCATCTATACCTGATGCTGATGTTAAACCTTTTGGTGCATTCATCATTAAATTTACATCTACTATTGCCATCTTAGGTAATAATTCATAATCTGCTAATGGATATTTTTGCCCTGTTGTTTCATCTGTAATAACTGCAAATGGTGTTACTTCTGAACCTGTTCCTGCTGATGTTGGAACTGCAATAAAATATGCTTTTTCTCCCATTTTAGGAAATGTATATACTCTTTTTCTTATATCCATAAATCTCATTGCCATGTCTAAGAAATCTATTTCTGGATGTTCATACATTACCCACATAATCTTTGCAGCATCCATTGCTGACCCTCCACCAACTGCTATTATACAATCTGGCTTGAAGGCATCAATCAATTTGGCTCCTTCTCTTGCACATGCAAGTGTTGGATCTGGTGCAACATCAAAAAATGTTTCATGTACTATTCCCATTTCATCTAATTTATCTGTTACCACTTTTGTATATCCATTTTCATAAAGGAATGTATCTGTTACTATAAATACTCTTTTCTTTCCCATTACATTTTTTAGCTCTTCTAAAGCTACTGGTAAACAACCTCTTTTTATATATACCTTTTCAGGTGCTCTAAACCAAAGCATATTTTCTCTCCTTTCAGCTACTGTTTTTATATTTATTAAGTGTTTTATTCCTACATTTTCTGATACAGAATTTCCTCCCCATGTTCCACATCCAAGTGTTAACGATGGTGCTAACTTAAAGTTATATAAATCTCCAATACCTCCTTGTGATGATGGTGTATTTATTAATACTCTACAAGTTTTCATTGTATTGTAAAATTTCTCTATTTTTTCTTTTTCAGTAACTGTATTGATATATAATGAAGATGTATGTCCTAATCCCCCATCTTCTATTAATTTGTATGCTTTGCTTACCGCATCTTCAAAACTTGTTGATTTGTACATTGCTAAAACAGGTGATAGTTTTTCATGTGCAAATTCTTCTGATAAATCTACACTTTCTACTTCTCCAATTAATATTTTTGTATTTTCTGGCACATCAATTTCTGCTAATTTTGCTATTGTATGTGCTGACTGTCCAACTATCTTTGCATTAAGAGCCCCATTTATTATGATTGTTTTTCTTACTTTTTCTGTTTGCTCTGGATTTAGTAAATAACATCCTCTTCTCATAAATTCTTCTTTTACTCTGTCATAAATTTTGTCACTTACTATTACAGATTGTTCTGATGCACATATCATGCCATTATCAAATGTTTTTGAATGAATTATTGAGTTTACTGCTAATACTATGTCTGCTGATTCATCTATTACTGCTGGTGTATTTCCTGGCCCTACACCTAAAGCTGGTTTTCCACTAGAATATGCTGATTTTACCATTCCAGGTCCACCTGTTGCTAATATTATATCTGATGATTGCATCAATAAATTTGTTAATTCAAGTGATGGTACATCAATCCATCCAATTATTCCTTCAGGTGCACCAGCCTTTACTGCTGCTTCTAATACTACTTTGGCAGCTGCTATTGTTGATTGTTTTGCTCTTGGGTGTGGACTTATTATTATTCCATTTCTTGTTTTTAATGATATTAATGTTTTAAATATTGCTGTTGATGTTGGATTTGTTGTCGGTATTACTGCTCCTATTACCCCTATTGGCTCTGCCACTTTTTTTATTCCATAACTTTCGTCCTCTTCTATTACTCCACATGTTTTTTCATTTTTGTATTTATTATAAATGTATTCTGTTGCATAGTGGTTCTTTATTACTTTATCTTCTACTACTCCCATTCCTGTTTCTTCTACTGCCATTTTTGCAAGTGGTATTCTGTTTTGATTTGCTGCTATTGCAGCAGCTTGAAATATTTTGTCTACTTGTTCTTGTGTATATTTTGAAAATTCCTTTTGTGCCTTTCTGACTATTTCAATCGTATGTTGTAAGGCTTCTATGCTGTCAACTTTTTCTTGTTCATTATCCATTTTAACTTCATTCCTTTCTAAATGGCTTAAATTTTTCGCCTTTTTAATTCTGTTTTATCATAACAAAAAAATAATATTTTTGCAAGAGGAAAAAAAGGGCAAATTGGGGTCGGTTCCGTTTTTTACCTTTTGGGAGGAAGGGGGCAATTCGGGGTCGGTTCCATTTTGGCCTTTGGCACATTTGGGGTCGGTTCTATTTTTGCCCTTTAGTTTTGATTCTAATACTAATATAAATATAAACTTTGTATAAAATGACGAATGTGATTGAAAAAACTTTAGAAATTCTACGAATTTTATGGAAATAGTTCATGAGAATGAAAGGGTGCCATAAAATGAATTAGAATTTCTTAAGTTTTGTAATGAACCGAGGAGTGTAATACAAAGTTTATATTTATATTATTAATTTTACCAAAATCTAAAAGGGCAAAAATAGAACCGACCCCAAATGTGCCAAAGGCCAAAATGGAACCGACCCCGAATTGCCCCTTCTCCCAAAAAAGTTAAAAAACGGAACCGACCCCAATTTGCCCTACATTATAACTTCAATGTTAAAAACCTTTCCATTGCCATTAAGCTGAATTTTATTTTTACATTCAACTCCATCAATTAGAACTTTAGAAATACCACTATTTTTTCTATCAGGATTTTTAACTTTAATATTGTAAATACTTTCTTCAAATTTATATTTAATCTCAAATTCTTCCCAATTTTTAGGAATACATGGATTAAAACTCATATAATTATGATAAACATTTAATCCAAGAATATATTGAATCCCCACCAAATAGTACCAACTACTTGAGCCTGTATACCAAGTCCAACCTCCTGAACCAGCTAAATTTTGTGTACCATATACATCAGCTGCAATAACATATGGTTCTACTTTATATTTATTAGAAGCATCTTTTGTTCTTGCATGTTCTATAGGTGTTATCATTTTATACCATTCAACTGCTTTGTCTCCTTTTCCAAGCATTGCTTCAGCAATAACTGCCCATGCAGCAGCATGTGTGTATTGTCCGCCATTTTCACGTACACCTGGCAAATATGATTTTATATATCCAGGCTCTAATTTTCCTCTTTCAAATGGAGGATCCAGCAATTTTATTATTCCATTTTCTACATCTACCAAATGATTTTCCAAGCTTTCCATAGCTTGATTTTGCTTTGATACTTCTCCTGCTCCTGAAATTACAGACCAACTTTGAGCTATACTATCTATTTTACACTCTTCATTTTCCATGCTTCCATATACATCGCCATTATCCGCAAATGCTCTTTTGAACCAACGTCCATCCCACGCATTTTTGTTTAAATCTTCTTGTAATTGTTTAGCAATTTTTTTGTATTTTTGAGCCAGTTCTCCTTCTTTCATATAGTTAGCAATTTTAGAGAATTCTTGTAAAATATTATATAAGAAAAACCCTAGCCACACACTTTCTCCTTTTCCTTCTGGCCCTATATTACTAAATCCATCATTCCAATCTCCTATCCCTATTTTAGGCAAACCATTTTTGCCAAAACTCCATAACTCACTCATTTCAGTATCTATACTATTATCTACTACAATTCCACATGCTCTGTTTATTGCTCTTTTACAATGTTCATAAATTGATTCTTCAACATTTGACGGTAAATATTGTTCATATCTTTCTTTTTCATTCTTTTGCAATCTAGCACCTTGCAAATATGGAGTAACAACTTTCAAAATATCATAATTACCAGTGTGTTTAATATACTCGCAGACCATGTAAGGTAGCCATAGCAAATCATCAGAAAATTTAGTTCTTATGCCTCTATTATTTTCTTCATGCCACCAATGTTCAACATCTCCTTCTATAAATTGATGTTTACTGTGTTTAATTATTTGCTCATACAAAACATTGCTGTCTAAAAACTTTACTCCATATGCATCTTGTAATTGGTCTCTAAATCCATATGCTCCTCCTGATTGATAAAATCCGCTTCTCGCAAGTAATCTACTTGTTATAGTTTGATACATCGTCCACCCATTTAACATAATATTTAAAGATTCATATGGTGTCTTGACTTGAAGTCTTCCTAATAAATCATTCCATTTATTTTTTATCTTACTCAATTCCATATTACAATTTTGGACTTTAGAATATTTATAAGCTACATCTTTGGCAATAACTGGTGTTTCATCAGCTCCCAAAATAATAGAAATTTTCTTTTCTGAAAAACTTTCTATTTCAATATCAATCTCTATTGCAATACAAGATTCCTTTCCAATACCACTATCATTATCAAGTCTCATATGATGTAATCCACTAGGATTTGAAATGCCTCTACTATTTGTTTTTAATGTGCCTTTATCATGTTCTTTTAAAATAACATCTCTTTGTTCCCCTAAAAATGTCTTCTTATTTCCTGTAAAAGACTTTATTTTTTCACTACTTGAAACATAAATTGTATCTTTAAACTCATCTACATTATACAGATTCTTCGCCACTAAAACATTAGAATTTTCTTCATATTGCAGCTTTATATATCCATCTGATTTTATTTCATCTTCTCCTATAACAGGTTTTACATAATATACAATTTTTATTTTTTTCTTTTTAGGTGCATTATTTTTCAAAGTCAAAATATTTATTTTGCAACTCTCTTCTTGAGGAACAAAAACCTCTAATTCTTGTAAAATCTCATCACATGAATGAATATATTTTGCATACCCAAAGCCATATATTACATTATAGTTTTTGTCATCAGGCATTGGCATTGCTGTTGGAGTCCAAATTCTGCCATTTTCTTCATCTTTTAGATATATTATTTCAGATGGAATATTGGTACAAGCACTATTATGCCAACTTGTTACTCTATTTAATCTAGAATTTTTATACCAAGTGTACCCTCCTCCACTTTCTGTAACAACAGTTCCGAATTTATTATTTGCCATTATATGGCTCCATGTAGTTGGCAATTTATTTTCTTTATTTATTCTTATAATATATTTTTTTCCATCTTCAGAAAAAGCTCCATATTCATTGTAATATTTAATATTTTGGAAGCTATTAATTATGTCTATATCTTTGCTTAAATCTTCTTCGACAGAAATTCTTTCAGATTTTTCAACAATTCTATAATTATCAAGAACCTCATCTTCCATATCTTTAATTATATTTTGTAAATTTCCTAAATGGCTATCTATAACCAAAGCAGAAATAAATTTTATTAAATTTACATCTCTTATATCCATTTCACTTTTAGAAAGTACAAATATTCCTCCATAAATATTTTTCATATATGCTAAATGACTATTTAAAATAACACCTTCAATTTCATCTCTTATATAATTCTCATAGCTATAATTTTCCTCATCTATAATAACTAATTCAATTTTGATATTTTTGGTTCTAAAAAAATCATATGCTTTTATAATTTGTTTAATAACATAAATATCATTTATATATTTTATTGTAACTGTTATTATTGGCAAATCCCCAGAAATTCCGTATTTCCATAAATCTTTCTGTTCATAAGTTTTATATGCTAATTTTGAATTATTTTTTAACGGATTATCAAATAATATATATGATAAAATAGTTTGATAAATATCAATATCTTTCCCTTTAATTTCAAGATATCTCGATTCTGCTTCTGTTTTTGCCTTTACTATTTCAAATTCTCTTGACACATTTCCTATTACTTTACATTTTTCCATATTTTGAACTGCTATTTGTTTATCATATTCTACAGATAATATTAAATCCACATACACATTTTGTCCTGGTTTTATCTTTATTGTATTTTTCAGTGCTATAATTGATTCTGTAGTTAATCCTATTTTTTTAGATAATGGCGTAGAATTTTGCACAGACTTTGGTATGCCCAAATTATTTCTTCCTGCAAATTTTGCCTTATCTATTTCAAACTCTGTTTCTCCAATTTTCTCACAATTTGTCTGCATCTTAGCAATTAAATGCAATTCTTTTTCATTGTATTCTCTAGCTCTTCGTTTTACTGTTAGATAATCATTTTCTTCATCATATCCATATACTAAAAATAGATTGTTAAATGCTTGATGTGCATAATCTTGTCCTTTTTTTGACAATACTGGCTCAAAACATGATGTTATTTCAAAGATTTTTTCTTCTTGTGTGTCATTTTTAATTTCTAATCGTCTAATTTCAACAGGTTCATTTGCATCTACTGTAATTTTAAATTTAGTCTTTATTTGCCCTTTTGTTTTTTCAAATTGATTTTTATCTGGCATAAATTGAATTGTGAACTTATCACAATTATCTTCACCTGTTGCTGACCAGATTTCATCTGTCTGGATATCCTTTATATAGAAAAATATTCCTTGATTATAATCATCTGTTCTTTTGAACCTATTTATATAATTTTCTTCAAACTTGCTTACTCCAACTCCTTTTTGATTCATTGCAATAGTATATTTTTCATTTCCAATTACATTTCCTCTAATTATTCTTTCATCTATTTTATTAATGTCAAATCCATTAGGATATATCTTAATTAATTCTTTGTCTAAATCAATAATATATTCTTTTTTTAACAAATCTTGAATTTGTTTTTCTGTCATTTTAAGACCTCCTTAATATAATTGTATAAGTTTATATCTCTTCTTTTTAATAACTTATTTTCTTCAAAATAGCATCTAAATCCTTCTGAAAAATATTCTCCTAAAGTTTTAGGATTAAATGTAAAGTCTAAATAATTTAATTTGTAATTTCCATCTATATCTTGTTCATACACTCTTCTCTGATACTCTGAAATGAATTTATTTCCATCTAGCCAAAACTC
>ENA-ORLY01002662-ORLY01002662.1-human-gut-metagenome-genome-assembly--contig:-NODE-2662-length-16277-cov-9.342469_pt1 | contig 16277 bp, 10 predicted proteins | sample MGYA00243071_ERZ508832 | MGnify/ENA primary metagenome ERZ508832 (study PRJEB26277, sample SAMN04329777) | human gut metagenome | biome: human-associated habitat | host: Homo sapiens | place: USA... | reverse complement strand
GGTGCCATTAGGGACACCAGAAAGTCCGCTCATTGTCTGCGGCTTGTCGGACACACTCCGTGAGTGTCCAAACGTGGAAAGACACGGAATGGGATGCCAGCCACGGCATGGAAGAAATACGTGAATTTTGCTTCAAAGAATTTGCCGCCGTCTGTTTATTCTGGAACTTTTTTGTCTCTGGTATTCCTGTAATATTACTTATCACCCAAAAAAGGTCTATGCTTATTGCGGCAATTCTATTTTATAAAGGATTCCTAATCTCCTCAAACTTCTCCCAAAATCCCTCGACGGTCTCCCCGCCGGAGCAGATCTTATCCGCCAGTGTCACAATCCACGCCTCCCTGCAGCACGGCGGAATCGGATTGAGCGGAAACATATGCCGGCGGATCGTCTCCTTCTCAATCTCACTCAACGCAAAATCTTCCATCGCATTCTGCAGCGCTTTTCCTGCATGATAAAATCCATGCCACTTATGGGAATCGTCCTTCTCATGCCAGTCGTATAGAAAGTAATCATGGAGCAGTGCTCCCCGGATCAGTGCATGACGATCTACACGAATCCTGTACTTTTCCGCAATGTAAAAACTGACATACGCCACCGCCACACTGTGACGGAAAACGCTCGTAGAACCATGCTGCACAAAGCGGTTGGAAGAGAGTAATCTGGAATTTTTGCATACCTCCGTAAGAATCTCCCGAAAAACTTTCTCATTCTCTTTTGACAAATGAATCCGCTTCCTGTCCATTTCCCTTAAACACTTCCTCTGTCAGATCTGATAACCACCGGATCTCATTCGGCTGCATGGCAAGATCAAAACCACCTCTGTTTCAAGTCCTACCTGTCCACTTCGATTGTGATTACAATTCCATCTCCCGCATCTTCCTGAATCGCTTCCTGCACACCCTGAATCACATCTTCCTGCAGCGCATCCTTGTTAGTAGAAGATTTTGCATAAATTTTTATCTCCGGATTGCCGAGACTTCTCACATCATCCCACGTAAATTCAGCCAGATTGATCCCGGTCGGGTTGTTCAAAATCTCCAGATCATCCATATCACAGTAGATTTCTGTCCCGCTCAGTGTGGTCACTGCCCCGAAGTTCTGGGTGTCGCCGTTCTCATCTACATACTTATACTGTGTCGTCGTACGGCGCATCAGACGCTCGATCTCATAGGTAATCTGCCCCCATACCTGTGATGCCATCCAGTCGTCATCCTCGTATGTTCCGTTTGCGACCAGATACGTGCTGATATACCAGGAGTGGGAATTGTTATATCCGTAATCAATGCTGTAATAATCATAGGTGTCGTATACGTATCCATCTAAAGTAGGATGATTATTGCTGGTATAATAGTGTTTTCCGTTTACCTTATCTTCCTTCTCGGTCCTTGTGATCTCATACCCGTCCGGCAAAAACGATTTCAAAACGTCGCCGTATTTCCGCTCCAGATGATAGCTTTTATGATATCCGCAGCCGCCAATAAGACTGACTGCGATCAGACATGCCAGTGCCACTCTGTATTTGCAGTGCAAAAAATGTTTTTTCTCTCTGCTTAACTGCATCATTTTCTCTTCCTGTCCTATACGTTATTGTCTAATATACTTCGGCTTATTTTAACATATCTAATTACAAACGTGCAAGTATAACGCACAAAAAGAATCGCAGTCCATGGAAACATGAACTGCGATCCTTCTATGCATTACACAATCTGCTGATCGGACTGATTATTTGTACAGCTCTACCAGTCTCTGTAAGTGCTCGTAACGAGCCTTTGCAGCTTCCTCGGAAGCCTTGAACAGTCTTTCTGCTCTCTCCGGGAATGCTCTGGTCAGACGGCTGTAACGTGTCTCGTTGTTCAGGAAATCCTGATAAGAACCGTCGCCCGGCTTGGATGTCAGAGTGAACGGATTCTTGCCCTCTGCCTTGAGCTGCGGATTGAAGGAGAAGAGGTTCCAGTAACCTGCTGCTACTGCTTTCTTCATCTCATCCTGGCAGTGGTTCATACCACCCTTTACACCGTGCAGCTCACATGGAGCGTAACCGATGATCAGAGACGGTCCGTTGTAAGCCTCAGCCTCAGCGATAACCTTGACAGCCTGAGCCATGTTTGCACCGAGAGCGATCTGTGCTACATATACATAACCGTAGCTCATAGCGATCTCTGCAAGGCTCTTCTTGCCAACTTCCTTACCAGAAGCTGCGAACTGGCAAACCTCACCGATGTTGGAAGCCTTGGAAGCCTGACCACCTGTATTGGAGTACATCTCGGTATCGAATACCATAACGTTTACGTTCTCACCGGAAGCAAGTACGTGATCCAGACCGCCGAATCCGATATCGTATGCCCAACCGTCACCACCGAAGATCCATACGGACTTCTTAGCGAGGTAATCTTTCTTCTCAACTGCAGCCTTTGCATCCGGGCATCCGGCTGCTGCTGCCTTCTCTAACTCTGCTACAAGAGCTGCTGCTGCAGGAGTATTTGCCTTTGTATCGTTCTTTGTCTCAACGAACTTGTCAAATGCTGCCTTTAACTCAGCGCTTGCCTTGTCAGATGTTGCGCACTTCTCTGCAGAAGCGATTGCCTGCTCACGAAGTACCTTCTGACCGATTTCCATACCAAGACCATGCTCAGCGTTATCCTCGAATAAGGAGTTTGCCCATGCCGGTCCCTTCTTGGAATCTTTGTTTACCGTATATGGTGATGTAGCTGCCGGACCACCCCAGATAGAGGAACATCCGGTTGCGTTACTGATGTACATATGCTCACCAAACAGCTGTGTGATCAGACGAGCGTAAGATGTTTCAGCACATCCTGCACAGGAACCAGAGAACTCAAGCAGCGGCTGGTTGAACTGGGATCCCTTTACAGTGTTGTCTGCCGGCATGCCAGGCTTCTTGCCTACGTTTGCTACCAGGTAATCGAATACCGGCTGCTCTTCTGCCTGAGACTCCTGCGGAACCATCTCGATTGCGCCTACCGGGCAGACAGTGATACACTCACCGCATCCCATACAGTCTAACGGAGATACACTCATGGTGTACTTGTACTCGCTTGCCTTCGGCTTTGTATCTGCAAGCTTGATGTTGGAAGGAGCTGCCTTCACCTCATCCTCGCTCAGCATGAACGGACGAATGGTTGCATGAGAACATACAAATGCACACTGGTTACACTGGATACACTTCTCAGCATTCCATGTCGGAACGGTTACGGCTGTACCACGCTTCTCATATGCAGCAGCGCCAAGCTCGAACTGTCCGTCCGGGTTCTCCTTGAATGCGGATACCGGAAGGGAATCGCCATCCATTAAGGAGATCGGCTCCATTAAGTCTCTTACCATCTTAACAGTCTTCGGAAGACCCTTAAGCTCTGCAGGAGCTGCGTCTGCCTCCGGATTCTTCCAGGAAGCCGGAACCTCTACCTTATGTACTGCGTCTACACCGGCATCAATTGCCTTGTAGTTCATCTCTACAACTGCGTCGCCCTTCTTACCGTAGGACTTCTTAGCTGCAGCTTTCATGAACTCTACTGCCTGATCGATCGGCATAACGTTTGCAAGTTTGAAGAATGCAGACTGTAAGATCGTGTTGGTACGCTTGCCCATACCGATCTCGATTGCCTTGTCGATTGCGTTGATTGTATATAACTGAATGTTGTTCTCTGCGATGTACTTCTTCGCATCTGCATTCAGATGATGAGCTAACTCTTCATCAGACCACTGGCAGTTGATCATGAATACTCCGCCCGGCTTAACGTCCTGAACCATCTTGAATCCCTTGGTTACATAAGACGGGTTATGACATGCAACGAAGTCTGCCTGGTTGATGTAGTACGGGCTTCTGATTGGCTTGTCACCGAATCTTAAGTGGGAAATGGTAACACCACCGGTCTTCTTGGAGTCATACTGGAAGTATGCCTGGATGTACTTGTCTGTGTGGTCACCGATGATCTTGGTGGAGTTCTTGTTCGCACCAACAGTACCATCACCGCCGAGACCCCAGAACTTACACTCTACAGTACCTTCTGCAGATGTGATCGGAGCCGGCTTAACCTCTGGTAAGCTTAAGTTCGTAACATCATCTACGATACCGATTGTGAAACGAGCCTTCGGAGCATCTTTCTCCAGCTCTTTGTATACAGCGAATACACTTGAAGGAGGTGTATCCTTGGAACCTAATCCGTAACGTCCGCCTGTCAGGACAACAGTGTCGAGACCAGCCTCACGGAGTGTGGTTGCAACATCAAGGTATAACGGATCACCAAGTGCGCCCGGCTCCTTTGTTCTGTCAAGAACAGCAACCTTCTTAGCTGTCTTAGGAAGAGCCTTTAAAAATGCCTCTGATACCCACGGACGATACAGACGAACCTTTACAAGTCCGACCTTCTCACCCTTAGCGGTTAAGTAGTCGATTACCTCTTCAGCTACGTCGTTGATGGAACCCATAGCTACGATAACGCGCTCTGCGTCCGGTGCTCCGTAGTAGTTGAACAGATCATAGTTTGTGCCAAGCTTCTCGTTGACTTTCTTCATGTACTTCTCAACGATTGCCGGGAGTTCATTGTAAGCTGTGTTGCAAGCCTCACGATGCTGGAAGAAAACATCTCCGTTCTCGTGGGAACCACGCATAGCCGGATGCTCCGGATTCAGTGCATGTGCACGGAACTCTGCAACTGCATCCATGTTGCACATCTCTTTGAGATCTGCATAATCCCACTTCTCGATCTTCTGGATCTCATGGGAAGTACGGAATCCGTCGAAGAAGTTGATGAACGGAACCTTACCCTCGATTGTAGCAAGATGAGCTACCGGGCTTAAGTCCATAACTTCCTGCGGGTTGGTCTCGCACAGCATAGCGAAACCGGTCTGACGACAGGCGTAAACATCGCTGTGATCACCAAAAATATTTAAAGACTGGGTAGCTACGGTACGCGCGGATACGTCGAATACACAAGGAAGCTGCTCGCCTGCGATTTTGTACATGTTCGGGATCATAAGTAACAGACCCTGAGATGCTGTAAAGGTTGTGGTCAGCGCACCTGCTGCAAGGGAACCGTGTACGGCACCTGCTGCACCTGCCTCAGACTCCATCTCTACGACTTTGACCTGATTGCCAAAAATATTCTCCTGTCCTGCTGCAGACCACTGATCTACGGTATCTGCCATCGGGCTGGAAGGTGTAATTGGGTAAATAGCTGCAACATCTGTAAACGCATAAGCTACGTGAGCTGCCGCTGTATTACCGTCCATTGACTGTTTTGCTCTGGACATTATTATTCCTCCTTAAATTAAAATAGAGTGTCATATTCCGACTTAAGACTAATTTTAGCATTTAATTTGTCGATTGTAAAGGTTTCAGACTGTACGAAAACGTGTGCAATCTACATTTGTCATGTTCTGTTTGTCCCTGGTCAGATATACTTTTTTTCAAACTCCTCCAGGGGCAGCGGGCGGTCAAAATAATAGCCCTGACCGTAGTTAAAACCGCACTCCATCAAAAACGTCCGCTGCTGCTCCTCCTCGATTCCCTCAAAAATCACCTCCTCCTTTGCCGACTGGATGAACTGCCCCATCTGATAGACAAAAGCACTCTGTCCGTTCTGGTGGATTTTGTCGGTAAAGCTCTTGTCGATCTTCACTACATTCGCCGGGATTTCCAACAGCACGCTCAGCGACGAGTAGCCGGTTCCAAAATCATCGATGGCGATGCGGTAGCCGAGTTTGCCAAGTCTGGTAAGACACGCCTTTAAGCTGTCTAACTTCTCCACAATCACACTCTCCGTCACCTCGATCTCTATGTAGCACGGATCAATCCCGTACCGCTGCAGGGTATTCTGCAGGCGTTCGATAAAATCGTCGCCGCCGTTCTCAAAATTTCTCCTGGAAAAATTGGTGGAGATCGTAAACAGTTCTCTTCCGGAATCCCTCCAGCGGCGCATTGCCCGAAGCAGCTGTTCCAGAATATAAAAATCCAGATCCACGATATAGCCTATATTTTCCAGTGCAGGGATAAACCGTGCGGGAGACAGAATCTCGCCGGATTCCAGACGCCAGCGTGCAAGCGCCTCGGCGCCGTAGACCCGCTCCTCGCGGAGCAGGAACTTCGGCTGTAAATATACCTCGAACTCGCCCCGCTGCAGTGCCGCGTAAAATCTTCCGGTAATCCGGATTCCCTCATCACGTTTTTTCCTCATGTCATCCCGGTAAACGACCGCTCCCACATTCTGCTCCTTGGCAAGCTTTCGTGCCAGATTGGCTCCCTCCAGTATCTTCTCAAACGTCTCTTCCCCGTCATCGATAAAGCAGATTCCAGCCGAAAGCTGCATGGCTCCCGCCGGATAGCGGATCTTTAACTGTTCGCCAAACATCTGATCCTCTCTCTCCACAAGCCCCAGAATGTTCTTTTTGTCCGTTCCTCTGACCAGCTCAATGAAATAATCCGAATACATTCTACAGGCCTCCACGACATGGGACTCGCTGCGGATTAACGCTGCAAGCTCCTGCAGAATACTGTCGCCGGCCTCCTGTCCATAATTTTCATTTACATAGGCAAAGTTGTTCACGTCCAGATTTACCAGCGCGTACACCATGTTCTCATCCTGCGCAAGCCCACCGCTCTTTAATTTTTTCCGGATCAGCCTGCGGAATGTGTCCAGATTATACAGTTCCGTCAGCATATCCTGATTCTGCAGATGCCGTATCTCTGCCTGGTCATCGCTCTGCCTGCTGCGAAGGGAGACAAATACAGCAACCACCCGCGCGAGTTCACTGAGCATCCCTGCTTCCTCTTTGGAAAATCCCTCTGCACTGCTGCTTCCCACACACAGGCAGCCACTTCTGTTACCGGAAAATTCAAACTTTACATTTCCACAGTTTTTGATGGAAGTTCCATGATATTTCTCCGCCCCCAACTGGGGAACCTCCGTTAATATATCTTCCGTTGGCGTCGAGACAAAACGCCCGATTTCCGCCTCCCGGAACACTGTAACCGATTGTGGGAATACCTGTTGTTCCACCCGGCTGCCATCCCGGTTCCAGTAATTCATCAACACCATTTCCTGCTGTTCTTCCCGGTACTCAAACACCATGGCAAAGCCCAGCCCGTATTTTTTCCCAATCTGTTCGATCAGCACGTTCAAAGATCCGTTGATATCTTTCGCATGCGAGAGAAGGCTGAACGCAAAATTCAGGAACTCTTTATCCACCTTCTGCCCGCTTTCCGGAGCATATTCAATCCTGTCGCGCCTGCGCTCCCGCTCTGCTCCCTCTTGCTGCTTTTTGCCCGCAAACGAATAGTGGTCTTTTCCTTCCCGCTTCGTGGCATACATCGCCCGGTCAGCCATCGCAAACAGGGTCTCATAATCTCTTCCATCCTCGCCGTATACTGCCATGCCGATGCTGAGCGTCACCTCAACGATGGCGTCGTCGCCGATCAGCTTTTTTCTGGCTTCCCGGCCCAGCGCCGCGGCGCACGCTTCTGCCTCCTTTGGAGCCACATCCCGCATCAGCGCCAGAAATTCATCTCCTCCGACTCTTGCGGTGACATCTGTCTCCTGAAACTGGCTTTGCAGCACGCCGGCAATATCAGTAATTACCGTATCTCCGACGGTATGCCCGAATGTATCGTTGATCCGCTTAAAATTATCAATATCGATCAGGAACAGCACATGCTGTTTTTCCGGCTCACTTTTTAAAATCCGTTCTACCTCTCCGGATGCCGCCACCTTATTATAAAGCCTTGTCAGCGGGTCGCGCTTCGCCTCCTCCGACAGTTCCTCCTGAATCCTGCGGTCGGAGCTGACATCGTAGCTGCGTCCGATGATGCGGATAATCTGTCCGTTGTCCCCGACAATGCTCCGGTAAATCGTCCGGTACCACACATATACAGGTTCCTCCCCGGCAGCCGCCACATTCATCCGGTAATCAATACTTCCTGTCCGCACATCCCTGCTGGCTGCCTCCAGCACCCTGGCATACGCGGCACGATCCTCCTCGCAGATATCCGCGAGCATCTCCTCATAATCCATATATCTGCGCCCTGCCGTTCCCGGCTGCCCGTTCCCGCGATATTTGCGCGGCACCCTGAAACGCCGCTGTGCAACGTCGTACTCTAGCGGGAATTCATCGGTGACCTCTTCTAACATGCTGTACTGCTCCTCCATCAGGCGCAGTTCTTCCTCCAGATTCTTCCGCTTGTCTATGTTCCAGCTTGCCAGGATATAGTAAGGTACCGCGTCCCGGTAATAATACAGTCTGCACCGCATCAGTTCCCAGCAGACGCCGCCGCTCTTCGTACGGATGCGCAGTTCAATCTCCTCCGTGGTTCTTAGTTCCCGGCACACTTCGATGGCATCCTCGAACACACCGGTATCGTCCCGGTACAAATACTCCACAAACGGCGTATTTCCGGTCAGTTCCTCCCTGTCATACCCCTCTGCATGCAAAAATTCCCGGTTCACCATCTCAATATACAGCTCATTCCCGCCGCGGACTACCGCTATTCCGACCGGCATCTTGCCGATCAGATCTTTTCTCTGCCCCCGCTCCATGTCTATTGTATTTATTTGCGTATCCCCATACTCCATAAAATCAATCTCCTGAGATGCAATTTCCTCTGTCATACTTAAGATAACTCCGATTGCCTTCCCGTACATTATATCAAATTTTTAACGAAATCCAAACAATTTGTCACAGCGTGAAAGCCCTTTTTAATAAGAAGTTCCGGTTGCATTTCTCCGTATTTTTTAGTATGATACGAATTGGTGCAATAAAAGCAGGTGATTTACAAGAAAAGTTAGGAGAACATAAATATGATCAGTACAAGCAACATCACTTTACGAATCGGAAAAAAAGCTCTCTTTGAAGATGTCAACATCAAATTCACAGAGGGCTGCTGCTACGGTCTGATCGGTGCAAACGGCGCCGGAAAATCTACGTTCCTCAAGATTCTGTCCGGCCAGCTTGAACCGACGAGCGGAGAAGTTATCATCACGCCGGGTCAGCGTCTTTCCTTTTTGCAGCAGGATCATTTTAAATATGACGAGTACACGGTACTCGATACCGTTATCATGGGCAACAAGCGTCTCTACGATATCATGAAAGAAAAAGACGCGATCTACATGAAAGAGGATTTCACGGACGAGGACGGTATCCGCGCCAGCGAACTTGAAGCGGAGTTCGCAGATATGGACGGCTGGAATGCCGAGTCCGATGCAGCCACCATGTTAAATGGTCTTGGCATCCCGACGGAGGATCACTACACACTCATGGCGGATATGCCAAGTGCCTTAAAGGTCAAGGTTCTCCTTGCACAGGCGCTCTTCGGCAACCCGGACATTCTTCTTTTGGATGAGCCGACCAACCATCTGGATCTCGATGCGATCAGCTGGTTAGAAGAATTCTTAATCAACTTTGAGAACACGGTCATCGTTGTTTCCCACGACCGCTACTTCTTAAACAAAGTCTGCACAAACATTGCAGATATCGACTACGGAAAGATCCAGCTCTACGCCGGCAACTATGATTTCTGGTATGAGTCCAGCCAGCTTCTCGTAAAGCAGATGAAGGAAGCCAACAAGAAAAAAGAGGAGAAGATCAAGGAGCTGCAGGAATTCATCTCCCGTTTCTCCGCGAATGCTTCCAAATCCAAGCAGGCGACTTCCAGAAAGCGTGCCCTGGAAAAGATTCAGCTCGACGAGATCCGTCCGTCCAGCCGTAAATACCCGTATATCGATTTCCGTCCGAACCGTGAGATCGGCAATGAAGTTCTGACCGTCGAAGGCATTACCAAGACCATCGACGGCGTCAAGGTGCTCGACAATGTCTCCTTTATCGTCGGACATGACGACAAGATCGCGTTTGTCGGAAGCAACGAGCTGGCAAAGACAACGCTCTTTAAGATTCTTGCCGGTGAGATGGAGCCGGATTCCGGCACCTACAAGTGGGGCGTGACGACCAGCCAGTCCTACTTCCCGAAGGATAACACCGAGATCTTTGATACCGATCTTCTGATCGTTGACTGGCTGACACAGTTCTCCGAGATCAAGGATGCAACCTATGTCCGCGGTTTCCTCGGACGTATGCTGTTCGCCGGAGATGACGGTACCAAGAAAATGCGTGTCCTCTCCGGTGGAGAAAAAGTACGTGTCCTGCTTTCCCGCATGATGATTATGGGAAGCAACGTGCTGATCTTAGATGAACCGACCGACCATCTGGATATGGAGTCCATCACCGCATTAAACAACGGACTCATCAAGTTCCCGGGCGTTATTCTTTTTGCCTCCCGTGACCATCAGGTTGTCCAGACCACAGCGAACCGTATCATCGAGTTCCTGCCGGACGGCACCTTTGTCGACAAGGTATCCACCTACGACGAATACCTCGAGAATGATGAGATGGCAAGAAAACGTCAGGTATACTCCATGTCATCGGATGACGAGGGCGATAACTAAGACCCGGTCTTTTTTACAAAATCACACGGGAGCGCTGTGTCAGGAAAAATCTCCGGCATAGCGCTCCCGTTTTCTGTTCTTCTAAATTCTGTTTTCACTCCCGCCGATTCCGCGATCCTGTTCTCCGGCGCCCCTACGCTTCCTTAGGCTTCCGGTACTCTGCCTCCCGCATACCGAGCGCAAACGCTCCCATAATACCCGGATTTTCTCCAAGTGCCGGCGGCACGAGGTAGGTATCGATCTCCTTTAAGATTTTCTCATTGGAAATATACCCGCCCAGCAGTTCCTGCACTTTCGTGCGCACCATCGAAAAGAGCTGGCTCTGGTGCATAATTCCGCCCCACAGCACAATCTTCTGCGGAGAATACGTCAGAACATAATTTGCAACCGCCTCCGCGAGATAGAACGCCTCCATCTCCCAGACATCCTCCCGGTCCGCCAGTTCCTTTGCCGGTCTGCCCCAGCGCGCCTCCACCGCCGGACCGCTTGCAAGCCCTTCCAGACAGTTGGCATGGTACGGGCATTTTCCGGCGTAGGTGTCTTTCGGGTGACGCTGCAGAAGAAGATGTCCTGCCTCCGGGTGCACCAGCCCGTGCATGAGCGCCCCGTTACAGTAGACGCCCACGCCAACGCCGGTGCCGACGGTAATATAGATTGCCGTGTCGCAGTCTTTTGCGGCTCCCCAGGTAACTTCGCCAAGCACCGCCGCATTCACGTCCGTATCAAATCCGACCGGGACGCCGAGCGCCCGTGAAAAAATTCCCACCATATCGACGTTCTGCCATTCCAGCTTCGGCGTGCTGGTGATATATCCATAGGTCGGGGACGCACGGTGCAGATCCACCGGTCCGAAACACCCGATTCCGAGTGACGAGATTCCTTTTCCCTCAAAAAACGCAGCCATGCGCGGCAGGGTAATCTTGGGCTTCTCTGTGGGAATCGTCACACGCTCTGTGATTGTGACCTGATTTTCTCCCGGCTGTCCTTTGTCTGTCTGCACTTCCCCGATCGCGCACACCATCTTGGTGCCGCCCGCTTCTATTCCACCAATCCGCATCCTTCTCTTCCTCCCTTTTCTTATATATACCACTTCGGAGTTCTCTCCGCCAGTCATATTTCAAGGAACCGGAATATTTAAGAGACCGCAGCCCTCCCGGATGGATTAGAAAATTCTCCGCACCGCCAGCACGCTGCGGTAGGTTACCGGAGAAGTCAGCGTAATGCCTGTCTTTTCATTGCTCGCATGAATCAGTGTGTTGTTGCCCGCATAGATGCCGACGTGGCCGCTATAGCAGACAATGTCGCCCGGCTGGATTTCCGACAGGCTGACGGCATATCCCACACTCCGCTGTTCCGACGATGTGCGCGGCAGATTGATTCCAAATGCCGCATACACGCCCTTGACAAATCCAGAGCAGTCGGTTCCGCTTGTCAGGCTGTTGCCGCCGTATACATAAGGGTTTCCCAGAAACTGTCTCGCGTAATCGACCACCGCCTGACCGTTGGAGAAAGCCGTCTGCGCACTTTGCCCCGCACTGCTTCCGGAACCGCTTCCCGCGCTGCTGCCGGAGCCGCTTCCCGTGCTGCTACCGCCTGCTGCCGCACTGCTGCCCGCGCCGGATTTTTTCACCTCCTGTTTTTCTGCCGCTTTGCGGGTTGCTTCCTGTTCTGCTGCCGCACGTGCCGCCTCCGCCTCTCTGGCTTTGCGCGCTTCCTCCGCCGCACGGGCTGCCGCCTGCCGTTCTGCTTCCTCTCTGGCAAGCCGCGCCTCTTCCTCCGCTTTTGACTCTGCATGAATGTACTCTGTGGACAGTGTCACATAATCCAGTGCCACATAACCGTCACCGTCCGCGGTGGACACCTTCGCCCAGCCTTCCGTCGACTCGTCGGTTACCACAACGTCATCGCCGTCCGGCAGCATGGTAAGCACCTTCGCCTCGGTTGTCGGCTCCGTCCGCACGAACAGGGTCGTCGTTGTGACGGTCGCCAGGCGCGTTCCCACACTTCTGGCAAGCTCCTCATCCCCCACGACCACATATTCCGCCTTGACATATCCGTTCACATTTCCGGACGTAATCCGGTACCACCCGTCCTCCGTCGTCTCCAGCACAGTGGCTGCGGATTTGTCGTAAAGTTTTCCAAGAATTTCACTCTCCGTATCCGGTTCCTGCCGCACGTTGACATAGTGATTCACCTGCGCCACTGCAATATCCGCAAACTCCGATGCGGTCTGCGGAAGTTCATTTTCCGCAATCTCCGCCGTCTCCCACGCTTCCTCTGCCACCATCTCCGGTTCCATCATCCGCGCCACAGCCGCGTTACTTTGCAGTTCCTCCACAGCATCCGCCGTCTGCGCCTGCACTCCTCCCGCTTCCTTAAGCACCTGTGCCAGCGTCTGTGTCACGCCCGCCACCGGCACCTCCCGTTTTTCCTGTCCTGCCTGCACCATTCCATAGCTTCCCAGTGTGACGGCTCCCGCCAGCAGAAGCGCCAGTATTGTCATTCTTTTCTTCATTATGTAGAATCCTCCCGATTTATTCCATATGCTTCCATATTGTTACTTATTTGTTACAAAAATATTTCATTTCTGCAACAACCGTATTGTAACAAAGGAACCACATGGAATCTACAGGGAACTCTTTCCATTTTTCGCTCTCTTTTGTCCGGTCTGCCGCTTTGTCCCGCAACGCAAAAGGAACCCGCAGGTTCTTTCGTCCCTGCGGGTTCCCTTCGTATTTTCCTTCCGGTTTAACCCAAACTTCCTTACTAATAGCAGAAGCTGTGTCCGCCGATCTTTCGGTCCAGTCTCGGCGTCAACGGTTCCGTAGAAAAATATAACGTATCATTTCTTAATATATGTGTATTTCCATTCAATACCTCATGAATCGAAGTGTATTCCTTCTCCGTGGGGTTCGCCCGCTCTCTGTTCTTCCAGGAACAGAACTGCGTCGGGTTTCCCTGACTGAGCACGTCATACAAGGTATCTGGATATTTTTCGGAAGCCATCCGGTTAAAAACTACCTCGACCACGGCTTCCTGCCCTTCTGTCGGCTCGCCCTGCGATTCCAGCCAGACGATTTTTGCCAACAAATCTATCTCCTCCTGCGTCAATGTGATATTCCAGCGGTTCTCTGCACCGGTCGTCGTCTCTACCGTCGCAGGCTTGCTCTCTGCCGCCTCCGGCGCCTCTGCTTCCCCCGATGCTGCCTGTACTTTGGCTTCCGGTGTCTCTGCTTCCTCCAGGGGTGTCTGTACTTCTTCTGCCGCATCGGACGGCGCCGTGCTTGCTACCATTGTTCTGGGGTTCTTTGTGATTCCTGTCGCTTCATCTGATTCTGTCGTAAATGAATATCCGGATAAAACACGGCACACACCCGCAACCGGAACCTCTGCTTTGTCTGCCGCAGAAATTACATACGCGCTGCTGATCTCTTCTCTGCTCTCCCGTATCGTGTTCTTCTCCTCAATGTTGGCCGCAACCATGAGACAAATGCATAAAGTGCACAGCATTGTCACGTCCAATATTTTTCTGTTCATTTTGCTCCTTTCCTCAAGAATGATACTCTGTGAGCTGCTCTCGCACTCGTTGTTTCATCATACTAGATTCTTCCCAAAAGTCAAATTTTCCATTCACAAAATTCTGGAAAAATTTTCTTTACATTTTCCCAGAAATGCGGCAAAAGCATGTTCTGTCGTATCCAATACTTCCGAGGAATGCTTTGATGCGCTAAAATAGAACTGCCCAAACGCACAAAAAAAACATCCCGAAATGGGATGTTTTCTATATTCCTTCCAATATTCCTACACGGCTTCTCCTGTCGCAAATCCCGCCATTTTTGTACCTTTTCCGGCACAATCTTCCTCTGCTACCGTGTGAGAAATAATTCTTCAAACACCGGTATTTTGTGTTCCGGATCTGCCTGAAAGAGCGCAACATGTGCATCGTCGGTGCTCCTGTCGGCAAATGCCGGATATAAAAACCCGCAGGCCGGCCGCCCCGGCTCGTACTCTCCCACCAACGGAGCGACTGCACCGATCAGATATTCATATACCTCCTCCGACTCCCCTTGCCGCTCCTTGTCCGATGCCTTTACCGGCACATCATAGCGGTCGTGAAAAATCAGAATCGCATACGGCTCCCTGCTACAGTACCGGGCACCCACAAGCTCGTAAAACGTGTACAGCAGCGCATCATTTTTCAGTCCGCACTCGCGCATTCCGTACAACAACTGGCGCATTTTCCTCTGTTCTGCGCCATCCCCGAATGCGTAGCTGCGCAGGTTTACATTGGTTGCTGCAAACGGAACCGCTTTGGCAATCGCCAGATTTTTCTCCTTTTCCACCGCAGACAGATTGAGAAAGTTCACATTAAAACTCTCATCGATCTCTCCGTCCGGCTCCATATAGCCGCCTGCCACACGTGTAAAGGAAGTGCGGCTGGGCGTCATTCTGCGTGTCAGCTCCAGCATATCTTCTCTGTTTATCATAATTTCTCCCGTCCCGTGTTTTTATGATAACATTTCATTGCCGGCACATCCATGCTTGTCTTCACCACACTTATGTTCCGCGCAGGAATGCTCATGCTCATGATGAGAACATCTCACATCGGGATTGTAATCTAATTTTCCTGCAAGATAAGCTTCTACCGCTTCATCTGCCGCACCGGACACTCCACCATACAGCTTTATGCCGGCAGTTGCAAGTGCGCTTTGCGCACCGTTTCCGATTCCGCCACAGATCAGCACATCCGCACCCGCCTCCGTCAAAAATCCGGCAAGTGCCCCGTGTCCCTGTCCATTTGTGTCGACAATCCGGGATCTTACCACCTGGCTATTCTCAATATCATATAATTTAAACTGTTCCGTGTGTCCAAAGTGCTGAAATATTTCTCCATTTTCATAGGTAACTGCAATTCTCATCTGATCTGTTTCCTTTCTTTGAATATCATCTTTTCCGACGGACGTTGAGGTGCGCCTGCATATTTTATTGCAGCAAAACAGGGCAGTTCCATCACACAATCGATAATTCCCACCTGAAATCTCCAATGTCTTTCCATTTACGATGCTGTCTGCCATTTTGTATCTGGCTGACTCATAAATTTCGGTCACTGTTGTGCGGGCAATCCCCATCTGCTTCGCACATTGTTCGTGCGTACACTTCTCAAGGTCTACAAGACGAATCGTTTCATACTCATCCATCGTCATAATGACTTTTTCCCTTGCCGGAACACCATTCGGGCAAAAATTATCATATGCCGCTTCCATACAGATTCTTCTTGCTTTTGTCGGTCGTGCCATCTTTTCTCCTCATACCTATTTCCGTCATATGTCAAAAATTATTATATCGCAATTTTCTTTTTTTTACAACTCTCTATGAAAATTATGCGTACCCGATATACAGATTATCTGCCGCCATCACGCTGCAATCCAGTTTACAATCTGTAAGAATATGCAAAACGCTCGTATTGTGATCCCGCCTTTGCATATAACATGAAATGCAACATGGCATAAAAAAAACACCGAATTTACGGTGTTTTTAGAGCAGGGGATGAGAGAATCGAACTCCCACCAAAGGTTTTGGAGACCCCTATCATACCATTTGACCAATCCCCTATACTTATAAAAATGACGTAGCTAGTACGTCATTTACTATATAACAGAATTGTTATAATTGCAATACTTTTTTAAATTGTACCTTCAAAACTTCACACAGAATCCATCCATCAAACCTGCAAACATTATTCGTTATATTTGGTCAAGCCCTCGATCGATTAGTAACAGTCAGCTCCACACGTTACCGTGCTTCCACCTCTGCCCTATCTACCTT
>ENA-ORLY01002660-ORLY01002660.1-human-gut-metagenome-genome-assembly--contig:-NODE-2660-length-16290-cov-3.295504_pt1 | contig 16290 bp, 14 predicted proteins | sample MGYA00243071_ERZ508832 | MGnify/ENA primary metagenome ERZ508832 (study PRJEB26277, sample SAMN04329777) | human gut metagenome | biome: human-associated habitat | host: Homo sapiens | place: USA... | reverse complement strand
CCGGGGGTCCCGGAGGACCGAAAGAGGGGATTTTTCTTTGGGAAAAACGGTTTTTTTTATTTAATTTTGTCTATAGTGTATGCTTTGTTATGACACTCAGCGCAATGCGCGGGTACCGGAAAGTGCGGCTCCCGGAGGGGCCGGTGCCGAAGCCGGGGGCGGGATTCGCCCGTGGAATCCGCAAACCTTGCGCGCAAGCCGGGCATATCTACCAAACCTAAAAATAACGAACAGCTAACGCCAATTATGGACAGAAGAGAATTTTTGAAGAGATCCGTGTTGCTGACCGCCGGTGCCGTGGTCGGAAGCCGGCTGCTGGCCGAGGGAACTTTCAGCAAGACCCCGCACAAAATCGTCGGCCTGCAGCTCTACTCGCTGCGCGACGCAATGAAAAAGGACGTGCCGGGCACGTTGAAAAAAACCGCCAAAATGGGTTACCAGACTCTCGAAACCGCCGGTTACGGCGACGGCAAACTCTACGGTTACGCTCCCGCCGAATTCCGCAAAATGTGCGAGGACCTCGGGATGCAGGTGATGGGCGCGCATCTGGGCCGCAGTTATACCAAAGAGACCGACGCCGAGGTGATGGATTGGTGGAAACAGGCGCTCGACGCGCAGGCCGAGGCCGGGTGCTCCTATGCCGTGCAGGCTTCGTACCCGATCGGCGAAAAACTCGACGACATCAAACTCTACTGCGATTACTTCAACCAGGTGGGCGCCGAGGCCAAGAAACGCGGGCTGCGTTTCGGTTTCCATAATCACGCCAAAGGGTTCGAAAAGCGCGAAGGAGAGGTGATCTACGACTATATGGTGGCCAACACCGATCCCACGAACGTGATGTTCGAACTGGACGTTTACTGGGCGCAGAAGGGCGGCGTGAATCCCGTCGACTATATCCGGAAATATGCCGGCCGTATTCCGCTGCTGCACATCAAGGACGAACAGGCTATCGGCGAAAGCGGCACGATGGACTTCAAGTCGATCTTCGACGCGCAACACGGGAGAAGTCGGGCGGCGTTTGCGGCCGCACGGCCGGTTCCGCTGATTTAGCCGGTTCCACCGGTTTTACCGTTCCTGCCGACTCCGTTGGTTTCGCCGGTTCCGCCGGATGACCCCTTAAGTCAATAAAAACCTGAATTTAAATAAAAACCGAACCTAAAGTTATGGCAAACAAAATTTCAAGACGCGATTTCCTGCGCAAAGGCGGGATCGGGCTGGCCGCCGCGACGGTGGTGCCCAACGTAGTGCTCGGAAAATCGCACGGACATACCGCTCCCAGTGACAAACTCAACATCGCGGGCGTGGGCGTCGGCGGCCGCGGGGCCAGCGTGCTCAAGGGCTGCGAGAGCCAGAATATCGTCGCATTGTGCGATACCGACTGGAATTATGCGAAAAAGACCTTCGACCGCTATCCCAATGCGCGCCGTTTCTGGGACTACCGGACGATGCTCGACCAGGTGGGCAATACCATCGACGCGGTTGTCGTGGGCACCGCCGACCATACCCACTGCCTCGTGGCATCGGATGCGATCACGATGGGCAAACACGTCTATTGCGAAAAACCGCTGACGCACAGCGTATACGAGTCGCGCCTGCTGACCAAGCTCGCCGACAAGTACGGCGTGGCGACGCAGATGGGCAACCAGGGTTCGTCGGGCGACGGCGTGCGCAAGGTGTGCGACTGGATCTGGAACGGCGAGATCGGCGAGGTGACCCGCGTGGATTGTTTCACCGACCGCCCCATTTGGCCGCAGGGGCTGATGCGCCCCCAGCAGGTGGACGCCATTCCCAACACGCTGAACTGGGACTTGTTCATTGGCCCGGCGCCGATGCGCCCGTACAACCATATTTACCAGCCGTGGAACTGGCGCGGATGGTGGGATTATGGTACAGGTGCGTTGGGTGATATGGCTTGCCACATCTTACATCCGGTATTCAAAGGCTTGAATTTAGGCTATCCGACAAGAGTTCAAGGTTCTTCTACATTGTTATTACAAGACTGTGCTCCTAACGCTCAGCATGTTAAGTTGGTATTCCCGGCTCGTGATAATATGCCAAAGGTAGCTATGCCGGAGGTTGAAGTTCACTGGTATGATGGTGGTATGATGCCGGATCGTCCAGAAGGATTCCCTCAAGGTAAGGAATTGATGGGTGAAGGTGGTGGATTGTGTATCTTCCATGGTACGAAAGATACATTGATCTGTGGTTGCTACGGTGTTAACCCATGGTTGTTATCTGGTCGTAAACCGAACGTTCCTCAAACATTGCGCCGCGTGAAAGACGCTATGAAGGGTGGTCACGAACAAGACTGGATTCGTGCTTGTAAGGAAAGCGCAGGCAGCCGTGTTCAGACGAAGTCTAACTTCTTGGAGGCTGGTCCGTTCAATGAAATGGTTGTAATGGGTGTATTGGCTGTTCGTTTGCAAAGATTGAATAAAGAATTGTTGTGGGATGGCCCTAACATGAGATTTACGAATATCGATCCGAATGAGACAATCAAGATCATCAAGAAAGATACATTCGAGGTTATCGATGGTGACCCGAAATTCAAGACAGAGTGGACGGATCCAATTAATGCTCAAGAATTTGCCGCAGGCTTGATCAAGCACAACTACCGTGAAGGCTGGAAGTTGGTAGATATGCCGAGATAATAGTTTTAACTCAATAAATAAAATGAAAAAGTCAGTATTATTAGCAAGTGCTGCTATCATGATGTGTTATTTCACATCTTGTGGTGGTGGAAAGAAAACAGAAGAAGCTCCTGCAGCTGCTGAGACTACAACAGAAGCCGCAACTCCTGAGTACAAGCTCATGACAGATCTTCCTACTGTAGATATCACGACTTTCCCGAAAGATAAAGAGGGTAGATATGTGATCTTCGATGGTAAGACATTCAATGGCTGGAGAGGTTATGACCGTGCTGACGTTCCGGGTGCTTGGACAATCGAGGACGGAGCGATCAAAATCAATGGCTCTGGTGCTGGTGAGGCTGGTGCTTCCAACGGTGGGGACTTGATCTTCGCTCATAAGTTGGGTAACTTCGAGCTTGAGTTCGAATGGAAAGTAGGTAAAGGATCTAACTCTGGTGTATTCATCATGATTCAAGAGGTAGAGGGACAACCTTCTTACATCTCTGCTCCTGAGTACCAAGTATTGGATAACGAGAACCACCCCGACGCTAAGTTAGGTAAGGATGGCAACCGTAAATCTTCTTCTTTGTATGACATGATTCCTGCTAAACCGCAGAACGCAAAACAGTTCGGTGAGTGGAACAAGGGTAAGATCATGTGCTATAAGGGTACAGTTGTTCACTATTTGAATAGCGATGAACCTGTTGTTGAGTATCACTTGTGGACTCCGCAATGGAAAGAAATGTTGGATAATAGCAAATTTAGCAAAGACAAATGGCCGTTGGCTTATGAGTTGTTGTTGAATTGCGGTGGCGCTAACAAAGAAGGTTTCATCGGATTTCAAGACCACGGGGATGATGTTTGGTTCCGTAACATTACTGTTAAAGTTTTGGATTAATCGTATCAAGCACATTTTAGCATAAATAACGCCCGAGGCCTAAATCTATGATTTTAGCTTCGGGTGTTGTGTTTTTAATAATCGACTTTTTCTAAACCAATTTTTTAGGACCAAGAAATGAAAATAGAACAAGGTTACACGAAAGCGCAGATGACTTGGCTGATGATGCTGCGTCTTTTTATAGGTTGGCACTTTATGTATGAAGGCCTAGTAAAAATCATGAACCCAAAATGGACATCTCTACCCTATCTACTCGATTCAAAGGGTCCCGCTGCTTCATTTTTTATCAAATTGACTCAAGACGACAGTTTGATGACAACCATCAACTTCTTGAATGAGTGGGCTCTGTTATTGATCGGCCTAGGCTTGACTTTAGGCTGTTTGTATCGTTTATCTTCTGTTGGAGGTATGATTCTTCTCGCTCTGTACACGTTATCCCACCCCTCTTTCGTGGGAGCGAGCTATATGATGCCGTTTGAAGGCTCTTATTTATGGATTGACAAGAACCTTGTGGAGTTCGCCGCTTTAGGCTTGATGTGCGTATTCCCTACATCACAAATCATAGGATTCGATCGTGTGTTAGGACGTGTGTGTCCGATATTGCATAAACTTAAATTTATTTGATACCCATGGCAACAGAAGATGCAAAGAATACTCCTTCTCAGGAGCAAATGCCCGATAAAGGACGTCGGGACACATTGAAGACATTGGCTACAGTGCCTATCTTAGGTGCTTTGGCATATGGCGTTTACCAAAAAAGGAAAGACGCTTTAAGAGGCCGTAACATATCAGATGTATTTCAGGTAAGTAACAGACAGGCCTCCTATTTAGAGCCGCAAGGCGATGGCAAGAAGATCCGTATCGGTTTGATAGGCTTCGGTATTCGTGGAAAGCAATTGATGCGTGCCGCAGGTTTCGCTGAGCCTTCTTGGATCGATAAGATGAAAGAGGCTAATAAGTTGAATAAGAAAGACACGCGTTATCAACAATATATGGAGCAAGATGATCTGAATATCGAGATAACCGCTGTTTGTGATATATTTGATGTATATGGTGAAGCCGCAGTGTTGACCGGCTCCAATATCCATCGTGAGGGTAGCGACGGTAAGTTCGGGCCTGCTCCGAAGCGTTACCGGACTTATCAAGAGCTGGTAACGGCTCCGGATGTGGATGCCGTTATTATCGCTGGTCCGGACCACTGGCATAGCACGATCGCTATGGCTGCGGCACGTGCCGGAAAGCATGTATATTGCGAGAAACCGTTATCATGGACGGTTCCTGAGACGTATATGGTTCGCCAAGTGATCAAAGAGACCGGCGTTGTATTTCAGTTAGGTCACCAAGGACGTCAGACCGATTGCTATCAGAAGGCCGAGGAGATTATCGGTAACGGATTATTAGGCCCTGTTAACTTGATCGAGGTTTGTACGAACCGTAACTCTCCAAATGGTGCTTGGGTATATGATATTATCGAAGGCTCTAATCCGAATACGATTGATTGGAAGCAGTTCGAGGGTGATCCTGAGCGTATTAAGGAATATATGGATTATATGACATCCAATAAGCTTGAAAGATATATCGGTCCGGACGAGCGTAGCAAGTTTAGTCTGGAACGTTTCTTCCGCTGGCGTTGCTGGTGGGATTATAGTACAGGTCTTTCCGGTGACTTGTTGACACATGAGTACGACGCTGTCAACCAGATCATGCATGTAGGTATACCTCATTCTGCTACTTCATCCGGTGGTGTTTATTTCTTCAAGGACGGACGTACGGTACCTGATGTATTGCAGACTACTTTCGAGTGGCCGGATCGTGACTTGACGATGTTGTATAGCGCTACATTGGCAAGTAGCCGTAACCGTGGCAAGGTGTTCATGGGGCATGATGCTTCTATGGAGGTTTCCAATATCTTGGCTATTACGGTTGACCAAGATTCCACTCGTTATGCGGATAAGATCAAGGAAGGTATTATTCCTACAGATACCCCGTTCTATACCTATGTACCGGGACAAAATAGCTCGGATTCCGTTACATCTCCTACGGAGTTGTATTTTGCTAAACGTGGTTTGCTGTATACGTATGTAAATGGTAAACGTTATGATACGACTCACTTGCATATCCGTGAGTGGCTAGAATGTATCCGTCAAGGCAAGACTCCTAGTTGTAATATCGACGCCGCTTTTCAAGAGGCTATGACCGCTCATATGGGTACTCGCGCTTATCTGGAAGGACGTACGATGTATTGGGATAAGGACAAAGAAGAGATCGTAAGAGGTGAACTTGCGTAAGTATCTAAAAAGACGATAAATAACTTTCCCAAGAAGCGAACTTCATAAATGGATGGAGTTCGCTTCTTTTATTTGTGCATGTATAAAATTTCTTCTCTTTTTTGTAACCGATTTGTGATTGCTCATGTCTTATTGATAAAAGCGAATAATTTATTAAACCTTTAAAGAATAAAAGATATGAACGAGTTGTGGATTCCTATTTTAGGTGTTATTTGTGCGGTAGGTATGCCGGTATTGTTAGGTATTATCGCTAGTTACATGACCATTAAAAGTAAGCATGAGGAAAAGATGGCGATGATTGAGAAAGGAATTGTGTTGGAAGAGGCTATGCGGCCCGAGAGAAGGCCTAATCGTTATAATACCCTGCGTAACGGTATTTTTATGATCGGTTTGTCATTGGGTGTGATTGTCGGTATGATGGTCGACTCTGCTTTCACTTACGATAGCGATTGGTTCTTTTTGTTAGTTCCGGCTATTACGATTATGTTCGGTGGAGTAGCTTTTATAATTTATTTCTTTCTTTCCCGTTCTTTAATGGAGAAGGAGAGATTGGAGGACGAGAAGAAAATGCGTCTGGAAGAATAAACGATACCGGATGGATGAGCGAAAGTGGATAGAACGTATTTTGGCAGGGGACACGCAAAGTTTCTCCTGCCTTGTCGCGAAGTATGAGAAGATGGCTTATACCATCGCTCTTCGTATCTTGGAAAATCGCGAGGAGGCAGAAGAGGCTGTACAGGATGCGTTCGTGAAGATGTATCGTGCTCTTTCCGATTTTCATTTCGATAGTAAGTTCTCAACATGGTTTTATAGGATCGTGTATCGTACGGCGTTGACGGCCTTGAGACAACAGCGTATGTTCGTGAGTTATGAGGAGGCGGGCCCTGTAGACCTTTCGAATGACGAAGTTGAATCGGCTACGGCTTTATTAGAGCGTGAGGACCGGAAAGAGATGATCGCACGTACGCTGAAAAAGCTTCCGGCTGATGAGGCCTTGTTGCTTACTCTTTATTATTTGGAGGAATGCTCGGTGGAAGAGATCTGTCAGATCACTGAATTGAGCGCTTCTAATGTGAAAGTAAAACTATTCCGTGGGCGGAAACGGTTTTATGAAGTGTTGCAAGATAAAATGAAATTAGAGACAGCTGATTTGTTATGAATATGAATGAGAAAGATATTGATCATTTGACACGTAAGTTGATGAGAGGGACGGCGGAACAACCTTCGGCCTCATTAAACTCCCGTATTATGGCATTGATTATACAAGAGAAGAAGCGGGTATATAAGTACTATATCAAGAAACGGTTTACACCTGTAGGCATTTTTAGCATGTTTGTCGCTTATATGCTTGTGTTAGTAGGCATCTTGTATTTGGTTAAGCTTTCTCCGGGCGGGGCGGAAACGGTTTTAGGTTCTTTGCGAGCCTATTTCCCGATTGTTTTAACGATTGCTTCCGGGATCTCTTGTTTCTTCCTGTTTACACAACTCGATAACTGGTTGAAGAGAGAAGAGATACGCCGGCAAAACACCTCAAAATAAAAATATCCGGTTGTAGAGACGGGGCACGCCCCGTCTCTACAACTGATTAATTGGCCTTGACTTTTAGATTTCCGTAACGATTTCCTTCGAAGTGAATCGTCGGTTGCTTTCCACCATTAATCTCATAGGTGTAATTCTTGTCACGATCCTCATCGTCAAAATGCTTGCGGGTGATATTGAAACCGTTCACGTCGCAGCTTGAATACTTCATGTTCTCCGCTACTATCCGGAAAGAAGTTTTTGCGGGAAGCGCTACCTCTAAATTCCCATAATGGGATTCTACGTTCACCTTCGAGAAAGAGGGAGACAAGTTCCGTATCTTTAAGTTACTATAGCTAAGGCTACTTACATTCAATGCATCCTTAAGGGTCCCGATTTTAGCGTCGCTGTACTTAATCTCCATGTCTAGTCTGCTTACGCTTTCAATGGTGAGATTACCATATTTAATCTCCATGCGTAAAGATTGTATATCCTGTATATCCAGATTGGAATATTTGCTGTCTATCGTTAAATCTTTAGCGTTGCGAATCTTGGCGGTTCCTACGTAGCCCAGATCCAGTTGGGCGTCCTGCAGATTTCCTACCTCGATGTTACCATATTTGGCCTCTATCATTGCGTTGGCTGTGAAATTACCCGCATTCAGGTTGCCGTATTTTACATGGATATCCATGTTGCCGTTATTATCGCTTGGCAAGTTGATGTTTCCGTATTTCTGGTTCAAGTCTGCGGCGAGCTTAGGAGGCATCTGGATATAATAATTGATCGTCATGGACTCATTATTCGAATTGCTATTCATCTCCTTCTTTATCGTAGTGACCGCTGAGACAATACCACCTATCTTCTTGGTCTCGATTTGGATACGGTCCAAGTTCTCTTGAGCACGTTCCTCGCTGCGAGCCTTACATTCTACCTCAACCCGTATAGCTACCGTATTCTGATTCCAGTGGGTAACGGTGATGTTTCCATAACGGTTTTCTACTTGGAGACGATCACCGGCGCTTACGCTGTAGGATTGGGATATCTCTTTTTTCTTGATCTTCTCTTGTGGCCTAGCTATTGCCGATAGATTGCATAGCAGCAATACGAAAGTCAGCAATACGGCGGGACTCAATTTTACGTGTGTCGTGTTCATGATTGATATGTATTAATTGTTATTACTATTTCTGGTTATCCGTGACTTGTTCCATTTGCTTAAGCATCAGCGTGAGGCCCTCCAAGCTATTGCTGTAATGTTGGGTCATGGCGAAAAGACCGTCGTTGGAACAAGGCAAGGTAGGGAGTATCGTTTCCTCGAACATATAATTATCCGTGAGGATCCGTTTGCTCTCTTGCAATAACTCCTCCGCTCCCGGTGTCCGGTCCTGTTTATACAACTTCTTCATTTGCGCCAATACGTCGTTCATTTGCATATTGTAATATAGGCGTAGTTCCTCGATCTCCTCTTGGGTCTCGCAGGTCTGGGCCGTGGTCTTTTGCGCGGGTTCCGGCAGACCGGTCCCTCCCGGCAAGCGGAATAAGAGCAACAAAGCGATAGAGGCAGCTATGGCAAAGACCGAAAGGCTGTATAAGGCCGCACGGTTCTTCCGTGGCTTCGGCAGCTTTTGCTCGAAACGTTCGAAGTGGCCTTCGGGAAGTATCTCATCTTCCTCGAATGCGTCACGGTTCGCGTCTATGAAATTCTTTAGTTTATCCATGTTTAATTGGCTGCTATAATGTCTAACAATTTCCGCTTGGCGCGTAGGTACTGGCTACGGACGCTTGGCGGTTGAATTTTCAGGATAGAGGCGATCTCTTCCATATCATATCCCTCAAAGAGGTAAAGCGAGAGGATTATGCGGTAGCCTGCCGGCAACTTCTTGGTAGCTTCCTTTATCTGTGCCACGGAATATTGGATTTCTTTCTCGTCCGGTCCGTCCGTTTCCGGTTCGGCCAGATTGTCGGAAAGCTCCTCTTGGTCCGGTGCTTGGCGGCGTACATAATCGATGGCCGTATGGATGGCGATGCGATGCATCCATGCCTCAAAGCATTGCCCGTCATGATATTGGTCCAAGCGTGTGAAGATCTTGAGGAACGAGTCCTGCATGGCTTCTTCCGCCTCGGATGAGTTGCCTACGATACGCAAGCAGGCTATATACAATCGCTGTGCGTATTGTTTGTACAACTTCAGTTGCGAGCTCCGGTCTCCCCGGCGGCAACCCTCGATCAGATGTTCGGTTACTTTGTCCATTTGTTTATATAAACGAGAGTGATGCCTTGACCGTTGCATCTTGTAGCGTAAAAATACAAAAAAAAGAAAGGCATCATCTCGACGCCTCTCCTCCTGAACTAAATGATAAAAATAAAAGTTATGTGGGAAGGTTTATTTCATGTCTGTTATATTGGAGATACTATCGTTCGTATAGCCTTGCGAAGTATCCTCCATTTTGGTCTTATCCGAATTATATTTTAATTTATAAGCCTGTTTTCCTTCGGAAGTCCAATAGTTTACGACAAGATCGACCGTCTCTCCTTTGGTATCCGGCAAGGAAGACAAATTGAACGCCACACGTCCGGCCCCGATCGTATATTGGGGATCATCGTAAGCGTTATGCCTAAACTCCAGCGTATAAGGATCATTCTCGGCATCCGGTTGGATCAGGTTGATAAAGTGGGCGGTCTTGCCTCCCCAGAGTGTCTCGAAATAGATATTCAAATATCCGTCTCCGATCCACATATTATTGTTATAAATACTTACCGGGTCCGTACCATAGATAGAATCATTAGCCGCTCCCTCGTTCTTAGCGATGGATTTCGTAAGGATGTTATGGATTGCGTTCACCTTGATATAGTGGGAGAAACCTCCTAGGTTACTTTGGGTGGAATCCGCCAATATCGTGAAGTTAACCAAGGCACGTTGGTTAGGCTTCGGCTGATAGTTCGGATAGTTCGTGGCGGCGGGCCATAGCTTATCCCCGTCATCCAGCCGTAAGTAATATACGTTATTGCCTTCCGGTACTACGGTAGCGACCGCTATCCAGATATCACCTAAAGAATACGAGTTATCGTCATCTAAGCAAGAGGGTAGGGTGAGGGATACTAAAGCGATCCCGATAACCAATAAAAAAGCTCTCAACGTCTTCATTCCTTTTGTTTCTTAAAAAGTTCACATTTCATCGTTCTATGAAGAAAGATGTAAGTTCGGGGTGAAATGCTGCAAAAGACGTTAATAAAAGATGTTAAGAACCAAGGGATTCAACGATTAGCCGTGCCGTACGCTTTGAAGCCCCGGGCATTCCTAGCGTATGGATAATCTTGTCGTATCCGTCTAGCATTCGTTTTCGATAGGCTGGATCTTGTAGGATGCGTCCTAGCTCGTCTTGTATTTGCGATTCGGAGAAGCGGGCTCCGAATAGTTCTTGTACGATCTCCCGTCCCCCGATCAGGTTCACGAGGGATATGTATTTCGTATGGAAGAAATGCTTGAAAATAAAGCTGGCCAACTGTCCGGCTACGACGTAGTAGCAAACGACTTGCGGAACCCGGAACAGGGCGGTTTCCAAGGTTGCCGTGCCGGAGGTTACCAAGGCGGCGGCACTATGTTGTAGCAAGGGATAGGTTTTACCAAACACGATCTTGGCAGGATAAGAGCCTATGTATTCTTGATAGTAGGCAGGATCGATGCCTGGTGCTCCGGCTATTACCGGCTGGTAGTCGGGATATGCGGAGGCTACTTTCAGCATGGTCGGTAAATTATCCTTGATCTCTTGTTTGCGGCTACCGGATAGCAAGGCGAGGATAGGCTTGTTGGCCAATCCTTCCTCTTTGATAAATGTATCTTTGGGGATCGCTTGATGCTCCTTGTAATAGGCTACGGAGTCTACAGAAGGATTTCCTACGTAATCTACCGAATAATTAAGCTTCCGGAAAAACTCGGTCTCGAACGGCAGGATGCAGAACATACGATCTACATAACGCCGGAAGTCCCTGATGCGGTATTGTTTCCAGGCCCATATCTTGGGGGATATATAGTAATATACCGGGAGACCCAATTGGGTTTTCACATATTTGGCGATCTTCAGGTTGAATCCCGGGTAGTCAATTAAGATGACGACATCTGGTTGATAGCGGCGGATATCCTCTTGGCACGTCTTCATGTTATTTAAGATGGTGCGCAAGTTCAGCAATACCGGGATAAAGCCCATGAACGCCATTTCCCGGTAATGTTTGACAAGGGTTCCTCCGACGGCTCTCATCAGATCGCCGCCCAGAAAGCGGAACTCGGCCTTCGGGTCATTCTCTTTCAGGGCTGCCATCAAATTCGAGGCGTGCAGGTCTCCGGAGGCTTCTCCGGCTATCAGGTAATACTTCATGAATTGAAAATTGAGAATTGAGAATTAAAGGATCCAGTTGTTTAGGGTGGCCATGAAGTCGTAGTCCGTAACGTCAATCTTGCAGGGGACTAGGGAGGCGTATCCGCTGTCCAGCGCAAGCATATCATTGTCCGGGTGGATGGGTTTGGCGCTTTCGAAAGCTCCTGTCAACCAGAATACGGGCTCTCCGCTGGCGTTCTCGGAACGCTTGAATTCACGTACCCAACGGCCATCCGCTTGGCGACAAACTTTCAACCCTTTCACTTGCGGTAGCTTCGGCACGTTGAGGTTTAAGTAGGTTCCGTGCGGTAAGCCTTCTTTTAATACCCGGCGTGCCAGCATACGTCCAAGACGGCAGCATTCGGAGAAGTCGGCATCGGCCGCATGGTCCAGTAAGGATACACCCATGGAAGGGACGTTGAAAATACATCCCTCGGCGGCGGCACCCATCGTTCCGGAATAATTTACGCAGATAGCCATATTCCCCCCGTGGTTGATACCGGAGACTAACAGATCGGGCTTGCGCTCCAAAACCTCATTAATCGCTAATTTAACGCAATCAACCGGTGTCCCGGTGCAACTATAGATGGTAAGTCCTTCCTCCTTTTTCAACAAGGTATACTTGATAGGAACTAAAGATGTAATGGCACTACCCATCCCGGAACGAGGTCCATCGGGAGCGAATACCACCAAATCGCCTAGATCTTTCAGGCACTCAATCAATTCGTTAATACCTTTGGCCCATACGCCATCATCATTCGTGATCAGAATCAACGGTCTCTCGTTTGTCATATCGTTTTATCCTTATAGTTGTCGTACAAAGGTAACAATAATTTGCGAACAATGGTTGGGGTGTGAGGGATGGGAGTTGTCCTTTCGCCTAATCAGTTGTTGATCAAGCGAAAGGTCTCAGATTATTATAGTTTCTCTATTTCTTCTATGGAGAGGCCGGTGGCAAAGGCGATTTGCTCTATACTAACTCCTAATTTCTTAAGATTAAGTGCTATGGAGTGTTTCTCTTCCTGTCGTCCTTCTGCTTTTCCTTCTGCTTTTCCTTTTTGCAAACCTTCTTGCAATCCTTTTTCCATCCCTTTTTTCATGCCTTTCTCGACGGCGAAGTCCAAGGTGTTGTAATAATCATTATACATCTTCCACTCCGCCTCGTACTGCGCCCGTTGTTTGGGGGTGAGGTTCGCCATGGATCCGATGCGTTCCAACCGCTCGAATATGGCCTTGCGTGCCTTGAATGGCATTCTGTCTAATGTGTCCATATGCTTTAGTACATAAATCCAACGTTCAAAATCGGTCTCGCATTCTTCCTCCTCTTTGTTGAATCGGGGAAGCTCAATATAGATCTGGCGGAACTTGGGGTTGAATACCTGTCCGTTCTCCCGATCCGCCAGCACGATGTCCCTTCGGAACTTTCCTTCGTTCCTGTTATTGTTTGGCCTGTTCTCCTCGTCTAGCGTGAAGTTCAAGAAAAAAACACCGTACACAGCCGCCAGCTCATAGTCCCATGTTCCCTTTATCCCCTGTTCCACCACCGAGTGCGAGAGGTAGTATAAGGCCCTGTCCTTGAAGTGGGGCTGTTCCCTGTTCTGCATCTCGATTATGATCCGTTCGCCCTTGTCGGTCTCGCAATGAATGTCAAAGATGACTTTCCTTCCTTGCTCTGTCTCGGGCAATCGCTCATTGTTCATGATTCTCAAGTCCATGATCGTATGCTCCCCTTCGAGGAGGTCGTTCAGGAACTCGATTAGTATGTCCTTGTCCATTTCCCTACCGAATATGTGCTTGAAGCCGAAATCGGTGAAGGGATTGATAAATTTTCCCATAGTGTTTATAGGTTTTAGTGATTAATAATGAATAATAGTATAATGAGACGGGGCATCCTGTCTTCCGGTTGTAAAGATACTACTTTTTTAATAGGATAGGCATCGTTTTAGCTTTTAAGAAAACACGTACGAGTTTTTTCGGAAACACGTACATGTTTTTCGAAAAACTCGTACGTGTTTTTTGAGAGGCATAATGTAACTACTTCAAATACCGGATCAGCCGATAAATCGTGGGGATAATTTTCCTGAATGTATATTCCACCAAGGGATAGTATGGCCAGGCACTACATGATCTGATCATTTCACATTCGTGAAGAGATCTTTTCACCTACGTGATACAATCGTTTCGCATAGGTGAAAAGATTGTATCACAACCGTGAAACGATTTCATGGGCAGATAGAGCAAGCTACTGCCGATAATGTTTGTATTAAATAGAAAGGCTCAACGGTAACAACTCTTCGTAGGCATCTCTGCGCTCCCTTTCACATCCTTCACAACATATCACTGACATAAAGCAAGTTGACCGACGTGAAACGTGTGATAAACAAATTAAAGTGTAGATAAAAGTACATTGCGAGATTATCCCCACTATTTATCGGGGGAGCCTGAAAAAGTCGATTCTCCGGGAGTTAAGAATACAAAATGTCAAAGTGTTACTTTGATATAGATATACAATGTACGCATGTACATTAGTATATGATAGTAAAGTTTGTATGATTAGTAAATATTTTTCTAGTATAGAAACGACTAGTTTAAACGATCGATTCTTTTAGTCATTTGCAAAGGTACGCGTTTCTTCGATACTTGCAACCCTTCCAGACGATTTTTTTATCGCTTATTCTCTTTCTTATCAATAGGATAGGTTATCCTTCACGAAACAAGCGATTCCTTCAACGAACCTCCCGTTTCGATGCTCAAAAAACGCAAGATTTAGACGATCGTTTAGACTAGTCGTTTTTAATGGCAAACGACGATTTTCAATTAGTCTAACAGGTTGATTATCTTAATAAACACTAGTATTAATATTAATTTATTTATTATGAACAAAAAGTTTTCTACTCTTTTGGCAGGTGCTGCGCTTGTTGCTGCGGTATCTGCTAATGCGCAGAATCTTGCTGATGTTAAGGACGGAGTGGCTCTTGACATTAACAAAAGTGCACAAGCTTTGCCTACGTATGACAAAGATACCAAGGGCGGCCTTTATCAATTGAGAGATGCGAATGATCAGATCTTGATGATGAAGGAAGTGAATGGCGAATATTCATTGGTCGCAATGAGTGCCAATGATAAGGATTTCGTTTTGAAAAATACGTTATGGTGTGTGACTACTCAGCCGTATAGTCAAGGTCAAGCGGTAAAATTCGATTTCATGAACAAGGGTACTGGCATGATGTTGGATATCGCTATGGGTGATGATCTGAAAAGTGCGGATGGTAAGAAGGGCTATTGGTGGAAGCCTATAATCGGTGGTGAGATCTCTGGTTGGGCCTTCTCTTCTGTATTGAATAAGTTGGAGAAGAATGTTCCTTTGTATTCTCACTTTAGCACAGACTCTGTTATTGGTTTGTTGAACGATAACGGAACTATCAAGGTCGCTAAATATGCCTTGAATGATGTAAAGGTAGATCCTACAGCTGCTACAGACGTTACAGATCTTTCAAACCTTTCAGCTGAAGCGAAGAATACGTTCTCTGGCTTTACTTTGTATCAAGCAGAAGATATCGTATTAGATGCGGATCAATTGAATAAGATTTTCGATTTGCAGGATGCTGATGCGGGTGTTAAATTGAATTTCTCTCCGGATGTTAAGGGTACCAGCTTAAAGAATCCGTTCAACGAGAAGGAATTTATCGCTGAATCTACAGGTGATAACAAGTATTACGATGTGAATGCTAACAGTACTGCGACTTTGACAAATGGCGAATGGCTTTATGTGACACGTAAGAACGATGATAATAAGGACACTTATTTGAAGGTCGATACAGCTTATACAAATGAGACCGGTGCCAAGTTCTTGGCTTATGGCTGGACTGGTCCTAGCAAAACACAAGAGGCTATTGATCGCTTAGGGGATTTACAAGATCAACATAAGTTCTTATTTGTTTATTCTCCTAGCAAAGATGAATTGAAGATCTATGTAAAAAAGATCACTTGGAGAGGTGATGATGATAAGGTAAAATATTGGAAAGAGATTTATCAAAAGACAGACAACCAAAGAAATAACTGGCGTGTGTCTTTGCAAGATTTGATCAAGGATGAGACTCGTATCTTGACCGTTGATTATTCCAAACAGAATACAACCATCAAATTAGGTTATGGTGGTTGCGAGGCTGATCAATCAAAGACCTCTGTTAAGGATGGTGTTTACTACATCATGAACAAGAAGGGTGAGTACTTAGCTTCTCCGATCTATGAGAATGGCGTGATTCGTTGGACTACCGTGAATGCTGATGAGCAAAATGTAGCTCATATGCCAGCCTATCAATGGGTTGTTTTGAAGACAAACGCTAAAGATCAGAATAATCTGTCTTCAGTAATAGCTACTAACCGTGAGTTTGATGATGCGAAAGGAACATTTAGTTTGTATAAGAATGCTGATACGGAATATGTATATACAAAAAGCAATGTAGAATTAACACAAGATGGTGTTTCTTCTAAATTTACAGTAGCAGCGAAGAGTGACTTACGTTTTGTAGAGGTTCCGGCCGAGGCTGTATCTGATTCTTTGTTAGGTTATAAGAACTTAACGA
>ENA-ORLY01002656-ORLY01002656.1-human-gut-metagenome-genome-assembly--contig:-NODE-2656-length-16306-cov-2.907450_pt1 | contig 16306 bp, 10 predicted proteins | sample MGYA00243071_ERZ508832 | MGnify/ENA primary metagenome ERZ508832 (study PRJEB26277, sample SAMN04329777) | human gut metagenome | biome: human-associated habitat | host: Homo sapiens | place: USA... | reverse complement strand
AGTGGAGCGCATTTTTAAGCGGATTACGGACAAAAAAGACCCGGTAAATGTGGATCAGTTTGTTGTCGTGACATTTACGAAACTCGCGGCAGCCCAGATGAAAGACCGCCTGCGCGAACGTATTGAAGAAGCACTGGCAGAAGACCCGTCAAATGAACATTTGCTGCGGCAGGAGGGGCGTCTTTCACTTGCACACATTTCTACCGTACATAGTTTTTGCAGTGAAATCGTAAAGCGGTATTTTCACCGGATTGGTCTTGACCCGGCTTTCCGCATGGGGACCGAGGCAGAGACAAGACTTCTTATGCAGGATGTTTTGGATGAATTGTTGGAGGAGGAGTATGGAAAGGGTGAAGAAGATTTTCTGGAACTGGCGGGAATGAGTGAGTTTAACCGCCATGATGATGAAATGGGAAATCTGATTGGAAGAATTTATAATCAAATGATGGGGCAGCCGTTTCCACTCCGATTTCTGGATGAGATGGAGGCATTTTATGATGCCCAAACGGTGGACGAATGGGAAAACTCAGGATTTATGAAAAACTTACTGGCTTCCACGAAAACATTTCTTCAGGGAATATTTCAGGAATATAAGGCACTGAAAGATATTTGCCATGGACCAAACCAACCGCTGTTTTATGAGCCTTATCTGGATGAGATGCTGGCATTTTTGTCGGATTTGCCGGAGAACTCAGGATATGAAGAGTATCGCGCTTATTTTGGCAGACTTCCGAAACTTACAATCCGTGCACCAAGAGGCCTGACGGGAGAGGAAAAGGTAAATAAAGAAGCCGTTCGTTTAAGCTGCAAGGATGCTGAAAAACGCATGGTGGAATGGAAAGAACAGTATTTTGATAAAGAGGCAGAGGAACATCTTAATGATTTAAAGGATACGAGCCGGAAGATGAAGGCGTTATTCCGCCTGACCAGAAGGCTGCATGAACTGTTTGTGGCAGAAAAAAGGGAGCGGGGGATTCTCGACTTTAATGACTTAGAGCAGTTGACGATTTCGATTCTTTTACAAAAGGATGAGGAGAGCGGCGCATATGTCCGAACGGATGCAGCGAAGGAACTGGCGAATGAATTTGTTGAAATTATGATTGATGAGTACCAGGATAGTAACTATGTGCAGGATACGATTCTTCATGCGGTTTCGAGAGATGGGCTTGCTGGTGAAATGCCGAATATTTTTATGGTAGGAGATGCCAAACAGAGTATTTACCGGTTCCGTGGCGCACGTCCTGAATTGTTTGCCGAAAAACTTTTGTCCTACAATAAAAAAGAGGGAACGTTATACCGCAGAATTGATTTGCAGAAGAACTTCCGAAGCAGAGAAATTGTGTTAGAGAGTACGAATGAAGTATTTTCCCGTATGATGCATACAGATATCGGCGGTGTGGAGTACGACGATGAAGCCAAACTGCATTTGGGAAGTGATTTTGAAAATACAGAAAAAAAAATTGCGAAAAATGTGGACGTCTATGCGATTTTAGGAAAGCAGAATATGGAGGCGGAGGGCACACTTGCAGCACTGAAAATTCAGGAAATGGTATCGGGGGAAACGCCGCTTTATGTGAAGGATAAAGAAGGGTACCGAAAGGCTGAGTATGGGGATGTTGTCATCATCGTCCAAACAAATTCACAGGGACAGGCGTATTTCGATGCACTGAAGGATTATGAAATTCCGGCAGTGATGGAGAAAAAGAGAGGATTTTTTGATACGAGAGAAATCGGTCTTATGGTTTCCATGCTTCAGGTGATTGACAATCCGCATCAGGATATTCCTTTGGCAGCAGTGTTACTTGGACCAATGTTTTCTCTGACTGAAGATGAACTTGCTGTTATCCGCATGGAAAATCGCACGGCAGATTTGTATGATGCCATTTTAACCTATGACAAGAGTGATGCTTTGTATGATAAATTGCAGCACTTTCTCGAGACACTTTCATATTTTAGGAAGAAGGCGTCTTATGCGGCCGTCGGGGAAATTGTGCAGGATATTTATGACCATACAGGAATTTACGAGGCGGTCCGCCTAATGCCAAATGGTGTGCAGCGAAATGCGAATATGGACAGTTTGATGGCGATTGCCTGGGAATTTGATGGGACGACCTATCACGGATTGTATTCGTTTGTTCGTTATCTGGAAAAAATTTCACAGCAGACCGAGGAGATGGGCGAAGTAAATCTCTCAGGAGAAGAAGAAAATGTTGTGCGGATTATGACAATTCATAAAAGCAAGGGACTTGAATTTCCAATCTGTATAATCGGCGGCATGGGGCACGCAATTCATGTTCCGGATAAAAGCATCCTTACGATTCATCCGGATATTGCGATGGTAATGCCGGTTGTGGATAATGAAAAAAGGACAAAGAAGAAAACGATTTATACCCATTATCTCAAATACGTAAACGCCCAGGATGAACTTGGCGAAGCGATGCGTAAACTTTATGTTGCGATGACGCGTGCAAAGGAAAAATTGATTTTATTGGGATGTGCAAAGAATACGGATTCAGCGGCGGTAACCGGGGAAAACAGGCAGAAAATAAAGACCTTTTTCGATATGGTCTTGCCGGCGGTACATATCCGGACGGATTTATTTCATCTGGTAGAAGTCGAGACGGATGATTTGATTTTACAGGTGGAACATGGTATGGTACAAGAGACGGTAAAGGAGCAGGCTCTTTATAATTTTGACACAACCATCTGCTATGATAAACCTTTACAGGAGATGTATGAATGGATGGATGCGGCGGATGAGCCGGAGCCGGAACCACTGCCGGTAAAAGTGTCGGTATCCGATTTGAAAATTCAGTCGATGGAAGAACTGGACATGGAAGATTTTACCATTCTCACACATGAGGAGAAGGAGGAAGAAAAGCCGGTTCCTGCGTTTATGCAGACAGAGACAAAAGAAAAATCGGCAAACCGAGGTGCTTTATACGGAACAATCTGGCATCAGGTGATGGCGGTAATTGATTTTGTAAATACGGAAGATGAGGCACAGATTCGTAAAGAAGTAAAACGGTTAGTTGAGACCGGCAGACTTTGCGAAAGTGATACCGAGGTGTTAAATTATAGACGGCTGTCAGCTTTTTTTGACTCGACGTTAGGAAGAAAAATGCGACAAGCACAGAAGGAAGGACGTCTCCACAGAGAGCAGCCGTTTGTTATGGGGTATCCGGCACGTGATTTGTTTGATGAACGCGGGGAAGATGAGACAGTTTTGGTTCAGGGAATCATTGATGGATATTATGAGACCGATGACGGAATTGTGCTCATGGATTACAAAACCGATTCGCTTAAGCCCGGGGATGAAAAAGTGCTTATATCGCGTTATCGGAGACAGATGGAGTTATACCGGGATGCACTGGAAAAAATGACAGGAAAAAAGGTGGTAAAATGCCTGTTGTATTCTTTCTCACTGAGTGAGACAATTGAATGTTAGGAGGATATTGAGATGATGTATGAAGGATTTGCCAATGTATATGACCATATGATGAATCATATTCCCTATGAGACATGGTTTGAAAATCTTTTGCAGTATTTGCATGAGAAGGGCGTTTTGAACGGAAGAATCTGTGAACTGGGATGCGGTACCGGCGTAATGACGGAGAAATTTGCGGCTGCCGGATATGACATGATTGGTCTGGATAAATCGGTGGATATGCTTGCAATTGCGAAGCAGAAGCAGGAAGAGAGCGGTTCCGATATTTTGTATCTGCATCAGAACATGGAAGAAATGGAATTGGACGGCCCGGTAGATGTGATGCTCAGTGTGTGCGATTCCGTGAATTATCTGCTTCATGAGGAGGAAATGAATAAACTTTTTAGCCGGGTGAAAACGTATGTTAAACCGGGCGGTTATTTCATTTTCGATTTGAAGACGGCGTACTGTTACCGAAACATCATCGGCAACCAGACATGGGTTGAGCAGGATGAGGAAGTCAGTTATATCTGGGAAAACTATTTTTATGAAGATCAGGATATTAACGAATATATGCTCACAATTTTTAGAAAACAGGCAGATTCCGAACTGTATGAGCGCACGGAGGAAGCGCATTACCAGCGTGCCTATGATATGGACACATTAAAACGACTGATTGAGAAAAATGGGCTTGCGTTGGTTTCTTTTCTGGATGAAGATATGAAACAGATGCCAAATGAAACCAGCGAGCGCATTTATGTAATTGTACAAGCATGAGAAGGAGAGATTCGATGAACCGGAAAGTCTTTTACACCATTTTAGGAATGACAATTTTATGTGGACTGGTGTTTTTTCGCAGCGGTAATTCACTGGCGGCAAACCAGACGGGAATTGTGACGGCATCGTCATTGAATGTACGCACGGGGGCAGGTACTTCCTATGATATTTTACAGTATAACAATGCCAATGTTTTGTTGGCGAAAGAAGATAAAGTGACTATTTTGGAGAAATTGTCAGGCTGGTATCAGGTTAGTTTTGTAAAGGATAACACGACTTTGACAGGCTTTGTCAGTTCCAATTATATTGCGATTGAACAGGCGTCGACTGCGGTACCTGCACCGACAGTAACGCCGGCATCTACATCAGAACCAACAATTACCTATCGCTATGAGACATCCTACCGGCCGGTTTCAGTGGGTGCAAAGGTGCTGAAAAAATCCAAGCTTTACAAAGCAAATGGAAAGAGTGTTTATAAGGTTGGCAGGAAAAAAATGTCGCTTGCAAAGGGAAAGAAAATAAAAGTAATTGGTGAAAAGACGCTGAAAGGGAAAAAATGGTTCCATGTTTCTTTTACATATAAAAAGAAAAAAAGGAAGGCATATCTGCAGAATAAATATGTGAAACTGACAGCGGGAAAAGGCATATATGCACAGATTTTCAATGTGAAAAAGGCGGCGAATATCCGTAAAAAGAAAGGAACCGGTTCAGCATATAAAAAGGTAGGCGGGAAAAAAGTATCCATTGCCAAGAAAGCGGCAGTTACGATTGTAAGTGATGTGGCAGTAAAGAGTACCAGATGGTATAAACTGCGTTTTAACTACAAGGGAAAGACTTATACCGGATATTCCAATGCGAAATATGTAAAACTTGCAAAGAAACCGGTGACGAAAAAAGTTGCGGTAGTTGCCATGAGCGATGCGCAGTTTGAGCAGGCAATGAAAAATGAAGGATTTCCGGAATCGTATAAACAGAGTTTGCGTGCACTTCATTCGGCATATCCGTATTGGCAGTTTAAAGCCTATAAAACCGGTCTTGACTGGAATACGGCTGTAACGGAGGAATCGAAAACGGGTGTGAACCTGATTTCCAATGCGAGAGCAAAGGCATGGAAGTCAACCGAAAAAGATGCATACGATGCATCTACCGGCAAGTGGAAGGTATTTGACGGAAGCACATGGGTTGCTGCATCGAAAGCTGCGGTGGCATATTTTATGGATCCCAGAAACTATTTAAATGATCGAAGTGTTTACATGTTTGAGTTACTGGAATATCAGTCGCAGTACCAGACAAAATCCGGTGTCAATACAATTTTGTCCAACACACCATTTTACAACAAGAAGTTTTCCTATACGGATGTCAACACCGGTGCGGCGAAAACGATGTATTATGTGACTGCATTCATGGAGGCAGCGAAGATTAGCAAGGCAAGTCCTTATCATCTGGCTAGCCGTGTCAAACAGGAAGTCGTGACAAGTGCGACAACAACGAGTACGGCAGTTACCGGTACGGTATCTTCCTATCCGGGAATTTATAATTTTTATAATATTGGTGCGACTAGCAGCAGTACACCGGTGTTAAACGGACTGAAGTGGGCGAGTGATAAAAAGGCGGGTACCTATTTAAGACCTTGGACCGACCCATACCGTTCGATTGTCGGCGGCGCGCAGTACATAAGTTCCGGCTATATTGCCAAGGGGCAAAATACGTGTTATCTTGAAAAATTTAACGTGACAAGTTATAAACGCTATTCCCATCAGTACATGACAAATGTGGAAGCGGCGTATGAAGAATCGATTAAGACGAAAAAGGCATATGCCGGTATGATGGACAAATCTCCATTGGTATTTTCAATTCCGGTTTATGAAAATATGCCGGCGGCAAACAGCCCAATGCCTAAATAAAAAGGACAAGAAAGGGAAGGGACGATACGATGAAAAAAAGAATGACAGCAGGAATTATTTTGATACTTATGATGGCATTTTGTCTGCCAGTTACGGCAAAGGCGGCGAGCGGTTCGCTGCAGTTATCGGCACTGTCAGAGACGGTAAGCAAGGGAAGTCAGGTGACGGTAGTATGTCAGGTGGCGTCTGCCGAGTCCTTTGCGGATGTTTCGTTCCGTCTTTCCTATGATGATTCGATTTTAACTTTTCTTTCCGGTGGCAAAAGGGTAAGCGGCGGAAATGGCATGCTGGAAATTGCCTCTACGGGAAATACGGCCGAAGTGCCGAAAAAGACCTTTTCCCTGCAATTCAAGGCAAAGAAAAAAGGAACCACGATAATCCGGGCAGACGGAGATATATCGGTGACAAATGCAAGCGGCGAAAAATTTTCCATGTGGAGTAACCAGGTGGCGGTTTCGGTTGTGAAAAAGAAGAAAAAGATGGGAAATACTGAGGTACAAACTACACCGAAGGCAACAAATGTTCCGGTAGTGACGGCACCGCCGGTAAAATCCAAAGAAAATCGTCTGAAAACGCTGAAACTTGACGCTGTTTCGATGACGCCGGAGTTTTCGCCGGAAGTTACGGCTTATGAGGCGACAGTAGATGCTAATTCGGATTCTTTGTATTATTCGTATGCGCTTCAGGATGAGAAAGCGAGAGTTTCGGTGCGTGGCGGCGAGAATCTTTCTGAGGGAAATAATGATGTATCGTTTGTTGTGACGGCGGAAGATGGCAGTGTGAGAGAATATAAAGTGATGGTTACGAAAGAAACAAAGGAAGAGACCGAGAGCTGGGAAGATGAGGCAGATACAACGCAGTCTGTTGGATTTGTGGTCGAGCAGAAAGGGGATAAAAAGATTATCAAAAATTCTTATGAATTTGAGGTTGCAAATCCCGATGATTTAGAGCGGGTGCCGGAAGGATATATTCAATCGTCCGTTGTGCTTTCCGGTGTTACGGTGCCGGCTTTTACGATGGAACATGATTTGGATAACAATTATCTGCTTTTGTATCTGAAACCAAAAGGTGGGGATGCGGCACTTTACCAGTATGACCGCACGGAGCAGACGATTCAGAAATATACCGGAACGATGGTAGAACGTGTGAATAAGGGCGAAACGGCAGATGACAGTGGTTCATTTCCGATTTCCACGACAGTCCTTATGGCAGTGATTATTGTTTTGATTGTTACGGTATTGAGCCTTTTGATTGCCATGCTTAAGATGGCGATGAAGCGCCGGGATAAAAAAGGGAAGGAACTTGATTTTTAAGAGGCTATCTGTTATACTGCGGATAGAACAAAGGAGGAAATAAAAAATGTATATATCCATTGATTTTAACAGTGATGAAGCATTGTATCTCCAGCTTAGAAATCAGATTGTTTATGCGATTGTTAAGGCAGAGTTAAGAGAAGGGGAAAATCTTCCCTCCGTCCGTGATATGGCAGAGACGGTTGGGATTAATATGCACACGGTAAATAAGGCATATGCGATGCTCAGACAAGAAGGATATCTGCAGCTTGACAGGCGTCACGGTGCAATTGTGGCGGTTGATGTGGATGAAATTAAAGCGCGCATGGAACTGGCGCAGACAATGGATTTGATTTTAGCACAGGCGATTTGTAAAAATGTATCGCGTGAAGATGTACACAAGTTAGTGGACGAAATTTATAACCAATATGAAGGATATCGAAATGGAGAATCATTATGAGTAGACAGTTTACTACGGAAGCAGAAAAAGCGTTGAATAAAGCTGCTAAATTTGCCATTCGTATGGGACAGAGGATTGTCGGAAGCGAACATCTTTTGTTCGGTCTTAGTGCGGCACCTGGTGTGGCAGCAAAAGTTTTAAAAGAAAATGGCATGGATAAAGAGCGGTTAGACATAGAAGTTCGTGAATACTGCGGTATGTCGGATGTTGTCGAAATAGAGCCTTTGCGGGGCGAGACTTCGCCGAAACTGGAGGAACTTTTACTGGCAGCAGCAGAGGAAGCCGGGAAAATGCAGTTAAAAGAGACCGGAACCGAGCATATGCTGTTGGCAATTTTAAAAGACACGTCATGTGTGGCGTATAAGATTTTGCTAGCGTCAGGTGCGCCAATTCAGAAGCTTTATACAGACATTATTCTCACGACCGGCGGTGATATGGTACAGGCAAAAAATGAACTGATTGCCAGCCGTTCCCGCAACAAGAAAAATTCGGGTACTCCGACATTAGACCAGTATGCCAGAGATTTGACGCAGTATGCAAAGGACGGAAAACTGGATCCGGTATTAAATCGTGACGATGAGATTGAGAGTGTGATTGGAATTCTCAGCCGGCGCATGAAAAATAATCCGTGCTTGATTGGTGAGCCAGGTGTTGGTAAGACAGCAATTGTGGAAGGACTGGCATCCCGTATTGTGGATGGTGCGGTGCCGGATACATTGGAACAAAAAAGAATTCTTACATTGGATTTGTCCGGCATGGTTGCCGGTTCGAAATACCGTGGCGAATTTGAGGAGCGGATTAAACGTGCCCTTCGCGAGACGAAAGCGGCAGGAAATATTTTACTTTTTATCGACGAACTGCATACCGTTATTGGTGCCGGCGGCGCAGAAGGAGCAATTGACGCATCAAATATTCTGAAACCGGCGATGGCGCGTGGTGAGATTCAGGTGATAGGTGCGACAACGAGAGAAGAGTACCGTAAGCATATTGAAAAAGATGCTGCCTTAGAACGCCGTTTCCAGCCGGTTGTCATTGAAGAACCATCCGCTGTTCAGACGATTAGCATGTTAAAGGGGCTTAGAAGCCGCTATGAGGAATTTCACAAAGTGGAAATTACAGATGCAGCCATTGAGGCAGCAGTCCAGTTGTCGGAGCGCTATCTGAATGACCGTTATCTGCCGGATAAGGCGATTGATTTGATTGATGAGGCATCTGCCAAATTCCATTTGCAGACTGTTTATGCACAGTCTGACCGCACGCAGGAATATGAAAAAGAGCGGGAAGATTTGTATGAGCAGAAAGAGCAGGCCTTGATTGCCGGTGACTTAGAGCGCGTGAGAGAGCTGCTTGCTGCGGAAAAGAAGTTAGAAAAGAAAATAGAAAAAGAAGAAGAATTAAAACAGGAACAGCGACAGAAAAAAGATAAAATTCTGCCATCTCACATTGCCCAGGTGGTTGCCAAGTGGACACACATTCCGGTAGAGCAGATGGAGGAAGCGGAGAAAGAGAGACTCAAAAAACTGGATGCCATTTTGCATGAGCGTGTCGTTGGACAAAATGATGCTGTTAAGGCTGTGGCTCGTGCAATTCGCAGGGGGCGCGTGGGCTTAAAAGACCCGAAACGTCCGATTGGTTCATTTTTATTCTTAGGACCTACAGGTGTCGGAAAAACAGAACTTAGCAAGGCTTTGGCAGAAGCTGTGTTTGGTTCAGAAAAAGATATGATTCGCGTTGACATGTCGGAGTACATGGAGAAACAGAGCGTGTCGAAAATGATTGGTTCACCTCCGGGATATGTTGGTTATGAAGAGGGCGGACAGCTCAGCGAAAAGGTTCGCAGAAAGCCGTATTCGGTTCTTTTGTTTGACGAAATTGAAAAGGCACATCCGGATGTCTTTAATATGCTTTTGCAGGTGTTAGAGGATGGTCACATTACGGACGCCCACGGCAAAAAGGTGGATTTTAAAAATACGATTATCATTATGACATCAAATGCCGGCGCAAACCGGATTATTTCTCCAAAAACACTTGGCTTTGGACAGGTGAAGACGAGCGAGGAGGAATACAAGAAGATGAGGGAAGGCGTGATGGAAGAAGTGAAACATATCTTCAAGCCGGAGTTCATTAACCGTGTGGATGAAATGATTGTTTTCCATGCCCTTAATAAGGAAAATATAAAAGATATTACAAAGATTATGTTAAAGCAGTTTGCAAAACGAGTGAAAAACCAGATGGATATGGAACTTTGCATAGCAGACGATGTGGTTGATTTTATTTCCGATAAAGGCTTTGATAAAGATTACGGTGCAAGACCAATCCGCCGTGCTTTGCAGACCGAACTTGAGGACGTTTTGGCAGAGGCTGTGCTTATGGGAGATATTTCTATCGGAGATACAGTGGATGTTTCGCTTTCTTGTGAAGGAACGAAGAAGAAAATTGTAGTAAAAAAGAAGACTTTTGCGGATGAGAAAAAGTGAAGAAAAAATCACAAAAAAGTAATGGCAAAATAAGTCGAAATATTGTATACTTGAAGTATAAAAAAGATGCTGCAATGAAAAGGCGTCAACGAGTGAACGAAGGAGGAATCACAAGATGGGCGTAGTAGAAGAATTGATTCGCAAAGATGCGGATGGGACGTTAAGCTTTGGCAATTATTTGCTGGATACGAAGACGAAAAAATCGGATTTTGCATTCGAGGGTGCAACCTACAAAATCAAGACCTTTAAGGAAATTACCAAATTGGAGAAGAATGGTACGTTAGTGTATGAATCGGTACCGGGTTCTACTGTAACAAAGTTTAAGGGTAATCCGGATGTGGTTGAGTTTGAAGTAGAAGCACCAAGCGATATCAGTTTCACGCTTGAGATGGAACCATCCACCGAGTATAAATTGGTTGTTGATGGTGTGTCGGCAGGAAGAATCCCGACAAATGTCGGAGGCAAACTCAATGCGAGTTTATCTTTGAACGAAGGCGCGAAATCCAGCGTTAAGATTGTAAAGTGCTGATAAGTATGGATACCTCGGAAAAGGAAATGAAGTGATTTTTGGGCACCGGCAAGAATTTGCCGGTGCTTCTGCACATTATATCGTGGGAAAGGTGACTATGGCGAAAGAAAAGACAGTATTTTTTTGTAAGGAATGTGGTTGTGAGTCCTCAAAGTGGGTTGGACAGTGCCCGGCATGCCATGAGTGGAATACGATGGTGGAAGCACCTGCTAATGGCAAGCGGGGAAGGACTTCTTTAAGTGGCGGACGCCGCTCTGTGCCGATGGCAGCAAAGCCTGCTAAAATGAATGAGATTGAGACGCAGAAAGAGTGCAGACGACCGACCGGTATGAAAGAATTGGACCGGGTTTTAGGCGGTGGTATCGTACCCGGCTCTTTGATTTTGGTAGGTGGTGATCCGGGAATCGGAAAATCCACTCTGCTTTTGCAGATGTGCCGTCTGGTGTCCGCTGAAGGTACGAAAGTGCTTTATGTCTCCGGTGAGGAATCGGCAAGACAGATTAAACTCCGTGCCGAGCGGATTGGTAAATTTACGGATGATTTGTATTTGTTTTCAGAGACATGTATCGGTACCATTTTACAGGCGGTGGATGAGGTGAAGCCGGAGGTGTTGATTGTAGATTCGATTCAAACCGTTTTTGAGGAAAGTGTGGATGCGGCACCCGGCAGTGTAAGCCAGGTGCGCGAAATTACTTCGATACTTTTGCAGCTGGCAAAAAGTCAAAATATTACGATTTTTATTGTCGGTCATGTGACGAAAGAAGGAAATGTGGCTGGTCCGAGAATGTTAGAGCATATGGTGGATACGGTGCTTTATTTCGAGGGTGATAAAACGGCGATGTACCGGATGCTCCGGGGTGTCAAAAACCGTTTTGGTTCGACAAACGAAGTCGGTGTTTTTGAAATGCAGAATCAGGGCTTAGTGGAGGTGCCAAATCCTTCGGAATATCTGATGCAGGGACGTCTCCCAAATGAAGCCGGTTCTGTGGTTGCCTGTACGATGGAAGGCAGCCGGCCATTTCTTTTGGAGGTTCAGGCTCTCGTCTGCCAGACCAGTTTCCCGATGCCAAGGCGTACGGCGGTAGGGACAGATTATAACCGTGTGAATCTTTTGATGGCGGTACTGGAAAAGCGAATGGGCGTGCGGATGGCAGACTGCGATGCCTATGTAAATGTAGCCGGCGGCATGAGAGTTGTTGAACCGGCGTTAGACCTTGCACTTGTGGCGGCACTTTTGTCGAGTTATCATAACCGGAGTCTCCAAGACGGCATGCTTTTGTTTGGTGAGGTCGGACTGGTTGGTGAGGTGCGTGCGGTATCACAGGCAGAGCGTCGTGTAGCAGAGGCAATCAAAACGGGCTACACGGTGTGTGTGCTGCCGGAGAGTAACCGTGCCTCTATTGAAAAAGCAGGTAATCTTGATACCCAAAAAATTAAACTTATTGGCGTTAGGCACGTGAGAGAACTGTTAGACTGCGCAGGTTTATAGAATTGTGTGTGTAGCTTGTGTAAAATATGATTGGATAAAGGAAGGATAAAAGAAATGAAACAACTTAAAGAATTATGGACACTTGTAAACAACTGGCTTGGCAATGGAAAAAAATGCATCATTGGTTTGGCGTTTCTCCTCGTTGGTTTTGTCATGAACTGGTTTTCTCATCCGGTAGAGGGACTTTCTCAGATTCCGTTTACCTTGATGACCGCCGGAGGTTTGTGCCTTGTCAATGCGTTGTTTTCGAAGTGGACAGATAAAAATATCAATTTGTTGTTCTTTGTCCTTGCTTTTATTTGCGTAATGGACCTTGGAATTGTTCTTCTCGATGGTGATTTCTCACAGTTTACCACGATGGTTACTGTTACCTGTGCCTGCACAGTTTTTTCATGGGCATTAAACTTTGCCCTTTTGCAGTCGGTAGAAGTAGACGGTGCTGCCAAGAAAATTGTAATGTCGTTTTTGGCAACGGTTTGCAGTGCCGTGATTATGGCAGCAGTGTTTGTTGGTTCGATTTGGCTGGCATCGTAAAATCTGTGGATTCTTTCAGTGAGACAACGTTATTTGTCTTAAAAGTCAAAAAGAGTTGCATATTTAAGAGAAAATTTTTCTAAGGACGTCCTGAAATGCAACGCTATGTACAAAATGAGAAAGCGTTGTTTTTTTGTCGGTTCTAAACTTGTTGGCTCCTCCCGCTGCGCGGGTCCCTCCTCATAGTATCAATTATCAGGGCTCCTCCCACTACGTGGGTCTCTCCTCATAATATTAATTAATATCATCGAAGAAGATAGGGAGTCTTTTTTTGAATAAGTCGAGGGCAATATTTGCTACTTCGCGCATCTGTGGGTGTGCATGGGAGTCACAACGCAGACGGAAGAAGTTACGCCAGGAGCGAAGATTCATTGTCACGACGATTTCTGTCTTTAAACTGTTTGGAAGTACCGAACGGGCTTCCTGTGGTGTGGCACCCAGTTCAATCAGCTCAAAGTAAGATTTCTCTGCATTTTCCATGGCACGCATCCATGCTTCGTATTTCTGTAAATCAGTTTCGTTGTTTAAATCATAAGAAAATCCACCGGCGATATCGATAACAGTAATTTCGTTGCCGAATTTGTCACCGGAGTAGTTACAGTAACGTGTGCTTTCCTGGCTGTAGCTGGCAATGCGGTGGCGTACAATTTCATGGGTAATACCGCGGTCACAAATCATACGGACTGTAACAGCCTCGTGTTCGATGACAGATTCATGTCCTCTTTTCAAAATATTGCGGATAAAACGTTCCGCAGACTCCTCTGTAATATTTCCCTCGCTCTTGTAGCATACACGTCCGATTTTCTCTATTTTACGAATCATTTCATCGTAATCTTTCATATCAATGATTTCTACACTGGGTTTTGTTACATTCATGATTCTTCTCCATTCTGTTCATCAATTTCTTAAGGCTTAGTATATAGTATGTGTCAGCTTTTTGCAAGCATAATACATTGACCGGGTTTTTAATTATAGATAAAATATTATCAGGTAATAAACAAATTAATGCAAAATTATATGTAAAGGGGAAGTGTTAGAATGAAAAGTAGAACCAAAAAAGTGACGGCAAAAGCAGTACTTATTGCACTTTTGGTAAGTGCAGCAGCCAGTCCGTTCCAAAGCAATATGGCATCATCAAAAGCTGTAGCAAAAAAAATTAGCGTGACGCTTAATAAAAAAAGACTATCGCTAAAGACCGGACAAAGATTTCGATTGAAAGCGAAAAAGAAACCGGCAAAGGCGAAAGTTTCTTTTTCATCGTCAAAGCGCTCGGTGGTGTCAGTAAATAAAACGGGACTTGTCAAAGCGAAAAAGCCTGGAAAGGCTTCGATTACCGCGACTGTTAAATACAAAGGAAAAAAGAAAAAGGCAGTTTGTAAAGTGAGGGTTGTATCAAAAAGGAAGACAATCAATAAGCAGATACAACCATCTGCACCGGCAGCAAATACACAGCAGCCAGCACCAACGGCAACAGCAAAGCCGGTAATAACTGATCCGACTGCAACACCAAATGCTGCGCCTAAAGGAACACCGCGTGCAACGAAAACACCATCGCCTACGCCGGTAGAAATTACATATAAGGCCGATTATACAGTAGAACTTGGAAGTACCCTTGATGTGAAGAAAGAAGTAAAACCGTCGGAGGGAGTCATTACGGATTATAATGTTTCTACGTCGAATAATTATGTAGCAATTATTGATGCAAGAGGAAAGATAAAACCTCTGCACATTGGAAAGTGTACTCTCATTTTGACATCAAAGGCAGATGATACAAAAAAAGAAACTTATAAACTTTGTGTAACGGATGAATTTGTTGCGGAGGATGGTTATAATTTCTATAAAGAAGATATTGCACATGGCGAGGTATCGGATTTTACATATCCTTCCCAATACCGTGAAAGCGGCGAAGGACATGCCAAGATTTATTTTCCACCGGATTATGATCCTAAAAATAAGACATATAATTTGTTGTTCTGTCTGCACGGTGGCGGACAAAATGAGGATTATTGGACTTGCGGAAGAAAGACATCAGCCGGAGCCGGATGTCATGCAAACAATATTATGGACTATTTGTATGATACGAAAGAGGCGGAAGAGTGTATTGTAGTATTTCCGAATGGCAACATTAACTATGATAAAAGTAAAACATATCCAAATACAGAGCCTAATCCGGTTGTTCAGAATTCGTGGAGTAACTGTTATTTGTTCGAATATGAAGTGATTTATGATTTACTTCCGTATATGGAAAAAAATTATCCGGTAAAAAAAGGCGCTGCTCATACAGGTGTGTGCGGGCTGTCTATGGGCTGTGGAGAAGCCATTGAACTGGGGTTAAAACATCCGGATTTGTTCCAGTATATGGGATTCTTCTCGGCTGGACCATTTGCTTCAACCAAGCAGACGATTGTAACGACACAAGAGGATGCCAATCGTCTGAACAGTCAGATTAAGTTGTGTTTCTTTATCACCGGACAGCAGGACCATATGATGGATGATAGTGCAAGAAGATTTGTTAATCAGTGTGATTTGCTTGGATTAAATAATATGTTTTTGGAAGTAAAAGGAACCGGTCATGATGACAGGTGCTGGGATCGTGCCTTTTACACTTTTATGCAATATGCTTTCAAATAAAAATTATTTCAGAAAATGATTGACATTGGCTTTGTTTTTTGGTAATATATTATTCGCTGGCAGTGGTTGTCGGCGAAAATGCGGAGTTGCTGGAATTGGCAGACAGGCATGACTAAGGATCATGTGCTCGTAGGGCGTGTGGGTTCAAGTCCCATACTCCGCATGTCATATAGATGCTGTATAGACGATGAAATCGGCTGTACAGCATTTTCTTATTTTAAGGAAAATGAGTGGCGTAATACGCTGTCGATGTTTCTTTACAGATAAGGCGTGATATGATACACTTTTTTATGCGGTACAAGGCTTTTGTATCACGAAAAAAATTAAGAAAATGGATAAGCAGCAAAATAGGAGGAACAAGATGAAACGAATTATTTCTATGTGTTTGTCAGCAGTGCTTTTGTTATCCCTTTGTGCGACGGGAGCAGCAAAGATAGCACAGGCAGAAGAAAAACAGAAAGTGATTGTAATTGATGCAGGACACCAGACTCGTGCGATGAGTGCAACGGAGCCGATTGGACCGGGCTCAAGTCAGAGAAAGGCAAAGGTGACCGGAGGAGCGAGTGGCTGTGTGACACATCTGCCGGAATATAAATTGAATCTTCAGGTGGCTAAAAAGTTACAGAAAGAATTGGTAAATCGTGGCTATAAAGTAATCATGGTGCGTACAAAAAATAATGTCCGCATGTCAAATGTGCAGCGTGCTAAAGTCGCGAACAAATACAAAGCGGACGCTTTTATCCGAATTCACGCAAACAGTGCGGGAAGTTCGAGTGTCAAAGGAGC
>ENA-ORLY01002652-ORLY01002652.1-human-gut-metagenome-genome-assembly--contig:-NODE-2652-length-16328-cov-3.170143_pt1 | contig 16328 bp, 5 predicted proteins | sample MGYA00243071_ERZ508832 | MGnify/ENA primary metagenome ERZ508832 (study PRJEB26277, sample SAMN04329777) | human gut metagenome | biome: human-associated habitat | host: Homo sapiens | place: USA... | reverse complement strand
ATGCTACAAGTGCTTATATATGGAATTTAACAACATACGATACATCAACATCAACAACAGCGAGTAAAAACCAAAGAAATCTATACTGTATAAAGGCAAATTATGGAGATTCTTGGAATACAAACAAAGATACAATAGTAGGATACAAATTATCATATGACTTACAGTCTGATAGAAAAAATTTATTAGATAAGATTGTAGATAATGGAAAAGATGTTAATGATATACTAAAAACATTGTTATCTGAATCAGGATATTATAGAGAACTTTTATGGATATTAGATAATGCATATATAAAAGGACAAACAGATAAAAAAGAGTTTTTAAGCAGTATAGGAATCAATTATGATTCTACAGAAAAAGAGTATTATTATACTCCAATAGAGGGATATGATTATAGTGCACTTGCATCAGCAAATGGGTATACAGAAGCAAATTTAATTACAGATGAAGATATAAAGGCTGTGCAAAGAGCAGTAATTTGGTATTATACAAATTATTTAACAGATACAACAAATGATGCAGTATTTAATCAAAAATCTAAAACAGATTGGTTAACAATAACATCTGATGGTACAACATACAAGCAATTAGCAGATCTTAATAAATTTGAAGAAACAGGAAATGGCCCACTTAGAAATGAACAAGCACAAATATTGTATAATTATTTAGTAGATGCAGCTTCAAAGAATGCTAGTAAGTATACAGAAGAAAATAATTATACAATAACTAAAGGAGTGACTGTAAATACAACAGGATTAACCAAAAACTCTAATGGAAAATACAGACTATCTGCAACGAGAGTAGATTCAAATTATGTGGTAGGACCAATAATTATAGATAAAAATGACTCTTTAATAGATGAAATACCAATAACTGTTACAAATCAAGATAATAGTGATATACAATATACTTTTACAGATAGTAGAGGAAATTCTCTTCAAACAACTAACATAAAAGATTTGGTTGGAAGAGCAGAAGGATTTTATATAACTGTATCAAGAAGTGGTATAGAAAAAGTAAATATAAAAATAAATACAACACAAGAAACTACAAAAAAGACATTGTGGTTAGATGGAACTGAAACTGCAGATGCAATAGAATTAAATTCAGAACAACCAATAGTAGAAGTAACAAGAACAACAAAAGAAATACCAACAGAATTCGAAGCACAACCAAATGAATTTGATTTAGCATTACGTAAATACATAACACAATTAAATGGAACAAACTTGAAGGATACTAGAATACCAAATATTGATGAATCAACATTACAAACAGCTACAACAGCAACATACAAACATAGAAAAGATCCAGTAGTGGTTAAGGATAATGATGAGGTAACATATAACATTTCAATATATAACGAAGGCAATAAAGAGGGGTATGCTACAAAAATAATTGATCAATTACCAGCAGGTTTGATTAACTCACCAAATAATTCATCAACAGTTGTTTCTAAAGATAAATCTGGAAACATAAAAAACACCTATAAATTAGCATATGATACTATGACAAATCAAATATTACTTACTATTGTAAATACAACCGAAAATCCAGCAAAGACATTAAAAGCTTATACAGCTGGCAGTTTAGATTCTGAAGTAATTGAAATAAAATGTAAAGTAACACAAGAAGCTGATACAAAAAATCAGATAATATTAACTAATGTTGCATGGATAAGTGAAGCTTATGATGCACAAGGCACAACTACAGTAGATAGAGATTCTCAACCAGAAACATTTCCAAATGTAAATAAAAATAACATGCAAACATATAAAGGAGATACATCAAATGATGAGGATCTATCAAAAAAAGACAATTTTTATAAAGGTGAGCAAGATGATGATGACTTTGAAAAATTAGTAATTATGCCAGAAGAAAAAATATTTGATTTAGCATTATTCAAACATATTGCAGCAATAAGCAAAGACCAAACAATAGAAAATGGAGAATATGTAACAGATAACAAAAATATTGATGGAACATATTTAAGAGCGCCAGTAGTAACAAACATAGATAAAGAAACAGGAAAAATTACATATAAGCAAGATGATAAAGATGCTTTAGTAGTAGAACCAGGAGATTATGTATTATATACAATTAGAGTCTACAACGAAGGCGAAGTTAATGGATATGCAAGCAAAATAAAAGATACATTACCAATAGGATTAGAATTTGTTGTTGGCAATGAAGAATATAATGGAAAATGGAATTTAGATGGAATGGTGGACAAAGATGGAAGACAAGTAGTATCAACAACATGGTTTGCTAAAGGACAAGGAGCAGAATTAGATGCAGTAGAGGGAGATTCAAATTATAAAGCAAATCTTTTATATGCATTAAAAAAAGACGGAGCAATAAGTACAACTAATCCAGAAAATCCTGATTATCTAGATGCACAAGTACTATGTAAAGTAACAGAAAATGCAACATCTGATAGAGTTTTAGTAAATTATGCCCAAATAGCAGATGACAGTGATGAAAACGGAAACCCTATAGATGATATAGATTCAACTCCAGATAACTTTGTAAATCCAGACAGAGAATTTGAAGATGATGAAGATTTAGAAAGAATAAAAGTAAGGACACCAGGACAATATGATTTAGTTTTAGTTAAAGAAGATAAAGATGGAGTACAATTAAACTCAACAGCAAAATTTGAAATAACAACAAATGGTGTTAAAGAAGAAAAAGAAATAACAGGTAGATTGACAATAGCACAAAATGTACCTGTAGATGCAGATCATTTAACAGATGATGTGTATGTAATAAAAGAAACAAAAGCACCAGATGAATATTGCGAATTTGATGGAACAATAACAGTAACAGTATCAAAAAGCATAAAAGCTGATGGCTCAGGATATGAAAAGAGCATTAAATATACAGTAGTGGATTCAAAAGGAAATGATATTACAAATAAAAAAGATGCAAATGTATATTTGAATGATGATGGAAATATATATGTTGAAGTTAAAAACTATAAAGAGCCAGAAATACATAAAGGTGTAAAAGATGTAACAAATCAAGATTCAGGATATAATGCTGATGAAATACATTCATGGGTAATAGAATCTGATATTCCAAAAAATATAGAAGAATATAAATTTTATAACATAGTTGATGATATTGACTATAGATTAAAATTTGAAGGCATTAATATTGTTACAGTAAAAATTGGAAATACAAAATTAGCTGAGGTAACAGATTATAAAATTGCATATACAGAAAATGCTACAGGAGTTCAAGATAAAACAAAATCTGGAACATTAACACTAACATTTATAGATATAGATAATGGCATGCAAGCATCTGACAAAATAAAGAATAATGCAGGAGAAAAAGTTCAAGTAACATTTAAAACAACATTTGCTAAAGACGAAAACGGAAAACTTTTAGCAGCTATGGGAGAACAAATAGAAAATCAAGCAAAACTTGAATATACAAATACATCAAGTGATAACAAAGTAGTAAAAGAATCAGAAAAGCCAGAAGTACATACAGGTGGTGTGACATTATACAAATATTATGTAGCAAACAATCAAAAAGTTTCATTAGCAGGAGCAAAATTTGGAATCTATGCAACAGAAGAAGATGCTAAAAATAACAAAAATGTTATATCAACAGCAGAATCAGATGAAAAGGGTATAGTAAGATTTATAGGTTTACAATATGGCGGAGATGCAAAATCTGATGAAAACAACAAAACATCAAATGGAACATATGAATATGATGCGGACAAAGCAAGCACAAAATATTGGGTAGCAGAAATTGAAGCACCAGCAGGATATCAGAAATATAGTGGAATAATTGAAGTAACAATAAATAAAGATAGTTATAATGAAGAAAAGATTCAATATGAAGTTGAAAATGCTAAATTAAACTTTGATTTAGCACTAAGAAAATTTATAACAGAAGTTGAGGGAAAAGAAGTAACATCAAGAGTACCACAAGTAAAGATAGATAATGGAAAAGTTACATATGAACATAGTAAAGACCCTGTAGCAGTACATGTAGATGACACAATAATATATACATTAAGAATATTTAATGAAGGAAATATAGATGGATATGCAAGTGAAATAGAAGATGATATTCCTGAATATTTAGAATATTTACCAGATGAAGAAACAAATGTTGATTATATGTGGAAAATGTATGATAAAGATGGAAAGGAAACTACAAATCCAGAAGAGGCAGTTAAAGTAAAAACAACATATTTATCAAAAGACAATGGTACTGATAAATTACTAAAAGCATTTGACGGTACAAATATAAATTATCAAGATGTAAAAATAGCATTTAAAGTAAAAGATCCAAATTCAAATACAACAATTATTACAAACCATGCTCAAATATCTGATGATAGTGACAAAGATGGAAATCCTATAGAAGATATTGATTCAAAACCAGGAGAATGGAATGATGGGGAAGATGATCAAGATGAAGAAAATGTTAAAGTAGAATACTTCGATTTAGCATTATTAAAATTTGTATCAAAAGTAATCGTTATAGAAGATGGCAAGGAAAAAATAACAGAAACAGGATATAATGGACATGAAGATCCAGAGCCAGTAGTCAAAGTAGAGTTGCATAAAAAGAAAATAAATGAAGTTACTGTTAAGTTTGGTTATGGAATAACAATAACAAATGAAGGTGACATTCCTGGATATGCAACAGAAATTACAGATTACATTCCAGAAGGTTTAAAATTTGAAGCATCTGATAATCCACTATGGAAAGACGAAGGAAATAATGTAATATCTACAAAGCAATTAGAAAATACATTATTACAACCAGGAGAAAGTGCAACAGTAGAAGTTATACTTACTTGGATAAATGGAGCAGATAATTTAGCATTAAAAACTAATACAGCTGAAATATCTGAAGATAAAAATGAATATGATGTGCCAGACAGAGATTCAACACCAGACAATAAAAAAGAAGGTGAAGATGATATAGATATTGCAAAAGTTATACTAGCTATAACAACAGGTATTGCAAAAACATATTTTTCATTAACAGTAGGACTATTAGCAGTAGTATTAGTAGGAGTTATACTAATTAAGAAATTCGTAATATAAAAAAATAAATAAAGAGCCGAAAACCAAAGGTAAAATTGGGGACGGTTCTTTTTTTGCCCTTGGGCAAAAAAGGAACCGACCCTAATTTGCCCAAAAATTTAGTAAAAATAAACATTGATTTTTTTGTCGAGAAAATATATAATTTATATGAAAAAATAAACCAAAGAGAGGTAGATGAAAGATGAAGAAAAAAATTGCAATTATTGGAGTTATTTTACTTACAATAGCATATATAATTTTTCATATTGTCAGTTATGCTGGAAATGAAGTTATATATGTAGGATTAAATACTACTCATCCAAATGGAGATGGATATGGATTAGGTAGCCCTAAAAGTGGAGGATTAGGTATATGGAATTTAAGAAACTATGATTCGACAGACAGAAACAATGAGAGTAGTATTCAGAAAGAATTATATTGTTTAAAAGGCGATTATGGAGAAACTTGGAATCAAAATTCAGCTACAGTAATAGAATACAATTTATCATATGATTTAGACACAGAAAGAGAAAAATTATTGCAATTATTAGTGGGAGCAAGTAGTGATGCCAATACAGTTGTAAAAGAAATTTTAAGTGATAGTACTTCTGGAATTTATAAAGAATTATTGTGGGTAATAGATAATGCATTTATTCCAGGCAAATCAGATAAAGAGCAATTATTAAAAAAATTAGGAATATTATATGATTCAAAGGAAGATTTATATTATTATGAATCACCAGATAATTATGATTATTCTGATAAAATTTATAACTTCGAATGGACTACAACATTGACTGAAACAGATATAAAAGCTGTCCAACAAGCAGTAATTTGGTATTTCGCAAATGCAAAATTAGATAATGATGCAACATTTGATAAAACAAATGCAACAGATTGGTTAACAATAACAGATGATGATGGTAATACATATCTTCAATTAGTTGATTACAAAAACCGGAGAAGGGGCTGCAAGATATGACCAAGCCAATATTTTATATAATTATTTGATAGATTCAGCAATAAAAAATGCAGATAAATATACTTCTAATGGATACAAAAAACCAGTAGAAATGAATTTAACAGGACTTACATCAAATGCAGATGGCAAATATGAAATAGATTCTAATAGAAATGGTGACAATTATATAACAGGACCAATAAAAATAACTAAAAACAATGACCTTAATTATGATATAAAATTAAAGATAACAAATTCTGTAACTGGAGCTGAAATTAATTCATCAAATTATACATTTACAGATGCAAATGGAACATCATTAGGAACAACTGATATTACTACACTAGCAGGAAGAGCAGATGGATTTTATATATCAATTCCTAGAACTGTTGCTGAAGAAATAGACATAGATGTAACAATAAATTATAACACCAAAATTAAGAAGATATGGTTAGTAGGAACAGAAAATGAAAATACTTCAGTTACACTTAATTCAGAGCAACCAGTACTTGAGGTGTCAGAAGAACCACAAACAGATAGTGTGAAATTGACAGCAATACCAAAAGAATTTGATTTAGCATTACGTAAATATATAACAAAACTTAATGGAACTGATATAGCAGATACAAGAGTTCCGGATATATCAGAAGACACATTACAAAATGGAACAACTGCAACATATAGACATAGAAAAAATCCTTTAGTTGTAGAAAATGGAGATATTGTTACATATAAAATAACTATATATAATGAAGGAAATAAAAACGGTTATGCAAGTGAAATAACAGATCAGTTACCAACAGGTTTGAAATATACAGGAGAAACAACAATAACATCAAATAAAAATACATATAATGTAACATATGATTCAAAAAACAATAAAATAACATTTACAACAACAACTGCAACAGCTTTGAATGCATATGAAGTTGGAAAATTAGATAATGAGACTTTAGAATTTACCTGTGAAGTTACAGCAACACCAGATACATCTAGTGATAAAATATTGACAAATGTTGCATGGATATCTAAAGCATATGATTTAGATGCAAATAAAGAAATTACAAACATTGGGGATGATAGAGACTCAAGACCACAGACATACCCAACTTTGGACAAAGATAGTATGGAAAACTACAAAGGGAACTCATCAAACAAAACAGATTTAACAGATAGCACATATTATTATGCAGGAGAACAAGATGATGATGATTTTGAGAAATTGGTTGTAGAGCCTCAAACGTCAATAACAGTAACAAAAACTTGGGATGATAATAATGACCAAGATGGATTGAGAAAAAAGATAACTTCAGTAAGTGTAAATTTATTAGCAAACAATCAAGTTGTAGATACAGCAAACTTAACTCCAAATAATTCTTGGACATATACATTCAGCAACTTGCCAGTTAAGGAAAATGGAAATGTAATAACATATTCTGTTGCAGAAGCATCTGAAATTGCAGGATATGAAACAACAGTAAATGGCTTTACAATTACTAATACACATACACCAGAGATAACTCAAGTTTCAGTTGAAAAAATTTGGAATGATAACAATAACCAAGATGGAAAAAGATCAAGTTCAATAAGTGTAAGTTTATTAGCAGATGGAACAGCAGTAAATGGAAAAACAATAACATTAAATGATGCAAACAGTTGGAAATATACATTTACTGATTTGCCAGTATATTCAAATGGAAATAAAATAACATATACAGTATCAGAACCAACATTACCAGAAGGATATACAAAAGAAATAACAGGAGATGCAACAACAGGATTTAAAATTACAAATACATATATACCAGAAACAACACAAATTCCTGTAGAAAAGGTATGGGAAGACAATAATAATCAAGATGGAAAAAGACCAGACTCAATAAATGTAAAATTATTAGCAAATGGAGCAGAAGTTGAAGGTAATGATATAACTTTAAATGATGAAAATAACTGGAAACATACATTTGCAGATTTACCAGTATATTCAGGTGGTAAAAAAATAACATACACAGTATCAGAGCCAACATTGCCAACAGGATATACAAAAGAAATAACAGGAGATGCAACAACAGGCTTTATAATAACAAATACACATAAGATATTTGACTTAGCATTACGTAAATATATAACAAAAGTAAATGATACAGCACTAACAACAGCAAATACAAGAGTTCCAAATATATCTGAAGATACATTACAAAATGTAACTACAGCAACATACAAACACAGAAAAGACCCTGTACAAGTTGTACAAGGAGATGTAGTAACATATCAAATAGCAATTTACAATGAAGGGCAAAAAACGGGATATGCAAGCCAAATAATTGATCAATTACCAACAGGCTTAAAATATTCAGGAGATGCAACAATAATTTCTAAAAATGCTTCAGGAGCAAATAAAAACACATACAATGTAAACTATGATTCTGAAACAAACAAAATAACACTTGATATAACAGGTGTTGCAAAAGATTTGAACGCATATCAAGAAGGTAAATTAGATAAAGAAATAATAGAAATTAAATGTACAGTAGTAGCTGAAGCAGATACAACTAGCAAAAAAACACTAACAAATGTTGCATGGATAAGTGGAGCTTATGACACTGAAAATAATACATCAACTACAACAGACAGAGATTCTCAACCAGAAACAACTCCAAATGTTAATAAAGATAATATGGAAAAATATAAAGGAAATACAGAAAACAATGAAGACTTAACAGACAAAACATATTATTATAAAGGCGAGCAAGATGATGATGACTTTGAAAAATTGGTTATAGAACCAGAATCAACTAATGTTTCTGTAAAAAAAGTATGGGAAGATAATAATAATCAAGACGGAAAAAGGTTAACAGATATAACAATACAATTATTAGCAAATGGAACAGAAGTAGAAGGAAAAACAGCTACATTAAATGAAAATAATAACTGGAATTATACTTTTAGAAATTTACCTAAGAAATCAGGTGGAACAAGTATAAATTACACTGTTAAAGAAATAGAAACAATAGATGGATATACATCAAAAACAACAGGAAGTATGGCAGATGGATATACAATAACAAATACACACACACCAGAAACAATAAATATTCCAATAAAAAAAGTATGGGAAGATAATAATAATCAAGATGGAATAAGACCAAAAAATATAACTATAACATTATTTGCAGATGGAGAAGAGGTTGAAGGTAAAAAAGTTCAAATAAAAGGAGACGAAAATGAGTGGACATATACATATGAAAATTTACCTAAATATGCAAATGGTGTAGAAATAATTTACACTATAAACGAAACTGGAGTGCCACAAGGATATGATTCAAGCAAAACAGGAGACATGGCAAATGGATTTACCATAACAAACACACATACACCAGAAGTTAGAAATATTTCAGTAAAAAAAGTATGGGTAGACAATGATAATCAAGATGGAATAAGACCAACATCAATAGAACTAATATTAAAAGCAAATGGCACAGAAAAACAAAGACATACACTAGAAGGAAATGGAAATGAATGGACATATACATTCACAAATTTACCAAAATATGAAAATGGAACAGAAATAACATATACAGTAGAAGAAAGTGGTGTTCCATCAGGATATAAATCATTAACAACAGGAAGTATGGCAGGAGGATTTACACTTACAAATACATATACACCAGGAAAAACAAGTGTAAAAGTAAAAAAAATATGGGAAGACAATAATAACCAAGATGGATTAAGACCAGATAAGGTAAGTGTAAGCTTAATTGCAAATAGAGATGAAAAAAATCCTGTACAAACAGTAGATTTAAATGAAGCAAATGGATGGGAATATACATTTACAGACTTACCAGAAAAATCAAATGGAAATGAAATAGAATACTCAATTATTGAAAATACAAAAATAGATGGATATACAACATCAATAAAAAATAATAATACAACAAGCACTGCTGGAGAAATTCAAACAACATCTGCACCAGAATATACAATAACAAATACACATGATACAGATGAAATAAGTATAACAGTAAATAAAGTATGGAATGATGATAATGATGCAGATAAAATAAGACCAACATCGATTGTGGTAAATGTTAAAAATGGAGAACAAATAGTAGCAACAATAACATTAAGTGCTGAAAACAACTGGACACATACTTTTGAGAATTTACCAGCAAAACAAAATGGAAATAACATTAATTATGTATTAGAAGAAGTTGAACCAGATGGATATACAGGAAATATTACAGAAAATAGTGCAAACAATTATACAATAACAAATACACATACACCTAATAAAGCATTTGACTTGGCATTACGTAAATATATTACAAGAATAAATAATAATGATTTGACAACATTAGGACTAGCATCAAGAATACCAAAAATATCGGAAGCAGCTTTAAAAACAGGTACTACAGCCGAATACCAACATAGAAAAGACCCGATAAAAGTAGAAGAAGGGGATATAGTAACATATCAAATAACAATATATAATGAAGGCGATAAAGACGGATATGCAAACCAAATAATTGACCAATTACCAACAGGATTAATATATAATCCAAGCAGTACAGTAACATCAAAAGATTCAAAAGGAGCAGATAAAAACACATACACTGTAACTTATGAAGCTTCAACAAATAGAGTAACATTTGATATTGTAAACACTGAAGGAAATTCAGCAAAAGACTTAAAAGCATATGCGGCTGGAAATCTGGATAGTGAAACAATAGAAATAAAATGTAAAGTTGTATACAAGGCTGTTGTGGGAAATAAAAATATATTAACAAATGTGGCATGGATAAATGAAGCATATAATACAACAGATAAAAAGTCAGTTATAAAAGCGGGAGAAGACAGAGATTCAGAACCAGGAACAAAGCCAAATGTAAACAAAGATAATATGGAAAATTATAAAGGAGATACATCAAATAAAGATGATTTAGCAGATAGCACATATTATTATAAAGGTGAGCAAGACGATGACGATTTTGAAAAAATATATGTTAAAACATTTGATTTAAGCTTAAGAAAATTCATAATATCAGTAAATGGAGTAGAAATGAAAGACAATAAAGGAAAATACACAAGAGAACCAGATGTTGATATTACTGGACTAAAAAATGGAACATCAACAACAGCAATATATAAACATCCAAAAACTCCAGTGTCATTGAAAGTTGGAGATAATGTAATATATACAATAAGAGTATATAATGAAGGTGAAGTTGCTGGATATGCAAATGAAGTAAAAGATTATTTACCACCATATTTAATATATGTAGAAGATAGTGCAATTAATAAAAAGTATGGATGGCAAATATCAGAAAATGGAAGGATTGCGACAACTTCATGTTTATCAAACAAAGAAATTAGTGAATTTGATGGAACTAAATTAGCTTATGAAGACTTGCAAATAGAATGTAAAATTTCGGAAAATGCTATTCCAGATGAAAGTATAACAAATATAGCAGAGATTTCAGAATATAAATATGGAGACACAGTAATTACACAAGATATTGATTCAAAATCTGATAATATAACTGAGAAATTACCAGAAGATGAAAAATTACCAGATTATAAAAAAGACAAAGAGAAAGATGAATACATACCAGGAAATGAAGACGATGATGACTTTGAAAAAGTATATGTAAAAGAATTTGATTTAGCATTAAGAAAATTCATAACAAAAGTACAAGAAAAAGAAGTAACGACAAGAGAGCCACAAGTAAAAAATGAAGATGGAAAAATTTCATATGAGCATACAAAAGATCCTGTAACATTACATGTTGGAGATGTAGTAATTTATACATTAAGAATATATAATGAAGGAGAGATAGATGGATATGCAAGTGAAATAACAGACGATATACCAGAATTTTTAGAATATTTACCAGATGAAACCACAAATGTTGAATATATGTGGAAAATGTATGATGAAAATGGAAAAGAAACAACAAATGTACAACAAGCTTCAAAAGTAAAAACAACATATTTATCAAAAGATAATAGTAAAGACAATTTATTAAAAGCATTTGATGGAAATACATTATATTATAAGGACATAAAAATAGCATTTAAAGTAAAAGACCCAAATTCAAATACTTATATAATAACAAATCATGCACAAATATCTGATGATACTGATGAAGATGGAAATAAAATCAATGATAAAGATTCAGAAACAGATAAATGGAATGAAGGAGAAGATGACCAAGACATTGAAAATGTTAAAGTAGAATATTTCGATTTATCAATATTAAAATTTGTTTCAAAAGTAATAATACAAGAAAATGGACAAGAAAAAATAACTCAAACAGGATACAATGGACATGAAGACCCAGAGCCAGTTGTAAAAGTAGAATTACATAAAAAGAAACTAGATAATGTAGTTGTAAAATTTGGATATGGTATAACTGTAACAAACGAGGGAGACATCCCAGGTTATGCTACAGAACTTAAAGATTATGTGCCAGAAGGACTAAAATTTGAGGCTATAGACAATCCAAACTGGACAGATGAGGGAGATAATGTGATATCTACAAAACAATTAGAGAAAAAATTATTACAACCAGGAGAAAGTGCAACTGTTGAAGTAGTACTTACATGGATAAATGGAGCAGAGAATTTAGCTTTAAAAACAAATATAGTAGAAATTTCTGATGACAGCAACGAATATGATGTGACAGATAGAGATTCAACACCTGATAATAAAAAAGATGGAGAAGACGATATTGACATTGCTAAAGTAATTTTAGCTATTTCAACTGGTACTGCAAAAACATATTTTACATTAACAATAGGATTATTGGCTGTTGCTGGTATAGGTATTGTATTAATTAAGAAATACGTATTATAATAAAATAAAGAATCGAAATCAAAGGGCAATTTGGGGTCGGTTCTTTTTTTGACCATTTTTTTAAAAATAAATATTTACAACAATAAAGGCTTATGATATAATCGAAAAAGAATAGATATGGGGTGATTTAGTGAACCAGATATTAATTACAGGGGAAGAAAAAACAAAGTCAAAAAAGGTAAAAAAAGAAAAGAAAGTATTACCAGTAGGTTTAATAACATCTTTTTTTGCTATAAGTATAATGATAGTAGGAATTTGCATGATAAGTGGAAGTGTATATGCAAAAGAGAGGATAAATGAAGTAGTAGCAGCAAGTGTAAAACCACAAGTAGAAATTAACAGAAATGATGATGATAATACTGTAGAAATAAATGTAAAACACATAAGAGCAATAACAAAAATTGCATATAAATGGAATGAGGAAGAAGAAACAATAATAGATGGCAAAAACAGAAAAAATATATCAGAAACCATAGATTTGATAGGAGGCAAAAATACATTAACTGTTGCAATCACTGAAGAAAATGGTCAGACAGTAACTTATGAAAAGACTTATACTGTAGGAAACATACCAGAAATAAAACTAGAAGCAGTATCAAATGGTGTAAAACTAATAGCAACAAGTGAAGCTAAAATTAGTTATATAGTATATAGTTGGGATAATGGAGAAGAACAACAGATAGAAGTTGGAGATGAGTCAACATACGAAGGAATAATAAATGCACCAAAAGGGCAACATACTTTAAAGATTGAAGTAGTAGATGAAAATGACATGAAGGCTAAGAAGACTCAAGCAGTGGTTGGAGATACAGAGCCAGTACTAAATGTTGATCCAGATTATGTAGATGGAAAAGTAGCATTTAAAATAGACGCAGAAGATGATGAACAAATTACAAAAGTTGAAATAACTCATAATGGAGGAAAAAAACAAGTTATAGATGTAAACGATAAAACATATCATAATGATGTAATAATGACAACAGGAGAAACAAACACAATAATAGTAACAGTAACTAATATAAATGGATTAACAAAAACTTCAAGAGTAAAATTCGATAATAAATAGGAGAAACATATGGTACAAGAAATATATATAATAGATGATGATGAATCATCATTGCCGATATTTAAAGAATTATTCAAAAAAGAAAATGAGTTTAAATTTATTGGAGTAAAAACAGAACAAATAGATATTGCGTTAAAAAATTTACCATTTTTAATAATAATAAATGAAGACGCTATAGACAGAAACGCATCAGAAGTATGCGAGAAAATAAGAACAGATGAAGATAATAAAATAACACCGATAATAGTGGTGTCATCAAATTCAGATAGAAGGCATAGACTAGAAGTGTTAAGTAAATCTGTAGAATATTATATAAAAAAACCAGTAGATACAGACTATTTATATTATACAGTAAAGAATTTAAATAGATTATTGAGTATAAACAGAAGAATAAGTCCATTAACTGGGCTACCAGGGAATATTCAGATACATGCAGAACTAAAAAAAAGAATTTCAAAAAACGAAGAATTTTCTGTTTTGTATCTGGATTTGGATAATTTCAAGGCATATAATGATGTATATGGATTTCTAAAAGGAGATCAAATAATAGAATTTACAGCACAAATAATAACACAATGTGTACATGAAAAGTTTCCAGAGAACTCATTTATTGGACACATAGGAGGAGATGACTTTATAGCTATAGTCCCATCACTAAATGTAGATGAGATATGTCAACTCATAATTGCTAATTTTGATAAAAATGTAACAAAATTCTTTACAGATGAAGATATAGAAAAAGGCTATATAGAAGTAGCAAATAGAAAAGGAATAATAGAACAATTTGCATTAACATCAATATCAATAGGGGTTGTAATTGTAGAAAGAGGAAGATTTTCTAATATATTAGAAATAGGAGATGTTGGAGCTCAAGTAAAACATATGGTTAAATCTGTTATGGGTAGTAGCTATGCAGTAGACAGGAGACAATCTCATTAGGAGGAAAAGAATATAAAATGATTACACAAATATTAATTTTAGTTATATTAATAGGACTGAATGCTTTCTTCGCAGCAAGTGAGATAGCATTTATAGCACTTAATGATACCAAAATAGAAAAACAAGCAAAAGAGGGAAATAAAAAAGCCAAACAAATAGAAAAGATGCTAGAGAGTCCAAGTAAATTTTTAGCGACAATACAAATAGGTATAACTTTAGCAGGATTTTTATCAAGTGCATTTGCATCTGATACATTTGCATATAAGTTAGCACCAGTATTAAATGATGTAATTCCAATAGGTATAGGTGTTTGGCAAAATATATCAATAATTATAATAACAATAATATTATCTTTTTTTACATTGATTTTTGGAGAATTAGTGCCAAAAAGGCTTGCAATGAAAAATTATGAAAAAATAGCATTTGCAACAATTGGAATAATAAGAGGTATTTCTGTTATTACTTCGCCATTTGTAAAACTATTAACAGTAACAACAAATGCAATATCAAAAGTATTTGGAGTTGGGGAAAAAGAAGAGGAAATTGTTACAGAAGAAGAAATTAAAATGATGGTTGATCAAGGTGAAGAAAACGGAACCATTGAGGAAGATGAAAAAGAATATATAAATAACGTATTTGAATTTAATGATATAACAGTATCAGAAATAATGACACATAGAACAGATATATTTGCAGTTGATATAAATACTAGTCCTGGAGAATTGTTAGAAGAAATAATAAAAGATGATTGTAAACACAGTAGAATACCAGTTTATGATGAAACAATAGATGAAATAAAAGGAATTTTATATGTAAAAGATATAATCAAAAATATTAACAAAAAAACATTTAAAATCAAAAATATTATGAAAGAAGCATATTTTGTATCACAGAGTAAATTGATTAATGAGTTATTTAAAGAACTGCAAAAAAATAAAAAGCAAATTGCGATAATAGTAGACGAATATGGAGGAACAGCAGGGCTTATAACTATGGAAGATATACTTGAAGAAATTGTTGGAGACATTTATGATGAATATGATGAAATAGAAGAGGAATATGAAAAAATAGATGATAAAACATATATTATATCTGGAAGTATGCCAATTTATGATGTTAATAAATTATTAGAAGCACATATTCCAGAAGGAGATTATGATACTATTTCAGGATATCTACAAGAAGAAATGGGAAGGATTCCAACAGAGGAAGAGATGCCAACAATAGAAACTGAGGAATTAACTTTTAAAATAGAAGAGTACGAAGATAAGAGAATACTAAAGATAAAAGTTTGTAAAAATGAAGATGCGAAATAAATTATAAATTAGAAACTCATGTATAATTAATTGCAAACATGAGTTTTTTTAAATAAAATGTAATAAAAATGTAAACAAAAGGTAATATAATACAAATTGAATTTTTTTTTATTTTAATATATAATTA
>ENA-ORLY01002648-ORLY01002648.1-human-gut-metagenome-genome-assembly--contig:-NODE-2648-length-16336-cov-3.224676_pt1 | contig 16336 bp, 16 predicted proteins | sample MGYA00243071_ERZ508832 | MGnify/ENA primary metagenome ERZ508832 (study PRJEB26277, sample SAMN04329777) | human gut metagenome | biome: human-associated habitat | host: Homo sapiens | place: USA... | reverse complement strand
ATTACTAATAATATTATTAACATTAGCATATACCGTAGCAAGTACTTATGCCGTAATAATAAATGTCAAAAGTGAAAGTGGTGTTAATGAAATAATAAATAAAATAACCATTAAAGATCTTTTAACAGGGGATAATAATGAATATAACGAAACATATTATGATGTAAAAAATACCCTGGATATTACTGAAGAAGAAATGAATATATTAATAAACTCTAAAGAATTAGATAAGAAATTACAAATAGTATTAAATAAAATAGTTGATTACAAAATAAATAAAAATATAAATTCCAAATTAACAAGTGATGAAATATATAATATGATTAAAGAAGCCACTAATAATGATAATACTATTCCATACTATTTAAAGAAAAAAGTACTAGAAAATAGTAAAATATATTCTGATGATATAAATGATTTTCTATATGATTTAGAAGTATCAGTGAAGGAAGCTTAATATGTTATATATAATATTATTTATAATAATCATAACTATAATACTATATATAGTAACTAAAGATAAAAAATTAGTATTAAAATTAACTAGTGAGATAACTATATTATCTAGCCTATTAACTATTATAATAAGTATAGTACTAAGTTATATGATAAAAAATAGTACTAGTACTATAAATTTATCTGTCATAGCAAATACTATTCAAAATAAATTTATATTTAATAGTTTAATATTAATGTCTTTAGGATTTATAGAATTATCCTTTGTAAAAATATTAAAGTAGCTTATAATAATAAGCTTTTTTTCGTCTCACACTTTGTTGCTCGCCGTTTTCTAATGCCTAAGGTCATTAGAAAAAGTTTAGAGCCTAAGGTCTCCAAACTGTAACATTATTAATTAAAGTACTATAAATACTATCCTTTTTATATAAAAATAAAAAAAACTATTTCAATTTCCACCTTTTTTTGTTATAATGTAGAAGAGGTATGATATGAAAAAAAAAATTATACTATTATTAATACTGATACTATGTGTAGGATGTACTAGAATAGACAATGTTAATGACTATAGTATTATTATAGATAAAATTATAAATAATAATTATAATAATCAAAATACAACATCCTTAGGATATACATATTATTTGCCTTTAGGAGTATCAAAGGTATACGATAAAGATTATAACCAAAAATTAAAAACAGAAGATACATTTATGTACTTATATGTTGATTCTGTGAGCTATTATTATCACAATACATTAAACTTAGATGATAATATGATTAATAATAGTTACTATTATCACAAAATAAATAAAGATGATAAAGTAGGATATGTAGTTATAACAGAAGATAAAGATTTATACTTTATAAAAGTAGTTTATAATTATGCTAAAATAGAATCTTATGTACCAAAGACAAAAATCGAGGATGTTCTTGCAAATAGTATGATTATATTAAATAGTATCAATTATAATGACAATCTAATAAAGAAAATTCTGGAAGATGAGCATGGTTCAAATATTGATAAAGAATATAAAATACAAAAACCAGATAATACCAAGAGTAAGTTTTCTGAGTATTTAAGTGAATATGTTCAAGAGGAAGAAAATAAGACACCAGATTTACCAGAATATTAAAAAGGAGAGACAGTATGAAATTTTTTGATAAAGTAAAAGACTTATTCTCTGATGAAGAAGAAGTAGTAGAAACAGAAGAAATAGAAGTAGAAGAAAAAGAAGAACATAAACTTCCTACTTTTATGCGTAATAAAATAGAAGAAGAACAAAAAAGAGAAGAAGCAAGAAAAGTAAGAGAAGAAAGAGAAGAACCAGTTCCTAAAACAAATGTTATAAGTGATAGAGAAATTGTAAAAACAAGAACTTCTAATAACTTTGCTTTTCCAATTGATATGGATGATTCTGATTTAGTTCCAGATTTAAGATATAGTAAACAAAATGTTCTGCAAAAAGAAAGAGAAAGAGAAAAGCCAATAGCGGAGTTATATGCTAAAAAAGAAGAACCAAAACCAAAAAAATTTAGACCAACTCCAGTCATATCTCCTGTATATGGAGTATTAGATAAAAATTATACTAAAGATGAAGTAAAGGTTCAAGATGAAAATTCTTATGAAATACAAAGACCATCTAGAAAGGTTGACTTCGAAACAGTAAGAAATAAAGCTTTTGGTACATTAACTGATGATTTAAAAAATGTTATGTGTGAAAATTGTGAGCTATATCAAGAGGTAAAAATAACAAAAAATGCTGATAGAAAACCACAGATAGATAATAGTAATCTTTTAGCAAGTATGACTGAAGAAGGCCCAGCAGAGGACATATCATTAGGAGATGCTGAAGATAACTATTTTGACTTTGGTGTAAGTTATGAACCACCCAAAAAAGAAGAACCAAAAACAGTAGATATAACAGATGAAGTAAAAATAGTAGATCACAATGAAGAAGAATCTAAAGCCGAAAAAATAGAGGTAAAAGAAAAACCAGAAACAAGACAAACAATAAAAGCTAAAGAAAATAAACAGAAGTTAGAAGATAAAGATTTTCTTGAAGATACTAAAGAATTCGAAAGTTTAACTCACGATGAAGAAGATATAAACGAAATATTAAAAGGCACTGAAGACATTACACAAACCGATGATTCAAATGATATATTTAATCTAATAGATTCAATGTATGACGAAGAGGAGGATAAGAAATAATGACAGTGGAAATGGTTTTACCAACAATATTATATATTTTAGGTGCTATATTATTAGTAACATTAATAATATTAACTATAAAGCTTATCATTACAATGAATAAAATAGAGAAAGTTGTTGATAATATTAGTGGAAAAGTAAAAACACTAGATGGCCTATTTGAAATGGTTGGCCTAGTAACAGGAAAGTTTACAGCAATAACAGATAGAATAGTAGATGGTGTAGCTTTATTAATAGAAAAACTATTTAAAGGAAAGGAAGATAAAAATGAGTAAAAAAGGATTAGGAAAAATAGCATTAGGAGCAACAGTAGGAGCAGGATTAGCACTATTATTTGCCCCTAAAAAAGGATCAGATTTAAGAAGGGATATCAAGAAAAAAATTGACGATATCATCAAAGATGTTGATCAAATGAAAGTAGAAGATATCAAGAAAGAATTCAAAGATAAAGTAGAAGAAGTAACAAATGGTATCGAAGATTTAAATAAAGAAAAAGTACTAAAAGCTGCTAAGAAAAAAGGAAAAGAATTACAAGATAAAGCAGAAGATTTAGTAAAACTAGCTAAAGAAAAAGGTACTCCAGTGCTTGAGGGAATGGCTAACGATTTAAGAGAAAAAGTAATTTCAGCAGCACAAGAAGTAATAGATAAATTAGAAGAAAAATAATCACTAGTGATTATTTCTTTTAATAGAAAGGATTAACAATGAAAGTATTAATAACAGGGGCTTCTTCTGGAATGGGAAGAGATATGGCTAAGTATTTATCTAGTTTTGATTACAAACTAATATTAGTATCCAAAGATAAAAAAAATTTAGATAAAATATTTAAAGATGATAAAAATGTCATTGCTACCTATGGCTATAATATAATTAAAGAAGAAGATTGTATAGAATTATATAATAAAGTAAAAGACGAAAATATTGATATATTAATAAATAATGCTGGCTTTGGTGATGCAGGTAAATTTACCGAAACAAGTTTAGATAAAGAAATGGATATGATAGATTTAAATATAAAAGCATATCATATACTAACAAAACTATTCTTAAAAGATTTTACCAAAAGAAATTATGGAAGAATCCTAAATGTAGCTTCAATGGCAGGATTAATGCCAGGACCATATATGGCAACATATTACGCTACTAAAAACTATATAGTAAGCTTATCATTGGCAATATATGAAGAATTAAGAAAAGATAATTCAAATGTCAAAATATCCATATTCTGTCCAGGACCCGTAGATACTAATTTCAATAATGTAGCAGATGTAAAGTTTAACATCTCATCATTAACAAGTGATTATGCAAGTAAAATAGCTATAGATGGTATGTTCAAAAATAAACTAATAATAGTTCCACCAAACATGAAACTAAATCGCTTCTTAATTAAAATAGTACCATCTAAAATAATATTAGATATAAATTCCCAAATACAAGAAAAAAGAAAATCAAAAGAAGAAAATTAACAAAATTATCTTCTTTTTCTTTCATATAAGTAACAATACTTTATTTTTAAAATAATTTATAGTATAATGGTTAAGAGGTGGAATATGAAAAAAATAGTTGTTTTAGGAGGAGGAACAGGTCTATCAGTACTACTAAGAGGCTTAAAACAATTTCCTTTAGATATAACTGCTATCGTATCTGTAGCAGATGACGGATCATCAAGTGGTAAATTACGTGAAGAATTTGATATATTTGCCGTAGGAGATATAAGAAATGTATTAGTTTCATTATCAGAAGTAGAACCATTAATAGAAGAATTATTACAATATAGATTCACTACTGATAGTAATTTAAATAACCATCCAGTAGGCAATCTCTTATTAGCGGCTCTATATAATATAACAGGTAATTTAACAGAATCATTAACATCATTATCAAAAATATTCAATATAAAAGGTAGAATATTACCATTTACTGAAGATAATCCAATATTAATAGCTCATACTAAAGATGGTAGTATAATAGAAGGAGAAAGCAAAATAACCAAAGCAGGACAAGAAATAGACTATATAGAATATAAAAACAAAGTAACACCAACCAAAGAAGTATTAAATGCCCTAAAAGAAGCAGATTTAATAATATTAGGTATAGGTAGTTTATATACAAGTATAATACCAAACTTGTTATCTGAAGAAGTAAAAGAAGCATTAAAAACCTCTAAAGCTAAAAAAATGTATGTATGCAATATAATGAGCGAACACGGAGAAACAGATAATTATAAAGTATCAGATTGCATAAACAAAATAAATTCCTATGTTGAAGATAATTTTATCGATACTGTATTAGTAAATAATGAAGTAGTACCAGATAATATAAAAGAAAGATACGTAAAGGAACAAGCAAGTCCTATTGAAACAGATTATGCAAAATTAAAAGACTTAAATGTTGAAATTCTAGAAGATAAACTATTAGAAATAGAAGAAGATAAAGTAAGACATAATCCATATCGTACTGCTTTAGCTATATTTAATTATATTGTAAAGGAGTTAGAATAATATGAGCTTTACAAGTACAGTAAAAGAAGAAGTATCAAGACTAGAAACAACAAGATTAGAAGATATATCAGAACTATCAGCTATCATGCGTATAGCTGCTACCATAACGCCAAATATAAGTATAACAATAGAAAGCAATGCAGTTGCCAGAAGAACATTTAAATTAATAAAAAATATATACGGTATAACACCAAAAATAACCATAAGAAATAAAAAACTAGGTAAAGGCTTTACATATATATTAAATATAACTGAAAAAAATAAAGAATTACTAGAGGATCTCTCAATAACAGATAATAACAAATATTTAAGTATACCAAAAGAATATATAACATCAGATGAAGATTCATTAAGAGCATATTTAAGAGGAATATTCCTAGTATCAGGCTCAGTAAACGATCCTAAAACATCAAGGTATCATTTAGAATTCATATTAGATACAAAAGAATATTCAGAGTACGTAAATAAACTATTAAATACCTATGATTTAAATAGTAAAATAATAAAAAGAGAAAAAAACTATACAGTATATATAAAAGAAGCTGAGAAAATATCCGACTTCTTAAGAATAATAAAAGCCTTCTCAGCAGTAATGTACTTCGAAGATATAAGAATATATCGTGATCATAAAAATATGACAAACAGACTAAATAATTGTGAACAAGCAAATATTGATAAAGTATTTATGACCGCTAATAAACAAATAAAAGATATAGAAAAACTATATGAATTAGATATGGTAGATTTATTGGATGATAAATTAAAACAAGTAATAGAATATCGTATGAAATATAAAGAGAGTTCTCTATCAGAATTAGCAGAAATAATATCCCTAGAAACAGGAAATGAAATAAGTAAGTCAGGACTAAATCATAGATTCAGAAAAATAAGACAAATAATTGAACAAATAGAAAAAAAATGACATTTTTTCATTTTTTTATTAAAAACACTTGACATTTGCAAAAAAATGGTTTACACTTAAATTGTCTAATAGATAAACATACAAAGCAAAGCATAAAAAAATACCTATAATTTATCTTCAATAAAGATAACATTTGTAAGGGTATCAAATCTTGATGGTAGAAGTTTTACTGTTTAGAAATTTTATGCTTTGCGAGTATATTTGTTTGGGTATTGAGGTAGAGGCCTTAATTCTTATCTATCTATTGGATGTACATATATGTATGAGAGAGAAACTCGAAGATAAGAAGCTATTTTGAATTAACTGACATTAATTCCGAGTAGTTATTCAGAAACTTGGGAATGCATTACTTGTCAGAGAATGCATTCTTTTATTTTGCCTAAAAATATGCTATACTATATGAAAGAGGTGAAAACTTGAAAGAATTATTAAGTCCCGCTGGAAATATAGAATGTTTAAAAGCCACTATAAATAATGGAGCAGATGCTTGCTATTTAGGAGGAAAATCATTTGGAGCTAGAGCTTTTGCTGGAAACTTTACCAATGAAGAATTAAAAGAAGCAGTAGAATATGCTCATCTTTATGGAGTAAAAATATATATAACAGTAAATACAATAATATATAATAATGAAGTAGAAGAATTTATAGAATATATAAAATATCTATATCAAATCGGAGTAGATGCACTAATAATGCAAGATATAGGAATGATATCTCTAGTAAGACAAACATTTCCTAATTTTGAAATTCATGCTTCAACCCAATTACATAACCATAATAATGAAGGTATAAAAGCCTTAAAAGATTTAGGAGTAACAAGAATAGTATTAGATAGAGAAATGACTTTAGAACAAATAGAAAATATTAATATCGATATCGAAAAAGAAGTATTTATTCATGGAGCCCTATGTAATTCCTATAGTGGTTGTTGTCTTTTTAGTAGTCTAAATGGTGGTAGAAGTGGAAATAGAGGAGAATGTACTCAGCCTTGTAGATTGCCATATAAATTAATAAAGAATGGTAAATATATAAGTAATGAAGATAAATATCTTTTAAGTACTAAAGAATTAAATACCATCCATAATTTCGATAAATTAATGAATTCAGATATAACATGTTTCAAAATAGAAGGAAGAATGAAGTCGCCTTCATATGTAGGATATATAACAAGAATATATAGAAAACTAATAGATAATTATCAGAAAAATAACAAAGAGGTAATAACCAAAGAAGAAGAAAACAATTTAAAAATACTATTTAATAGAAGCTTTACAAATGGTTATTTATTCAGTGATAAAGTAATGAATATATCATCATCAAATCATCAAGGATTAGAAATAGGAAAAGTAATAGATATAACACCAAAGAAAATAAAAATAAAACTATCTGATAATCTATATCAAGAAGATGGTTTAAGATTCAAACAGTCAAATAAAGGTATGATTGCTAACTTTATTTATAACGAAAAAAATCTTCTTATAAATAAAGCCGGTAAAGGAGATATAATCTATCTAGATAACAAAATAAATCTAAAAGATAAAGATATATTAGTAAAAACATCAAGTCCATATCTAGATAAAGAAATACTATCTATTAGTGAAAAGAAAATAAAAATAGATATAAACATAGAGGAAAAAGACAATAACTTATCTATAACACTCCAAGATAAAGATAATAATAAAGTATCATCAGTACTACCAGTAGAAGTACCACTTACTAGAAATACTACTAAAGAAGAAATAAAAGAAAAAATATCAAAACTAGGAAATACACCATTTATTATAGATACCATAAATATAGATATAAAAAAGAACATATTTGTAAATATGAAAGAAATAAACAATATAAGAAGAGAATTAACAGGTAAGTTAGTAGAGGCAAGAACAAAAGTAAAAAGAAAGATAATAGTAAATGATGTAAAACTAAATTATAACGAAGAAAAAAATTATAATTATGAAGTATCAGTATTAGTAAGAACAAAAGAACAACTAGAAGCATCAATATCTCAAAATGTAGATAGAATATATACTCCTTCCATAGAGTTATATAACAAATACAAGGATAACAATAAAGTGTATTTAAGATTACCAAGAGTAGTAAATAACTATAATTATGATGCTAAAAATATATTAGTTACCGAATTAGGAGGAGTACATAAATATAAAGATAGAAATATTATTTCAGATTATTATTTAAATGTTGTAAATAATTATAGTATAAAATATCTATTAGATAATAATGTCAAAAGAGTAACACTATCTCCTGAAATAAATTATAATCTTCTAGAAGACTATATAAAAGATAAAGTAGAAATAATAGTCTATGGTAAACCAGAATTAATGATAACAAAATCATGTCCTGTAAAAGAAATGTCATCTTGTCCATGTACTAAAGAAGATATATATTATCTAGAAGATATTCATCAAAATAAATATAGAATATTACATGATAATTGTATAACTCATATTATGCACCACAAAAACCTTAATTATTTAGATAAAATAGACTATTATAAAAAAATAGGAATAAGATCATATCGTTTAGAATTACTAGATGAAAATTATGATGAAGTAATTAAATTAATTAATAATATAAAGAATTATTAAAATGATTGACTAATCAGAAATAGAATAATATAATACATATATCAATTATTTGAGGGGGAACACCAAATGATAAAGAATATTGATATTTATAGTGAAATGAATAAAAACTATAAATTAGACAAAGAAAATAAAATAACAGGATATGCCACAATTGATAAACCATGGCAGAAATATTATAGTAAAGAAGCCATAACTGCTAGTTTTCCAGAGTTAACCGCTTATCAATACATGGTAAGTCAAAACCAAGATAACTTAAAAACAAAATACATTCTTAGAAAAATATAACTTAAAAGAAACAATAAAAACACTTGGAGTTCATAATGTAGATGTAAAGTTATATGAGGGTGTTTATGGAGTTATAAAAGTAGACGTAAGAGGATAAGTGGTTGAAGGATAATTACAATTTTGGTTGCAACGAATTTTCAAGCATAATGTATACATTAAAAAAAGGAATGAGAAAAAATGGAATTGGGAAAAATACCACCACATGATATAGAAGCTGAACAAGCAGTATTAGGAAGTATGCTAGCAGATAGTGAAGCAGTAAATGCGGCAGTTGAGGTTTTAAAAGAAGAAGCATTTTATAGAGATGATAATAGAGTGATTTATCAAGCAATAATTAATTTGTATAATAAATCTGAACCAATAGATATACTTACATTAAAAGATGAATTAGAATCTATGAATAAATTTGAGCAGGTTGGCGGATACGAATATTTAGCAAGTTTACCAGATAAAGTACCAACAACAGCAAATGTTCAAAAATATATAAAAATTGTAGAAGAAAAATCAATACTAAGGAATCTAATAAGAACAGCAAATGAGATAATCGAACTTGGATATAATCCAACAGAAGATGTTGAAGATATAATGGATGGGGCAGAAAAAAAGATTTTTGATATAATGCAAAGCAAGAATCAAAAAGGATATTCGCCTATAAAAGATGTATTAGTAGAAAGTTTTACTAAATTAGAGGAATTATATAACAGAAAACAACATATAACAGGTGTACCAACAGGTTTTTCAGAATTAGATTACAAAACAGCAGGATTACATGGCTCTGAACTCATATTAGTTGCAGCAAGACCTGCTATGGGTAAGACAGCATTTGCGTTAAATATAGCAACAAATGCAGCATTAAGAGGAAATGCACCTGTTGCCATATTTAGTTTGGAAATGTCCAAAGACCAGCTTGTAAACAGAATTTTATGTAGTGAGGCAATGGTTGATAGTAATAAAGTTAGAACAGGAAAATTAGAAGAAGATGATTGGATAAAACTTGCTGGTGCTATTGGACCATTATCAGAATCAGAAATTTATATAGATGATACACCAGGTATTTCGGTAATGGAAATAAGGACAAAATGTAGAAAACTTAAAAAGGAGAAAAAAATTGGATTAGTTGTAATAGATTACTTACAATTAGTACAAGGAAGTAATAAAAGAATTGGAAGTAGAGAACAAGAGATTTCTGAGATAAGTCGATCTTTAAAAATTTTAGCAAAAGAAATAAATGTGCCAGTAATAGCATTGTCACAGTTATCAAGAGCTGTAGAACAAAGACCTGACCATAGACCTATGCTTTCAGACTTGCGTGAATCTGGAGCAATAGAACAAGATGCTGATATTGTAATGTTCTTATATAGAGATGATTATTATAATAAAGAAAGCGAGAAGAAAGATATTGCAGAAGTGATAATTGCAAAACAAAGAGGTGGTTCAACTGGAACTGTTGAATTACTATGGATGGGTAATTATACTAAATTTGTAAACTTAGAAAAAAGATTTGATGATTAAGAATTCCTAAAGTTTCTTCAATCATATTCGTCACTACATTTATAATTTGTCTTTTAAGATTTTGGAGTAGAGATTAAGAGAGGATCAAATTTTATGAAACAAAAAGTAATAGAAACAATAAGAAAATATAATTTGATAGAAGATGGAGATAAAATAGTTTTAGGAGTATCAGGTGGACCAGATTCAATATCAATGCTAAATATTTTAAAAGAAATAAAAGAGGAACAAATTATAAAATTTGAAATATATGTAGCACATATAAATCATATGATAAGAGAAGAAGCTATTGATGATGAAAAATATGTTGAAAATTATTGTAACAAAAATAATATAAAATGTCACATAAAAAGAATAGATGTAGTTAAAATTGCAAACGATAAAAAAATTGGAACAGAAGAAGCTGGAAGAAAAGCCAGATATGAGTTTTTTGAAGAAATATTGAAAAGAACAAATTCAAATAAAATTGCAATAGCACATAATATAAATGATAAAATTGAAACAATAATAATGCATTTACTTAGGGGAAGTGGACTTTCAGGACTTAAAGGGATAGAGCCAATAAGAGATAATAAGTTTATACGACCACTGATAGAATGTGAACGCAGTGAAATAGAGCAATACTGTGAAAAGTATGAATTGAATCCAAGAATAGATAAAACAAATTTTGAAAACGAATATACAAGAAATAAAATACGCAACATAGTTATTCCATACATAAAACAAGAATTTAATCCTAATATAGTTCAAACATTAAGTAGATTATCAGATGTTGCTATTGAAGAAATTAAATACATAAGTAAGCAAACACAAAAAATATATCAGCAAATATTAATAGAAAAAGAAGATAGACAAATAATATTAAATTTGAAAAAGTTCAATGAACAAGAAAAAATAATTAAAAGCCAATTAATATTACTAACAACAAAACAACTAATGGGATCTACACAGGGGATAGAAAAAATTCATATAGAAGATATAATCAAATTATGTAGTAATAATGTAGGAAATAAATATCTAACACCAAATAAAAACATAAAAATTCTAATTAAAGATAAAAAAATAAATTTTATAAAAATATAGTAAGGACTTTAATCCGTAGAAAACTATAAAAATCGTAATAAAAAGGACACAAAAAAGTCATAAAAAAACTATTGAAAAAAATAAAAAGTTATGTTATAGTTTCAAATGTATAATAATAAATAGGAGGGCTTAAATGAAAAAAGGAATAAAGACATTAGCAATATGGTTGATAATGGCAGTAATAGTAATAGTTATATTATCATCAATAATGGAAAACAGTAGCTCAAAAATGACATATTCTGAGTTAATAACAAGTATTGAAAATAAAGAAGTTGAAAATATAAAGATTTCAGCAGATGGCAATTTAGCAACAATTAAGTTAAAAAATTCAAAAACTGAGAAAGAAGTTAATATACCAAGCTTAGATAGTTTTATGTCATATACGGAGGAATACCTAAAGACAGGGGAAATTTCATTAGATGAAGAAAAAGAATCAATTTGGATTACAGTATTAAGTTTAGTATCACCATTTGGATTATTAATAATTTTCTTCATATTCTGGTTTATGATGATGAGTGGCGGAAACCAAGGCGGAGCTAAAAATATGACATTTGGAAAAAGCAAAGCAAGACTTGTAAATGCAGGAGAAAAAAATAGAGTAACATTTGATGATGTTGCTGGTGTTGATGAAGAAAAAGAAGAATTAGAAGAAATAGTAGAATTTTTGAAAAATCCAAAGAAATTCACAGATATGGGAGCGAGAATTCCAAAAGGTGTATTATTAGTTGGGCAACCAGGTACAGGTAAAACATTATTAGCAAAAGCGGTAGCAGGAGAAGCAGGAGTACCATTTTATACAATAAGTGGATCAGACTTTGTAGAAATGTTTGTTGGTGTAGGTGCTTCAAGAGTGAGAGACCTATTTGAACAAGCTAAGAAAAATGCACCATGTATAATATTTATAGATGAAATAGATGCAGTAGGACGTCAAAGAGGAGCAGGACTTGGTGGAGGACACGATGAAAGAGAACAAACACTTAACCAATTACTTGTTGAAATGGACGGATTTAGTGCAAACGAAGGTGTAATAGTAATTGCAGCAACAAATAGACCAGATGTATTAGATAAAGCATTATTAAGAGCTGGAAGATTTGATAGACAAATAGTAGTATCAAGTCCAGATGTTAAGGCAAGAGAACAAATACTAGAAGTACATGCACGTAAGAAAAGAATATCAGAAGATGTTGACTTAAAAGTTATTGCAAAAAACACATCAGGTTTTGCTGGGGCAGACTTGGAGAATGTATTAAATGAAGCAGCATTATTAGCAGCAAGGAGAAATTACAAAGAAATCGGAATGAAAGAAATAGAAGATGCTATGGTAAAAGTAACTATGGGACCAGAAAAGAAAACAAGAGTAAGAAGCGAAAAAGAAAATAGATTAGTTGCATATCATGAAGCAGGTCATGCTGTTGTGAGCAGATATTTACCAACCCAAGACCCCGTACATCAAATATCAATAATACCACGTGGTATGGCTGGTGGATATACAATGTATAGACCAACAGAAGATAAATCATTTATGTCAAAAACAGAAATGGAAGAAAACATAGTATCACTATTAGGTGGTAGAGTGGCTGAATCATTGATATTAAATGATATATCAACAGGTGCAAGTAATGATATAGAAAGAGCATCACAAATAGCAAGAAACATGGTTACTAAATATGGTATGAGTGACAGAGTTGGAGCAATAATGTTTGGAGGAGGTCAAGGAGAGGTATTTCTTGGCAGAGATTTTGCACAAACTAAAGATTATTCAGAAGAAACAGCAGGAATAATTGATGAAGAGGTTAAAAAAATAGTTGATAAAGCATATAATAGAGCAAGAGAGATTTTAAGTGAACATGTTGATAAACTTCATGCAGTTGCAGGAGTATTGCTAGAAAAAGAAAAAATTGAAGGAAAAGAATTTGATGAAATTTTTAAAGAATAAATTTCACAATAAATTTACAATAGAGCATATATTTTTTGTAATAGAAGAAAGAGCGTAGAAATACGCTCTTTCAGCTGTATAAGAAAAGATAATGGCAAATTTATCTATTGACAAAATTTGATAAATGTAGTAATTATATTATATATGAAATAAAGAGAAAAGAGTGATGAATACATATGAGAATACAAGATTTGGCAATAGTATTTTTAATAATAATACTACCAATTTCAATAATACTTGCAGCATATACGCAATATCAAATACAAACGATAAATGCCCAAACATTATATGATAATAAACTTTCATCAGCTACATATGATGCCATAAGGGCATTTCAAATAAACACTGGAGAAAATAAATTAAGTGACTTAAATAACTCAAGAGTAAGAGATTTAGAAGCATCTGTTTCAACATTTAGAAATTCAGTAATGTCAACATTTGCACTCGATGGGTATTCACAAGATGATTTAAACAGTTATATACCAGCATTAGTATATACACTATACGACGGATTTTATATCTATTCACCATATAAAAATATGAATTATAGATATGAAACACAAAAAAATCCTAATGGAACTGACAAAACAGATTCAAAAGAGAATGTATTATATGATAAAGAGAAACCGAAAGATGGAAACGGAGATAACATATATGGATTAAAACCATACATATCTTATAGTTGTAGATATAGAAAAGGAGATAATATAGATGTAATAATAACATATGCATTAGATAACCATATAACAGTGCAAGGTATGATAGGAAATGAATATGTAAATAGAGATGGATATTTAATTGATAACATTGATATTAGTGACACAGGAGAAGTGACATATAATGGGGTTGAAATTAAAACAGAACAACTAAAAGAACATATTCCATTATATGATAATTCAACAACATATTCTTACATAAAGTTACAAGGTATGAAATTCTATTTAGACAAAAAACAACAAGGTAAAGAAAAAGTAATTGCTCGTTTAAATGAGAATACTTTAACAGTTCAATGCGAAAATGCAAAGGATAGTGATACATATGAAAAATACAGAGAATTTATAGAAGAAAAAAATACACTAGCAAAAGATTATTATAAAGATGCTTATAATTTTACAGAATGGTTTAAAAATGAAAGTGGTTTAGTCAATTTAACATATGATGATGCATATGATACAGTGGTTGATGAGGATGGCACTGTTAATTCAGGGAAAAAAGTTTGGGAAGGTAATACAACACCAATATTTCAATTTAGCGATTCAACAGGCCCCAATATAGAAAATGAATTATCAAGCTTTAATCAACATAGATTAGCAGTTATAAGACATAAAATAGAAGTAAATTTAGCAATAGCAATAGCAAACTATAACAATTATTCGGGTGCAAATAATGTGTTTCAAATGCCTGATTTAAAGGAAAATGAATGGGATTATATTATACATAATATATCTTTAATAAGTTTCTTACAAGGATTACCAATAGGTGGAAAATTATATAATGGATATTCAATAGTAACAAATTCAGAAAGCGAAGAGGTTGTACTTGAACAAAATATTTATATATTATGTGAAGATGAAAATCACAAAAAAGAATATTGTAGAATTGGAGACAGGAACATTAGTAATAATGGAACATTAACAATAGCAGTAGGGAATTATGCTCAAGATGTTGGAAGTGCTGGAAGACTGAATTTGGATTTTAGAAGAGATGTGATAACAAATAATGATTCTGGAAGAACATTTTATTATTATCCAATTCAAGATTACAACCCATCATATAATAGCATAGTTATGCAAAATAATGTTAATACATATGATGATATATATGCATATGTAAAAAGCCAGACTGATGAGTTGAAAAGGGCATTCTATACAGCACTTGGAAGAGAAAGAGCCAGTAAATATAAGACTTTGGAAGATTATGGACTTTAAATTTTGAAATAAGTAATGGAGGAACAAAAATGAATTATGCAGATATTAAAATAGCAGATGTAGCAAATGGTAGAGGAGTTAGAGTATCATTATTTGTAAGTGGATGCAACCATCATTGCAATGGGTGTTTTAATCCACAAGCATGGGACTTTAATTATGGAAAAAAATTTACAGAAGAGGATATAGATAAAATAATAAATGAATTAGATCATCCATATGTAGCAGGCCTTTCAATTTTAGGAGGAGAGCCATTAGAATATCAAAATCAGCAAGGGTTATTACCTTTATTAAAAAAAGTAAAGGAAAAATTCCCTGAAAAAGACATATGGTGTTATACAGGGTATACATTTGATAAAGACATAGTAGGAAATATGTTTGATAATTGGGAAGAAACTAAAGAAGTAATGTCATATATAGATGTATTAGTAGATGGAAAATTCGAAGAAAGCAGAAAAGACTTAAACTTAAAATTTAGAGGGTCTTCAAACCAGAGAATAATAGATGTGCCTCAGTCATTAAAAGTACATAAAGTGATTCCATATAAAGTATAAATTAAAAGAAAACATTAATTTAGAAAATATTGTAAAAGACTTGACAATCTAAGTTTAAATAATGTATAATAATTAGCGTATATAGGATGAGAACAAACGAAATCCCACATACAGTGTTCTAAACGCCGGAAGGAGGGGAATATTAATGTCAGAAATTAAAGTTAATAATGGAAATATAGAAGATGCACTAAAAAGATTTAAGAGACAATGTGCAAGAAATGGGGTTCTTCAAGAAGTTCGCAAAAGAGAACATTATGAAAAGCCAAGTGTAAAAAGAAAGAAAAAGTCAGAGGCAGCTAGAAAAAGAAAATTTTAATAAAAAAATTCCATGATTTATCATGGGA
>ENA-ORLY01002644-ORLY01002644.1-human-gut-metagenome-genome-assembly--contig:-NODE-2644-length-16362-cov-6.981701_pt1 | contig 16362 bp, 15 predicted proteins | sample MGYA00243071_ERZ508832 | MGnify/ENA primary metagenome ERZ508832 (study PRJEB26277, sample SAMN04329777) | human gut metagenome | biome: human-associated habitat | host: Homo sapiens | place: USA... | reverse complement strand
ATCGACGTCGGTGCAAAGTATGAAATTTACTGCATCATCGCCGAGATGGCCAAACAGGGCAAGAGCATCATCATGATTTCCTCGGAAATGAGCGAGCTGATCGGCATGTCTGACCGCATCATGGTCATGTGCGATGGCCGCTGCACCGGCTTTATCGATGGCGATAAGGCGAACCAGGAGAACATTATGACGCTGGCTACCCAGTTTGAATAAGGAGGAGATCCGAAAATGGAGAAAAAATTCGACTTGAAAAAGTTCTTGTCCAATAATGCGATCATCATTTTGATCGTTCTGCTGGCGTTGTTTGTGGGTTCTACGACCCAGAACTTCTTTACTGTTACCAACGGCAAAAACCTGCTGCTGAACGTTGCCCCGCGTTTCATCATCGCCTGCGGCGTTTCCGGCTGCTTGATTACCAAGGGCACCGACCTGTCCGCCGGCCGCCAGGTCGGCCTGGCCGCCTGCTTCTCCGCCATGCTGCTGCAGAGTGTTGACTACTCTGCCCGCATGCTGCCCTGGCTGCCTGACATTCCGTGGCCTGTTGCCATGGTCATCGTCATGGCTATCATGGCTATCTTCGGCGCCATCAACGGCTGCATCATCGCTTTCCTGAAGGTTCCCCCCTTCATTGCAACCCTTGGCATGCAGACCATTGTCTACGGCCTGTGCTCCGTCATCACCGATAACCAGCCCATGGGCGGCTACAAAAAGAGCTACCTGACCGTTGCCAGCGGCGCGCTGGGTCCCATCCCGTTCCTGGCCATCTTTGCGCTGATCGTCGGCATCTTCTTCTGGTTCCTGTACAACAAGACCCGTCACGGCAAGTACATGTACGCCATCGGCGGCAATGAGAGCGCTGCCCAGGTCGCCGGTGTCAACGTCACCGCTTCTCTGATCCGCATCTACATCCTGGCCTCTTGCATGTACGCTCTGGGCGGCTTCCTCGTTGGCGCTAAGGCTGGCGGTGCCTCCACCGCTACCGGCAACGGCTACGAGCTGGAAGCCATCGCAGCCTGCACCATCGGCGGCGTTTCCACCAACGGCGGCGTCGGCAAGGTCTCCGGCGTTCTGGTCGGTGTTCTGGTCTTTGAAGTCCTGAAGATTTGCCTGCAGTTCCTCGGCGTCGACCCCGCTTACACCTACATTGCACAGGGCCTTGTCATCGTCATCGCCGTTGCCCTTGACCTGCGCAAGTACCTGGCCAAGAAGTAATCCGCTATGGCAGATGAAATCAAAAACGAGACCTCGCAGACTACCCCTGAAGGGACTGAACAGAAATCGGACCGTCCCGACCGCAGCCAGCTGAACGCCTTTGAGAATTTCTATGAGAACTTCTCCAAAGTTCCGCTGAAATACATTGATGCGTTCATCGTTGTATGCGTTATCGCTCTTGTCGCAGTAGTCGGCATCGGCATACTGAAAAGCAAGGGCATCCTTTAACCGGGAACACCCCCGAAGTTTCACCGCTTCGGGGGTGTTTCTTTTTGCCTATAACAAAAGCGGCAGGGAAGTGCGCATCACTTTGCGCTCCCTGCCGCTTTATTTACAGCAAAATTACTTTTTAATCGGCTTTTTCTTTTTGCGCACGCTGTAGCCAAAGCTGCCCAGCTTGCGGCCCAGTGCTAGATAGTCCCCGTGGGAGTAGACGATCAGCTTTGCCTTGTTCAGGCAGAGTTTGCCGTTTTCGTCCAGCAGCTTTTCGTCCACATCCACGGCTACACACTCAGCCAAAAACAGATCGTGGCTGCCCAGCGGAATGACCTGTGTCACCTTGCACTCCAAATTGACCGGGCTTTCTTCCAGCAGCACTGTGCCCACCTTGGCGGCGGGGGCAGCGGTCAGATGCATGGCGGCAAACTTGTCCACATCGCGGCCGCTTTTCACGCCGCACCAATCGATAGCCTTTACCAGGCTCTCGGTGGGCAAGTTTACCACGAACTCGCCGCTTTCCTTGATAAGCTTATGGCTGTATCGCTCCGGCCGCACGCTGATGGACAGCATCGGCGGCTGGGTGCAGATGGTACCGCACCAGCCTACAGTGATAAGATTCGGCTTTTCCGGGCTACCGCAGCTCACCAGCACCGGCGGCTCCGGGTTCAGCAGGGTAGAACCTTTCCAGACCTGACGGCTCATGCGTTGTCCTCCTTGGTTTGCCCAAAGTTGGGGGTCGTCTCGCTGATGATGTAGCGCGGGCGGTGCTTGGTCTCCATGTAGATTTTGCCGATGTACTCGCCAATCACGCCCAGGCAGATCAGCTGCACGCCGGACACAAAGCAGATAATGCTGGTCATGCTGGCCCAGCCGGAGACCGTCAGCCCCAAGATGGCCTCCACCATGGCCCAAATCACACCAATAAAGCTGATAAGTGCCACGATCACTCCGAACCCGGTAATAAAGCGGATGGGTTTGATGGACAGGCTGGTGATACCGTCAAAGGCCAGCGACAGCATCTTGGACAGGGGATAGTGGCTCTCACCTGCAATGCGCTCGTGGCGCTCGTAGGCTACGCTGGTCGACTTAAAGCCAACCAGCGGCACCATGCCGCGCAGGAAGAGGTTTACCTCTTTGAACTTGGCAAACTCCTGCAGTACACGGGCGCTCATCAGGCGGTAGTCAGCGTGGTTGTACACCACCTCAGCCCCCATGGCGTTCAGCAGTTTATAAAAACTTTCGGCGGTAAAACGCTTAAAGAAAGTATCGGTATCGCGCTTACTGCGCACACCGTACACCACATCGCAGCCGTCCCGATAAGCATCCACCATGCCGTCCATGGCGTTGATGTCGTCCTGGCCGTCGCAATCGATGGAAATTGTGATGTCGCAGCGGTCTTTTGCCTCCATCAGGCCTGCCAGCACTGCGTTCTGGTGCCCACGGTTGCGGCTCTGGCAGATACCGACATAGTGTTCATCACTGGCCGCCAGCTCGTTGATGATCTCCCAGGTGCGATCCCTAGAGCCATCATTCACAAACAGCACTCGGCTGTCGGGGCTGATCTTCCCAGCCGCTGCCAGGTCGTTGATTTTCTGCAAAAACAGCGGTGCCGTAATCGGCAGCACCTCCTGCTCATTATAGCAGGGGATGACGATGTAAAGGATCGGGTCTTTGCGGTCATTCATAGTTGAATCCTCACTTAATCAAAAAAGTCAGCACGCATTTCATCGTAGCTGGGATAGCCGTAGGCGATATAATTCTCGTTTTCAAACTCCACAGTGCCTTTATCCAGGGTGTGTTCCCCCAGAATATCCTGCAGTTCGTGGCGCTCCAGGAACACAAACACCGGGCCTTCCGGGTGGGTATCCACATGGTCGGTCTCCTGCAGCCACTGGTACACATTATCCGGGTCCTGCAGTTCTTCGCCGGGGTTCCATACGCGAATGTCAAACGCACCGTTGGAAAGCTCCACCATAATATTACCATTCCAGAAAGTCGCGTACCCTTCGGTATAGCCTGCCACACGCAGGGCTGCTACCGCTTCCTCGTGGTTGGCGGTCATGTTGCGCGGCCAAAGCTTTGTGTAATAGTCGTTGCCGCACCACAGCAGCAGGGCTGCCATCATGCCAATGCACGCGCCCCGCCAGAAACGGCAGCGCGGCAGGCGGTACAGATAATCCACCGCCACCGGCATCATCAGCACCACAATGGGGATATTGTACCGCGTGTAATAGACCATGTCGGTGAACAGGTACAGCCCATGGTAAATTACAAAAGCGATCAGTGCCATTACGTAGATCAGCTTTTCCGGCAGGGTGTAATCCTGCGGGCGTCGCACCAAAGAAACAAACGCGCAAATGAGTACCAACAGCGCTAGAAAACAGAATGCATTGTAAAAAAGATTGGTCGAGGTTATGTACCCGCTGTCCTGATAACCGAAGCTCTCCAGCCAGCCGGTAAGCAGCCGTTCCAGCCTTGTGCCCTCAAACGCCTTGAACTGTACCCCCTCCTGGCTGGTGTAGTGGTAAATGTGGCGAAGCACTTTTGCATTGATCTGCCAGCCGATGCCCGCGCCAAGCAGCGCCGCCGTGCTGCCGAACAGCATCCGGCCTGTTGCCAGATCCAGTTCTGGCAGGGTATCACCCTGCCGCGCAGGGGAGCGGAGAACCGCCAACAGAAGCGCGCCCAAAAACAACGGCAGATACAAAATCAAAAACTGGCGCAGCCCGTTGGTGCCCAGCAGCACCGCAAAAGCCGTTATTATCATTAGCTGGATGACCCGTGTGCGGCGGCACGGCGTTTTCATGTACCGGAACAGCAGCCCCATTGTAAAAAAGGTAGCCGTAATGTAGGGCGGGTAGCTGATCGTCAGCAGCAGGATACGGAAATACGCATCGCTGACCGGTGTCATCATTACTGCCGCAATCAGCGGGAACAACTGGCGTATGCCAGCCTGCCAGCAGAAATACAGGCAGGACAACACCATCAGCACCAGCACGATAAAAGTACCGATTTGCCGCACTTTCAGCCAGTTATCAAACAGGAAAAACAGCGGGGTAAAGGCCCAATGGATGTTGAACACCCGTAGCTCGGTAGAGTAAAACCAATCCTGCGTAACGATTTTATGCTCCTGCCTCAGCAAATGGGACAGGACCAGCTCGCTGGACATATCGGAATCCAGCAGATAATACATCCGCCCGTAGACGACCTGCCAGGTACGCCAGCAAGCAAAAATAAAGCAGGCCCAACTGAAAAGCATAAAGACATAATGCCAGCGCTTTTCCCTATCAGGCCGCCAGCTGCGTACCGCATTCCAGCGGGCTTGCACTGCAGTTTTAAATGGCATGGAAAGCTCCTTACATTTCATTTGCCAACCTCTCCGGGTCAGGCAGTTTGAAGGTACTGCGGAACAGTTCGATCAGGCCGTCTTCCTGCATGCGGCTCAGTTCGCGGCTTAAAGCGCTGCGGTCACAGTTCAGGTAGGCGGCCAGTTCCGCGCGGGTCATCGTGATAGTAAAGGTGTCGCTGCCGGTCTGGTCGCGCTGTTCCAGCAGCCACAGGCAGATGCGCCCGCGCAGGCTCTTGCAGCACAGTAATTCCAGGCGGCAGTCCAGCAAAAAATATTTCCCGCTGATCGTCTCCAGCCAGTTCTGCAGCAGCTTCCAGTGGGCGGCGCTCAACTCTCCGCTTGGCCGCAGCATACCATCGTAGGGCAGGTATAGCACCAGGCAGGGAACAGCCGCCGTCACGTTGACCGGGCTTTTGCTGCGACCGCCTGCCAGCACATCGGCAAACACGCCGCCCGGCCCCATGCGGGCCATCGTGATGGGCGTACCGTCAGGCATCGGCTTGGTGGCTGTGATCTCGCCTTCCAAAATGATGCCCACGTCTTTCGTCTCGTACCCGGCCATCAGCAACAGTTCGCCTTTATCGTACCGGCGCACCCGCGGGGCCAGGCTTTCCGTCAGCAGGGTCAGCTCCGCATCCGTCATACCGCGCAGCAGACGGGTCTTGCGCAATGTATCAAAATAAGGGGTGTACTCCATGCAGGGGTCCTCTCTCAAGAATGTTGCACAGGCAACAGACATTTTCTATTTATTATAGTATAGTGGGGCAGCAAAAGCAAGAGATGTTTCTATCAGCATCCCAAAAAGAGAGGAACAGAAAATCATGAAACTGAAACGTATTCTTTCTGCTGTTGCCGCCTTTGCGCTCTGCGCATCTCTGGCCGGCTGCGGCGCATCCGCATCTTCTGTGGCTGAATCCACCGCCGAGTCCGCTTCTACCGAAGCCGTCTCCACCATGGAGGAGGAAGCCAGCCCCGAAACCTCTGCCGAGACCACTGCCCTGCGCGTAGCTGGCCTGAAAGGCCCCACCACCATGGGCCTGGTCAACATGCTGACAGCTGACGATGCCGCCGACCTGGTCAACTTCAACATGTACGGTGCTGCCGACGAGGTCGTGCCCCTGCTGGTCAAGGGTGACATCGACGCCGCCGCTGTGCCCGCTAACCTAGCTGCTACCCTGTACCAGAAGACCAACGGTGCCGTTGAGGTTGCCTGCGTCAACACGCTGGGCGTGCTGTACATCGTCGAAAATGGTGAAACCGTAAACAGCGTCGCTGATCTCAAGGGCCAGACCCTCGTCACCACCGGCAAGGGCACCACGCCGGAGTATGTCCTGCGCTATGTCCTGTCCGAGAACGGCATCGACCCCGACAACGATGTCACCATCGAGTACTGCAGCGAAGCCACCGAGGCTCTGAGCAAGGTTCAGGCTGGCGAGGCCACCATCGCCATGCTGCCCCAGCCTTTCGTGACCAGCGCTCTGTCCCAGGTCGAGGGCCTGCGCGTTGCCCTGGATATGAACGAGGAATGGCAGAAGGTCGCCGGTTCCAAGCTGGTCACCGGCGTTCTGGTCGTCCGCAAGGATGCCGTTGAGGCCGATGCCGACCACTTCACCGCTTTCATGGACGCTTACCAGGCCAGCGTGGACGCCGCCAACACCGATCTTGAAGGCACTGCCGCCCTGTGCGAGGAGTACGGCATCGTTGCCAAGGCTGCCCTGGCCCAGAAGGCCCTGCCCCAGTGCAATATCGTGTTCGAGACCGGCGACCAGATGAAAAACGACCTGACCACCTACTATCAGGTCCTGTTCGACGCTGACCCCACCAGTGTGGGTGGCAGCATGCCGGCTGACAACTTCTACTATGCCGGTTAAATTCTGGCAGCGAGCCGCCGCCCTGGCCGCATGGATCGTGGTCTGGCAGTTGGCGGCTGTCTCTCTGGGGCATGGCGGGTTATTTCTCGCCACACCGATACAAACACTGCAGGCGCTGGCTCAGCTGGTGCCTACAGCTGGTTTCTGGCAACGCATCGTGTTCAGTGCTCTGCGCATATTGACCGGGTTCCTGCTGGCGGTCGTCGGTGGGCTGGTGCTGGGTGCGTTGGGTGCCCGCTGGCGCTGGGTGCGCATTTTTATTGAGCCTGCCATGCAGCTTATCCGCGCCATGCCAGTTGCCAGCTTTGTCATCCTGGCTTTGCTGTGGGTGCGCAGTGCCAACCTTTCGGTGGTAGTCAGCTTTACCCATGTGCTGCCGGTGGTCTACGCCGGGGTGCAGGGCGGCATTGCTGATACGGACTCTCAACTGTTGGAGATGGCCCATGTCTACCGCCTGCCGCTCATCACTAGGCTGCGGTATATCTGGCTGCCAGGCATCTTCCCGTCGTTTTGTGAAAGCTGCATTGCCGCCATGGGCATGTGCTGGAAAAGCGGCGTCTCGGCCGAGGTCATCGGCCTGCCGGACCATTCGGTCGGCGACGCTCTCTACCGCGCCAAGATCACCCTGTCCACGCCCGATGTGTTCGCCTGGACGCTGGTCATCGTGCTGCTTTCGGCGCTGCTGTCCACCGTGGCCGCCCGGCTGCTGCGGGCCGTAAAAGCCCGTCTTTGCGGGGAGGTGCATGCATGAGTATCGTTATCGAAAACCTCTGCAAAAACTTCGGCACCCACGCCGTGCTGCAAAATTTCAATTGGACGGTAGACCGCCCCATGGTACTGATGGGCGCTTCCGGCTGTGGAAAAACCACGCTGCTGCGCATCCTGTCAGGGCTGGAGACCGCCGACAGCGGCACCGTCGCCGGCGTGGTGACCCCTGCCGTCGTCTTTCAGGATGACCGCCTTTGCCCCCAGCTGACTGCCGTAGACAACCTTGTGCTGACAGGCCACGGTCTGACCGCCGCCCAGGCCCGCAGCGACTTGCAATCCCTTGGCTTTACCGAGGCTGACCTGCGTCTGCCTGCCGTGCAGCTTTCCGGCGGGCAAAAGCGCCGCGCCGCCCTGCTGCGCGCCTTGCTGTGCCAGGATGCCCAAACGCTGCTGATGGACGAACCCTTCACCGGCATGGATGCCGACCTGGTGCGGGATGCCGCCGCCGTTACCCGCCGCCTGGCAGGGGAGCGGCCCACGATTTTGGTCACCCATGATCGCACCGCAGCCGAGCTGCTCGGCTGGCCTATCCGAGAAATTTAAACGCATACAAATACCGCCCCTGCCCTCAAAAAAGGCAGAGGCGGCATTTTACATTTCACATCAATTCGGTCAAAATAGAGTTCTGTACCACCATACCGGCGGGAGTAAGGCGAAGCGTTTCCTCGTCAAACTCGGCGTAGCCGTGGGCCACGCACTGGCGGATAAACTGTTTCTGCGCCGAGGTAAAGCTGCCGCCCCAGCGGCCATATTCGGCTAAGCTTAATCCTCTGCGCAGGCGAAGCTGCATCAGCAAAAAATCCTCGGCCGTGCAATCGCCCTCCATCGCTTCGGCGATGGTGCCCTCAATAAACGCCTGCACATCGTCCGGCCAGTATTTCCGTACACGGCCCACACAGCTGTGGGCCGCAGGGCCGTAGCCCTGGTAGTCGCAGCAATCCCAGTACAGCAGGTTGTGCCGTCCCTCATGGCCTGGGCGGCAGAAGTTACTGATCTCATACTGCTGGTACCCGGCCTTTTCCAGCTGGGCCACCGCATATAAATAAAAGTCCGCCGCCGCGTCGCCGTCCGGCAGGCCCGCGGGCGGGTTGCGGTAAAACGCCGTGCCCGGCTCTACCTTTAATAGGTAAGCCGAAATATGCGTACAGCCGCCGTCCCGCAACAAGGCAAGCGTAGCATCAAACTCGGCGTTGCTGTACTCCGGCAGTGCCAGCATAATGTCGCCGCAGATTTCCTCAAAACCTGCCGCCCGCGCCCAGGCCAGTGCCTGTGCGGCCCCTTCGGCGGTATGGGTGCGCCCCAGCCGCCGCAGTTGGGCATTGCTGGCGCTCTGCACGCCAAAGCTGATGCGCGTCACTCCTGCCGCGCGGAAGCCTTCCAAACTTTCCTGCATCACCACATCGGGGTTGGCCTCCAGCGTGATCTCCGCCTCAGGCAAAGGATTCGCCGCCGCAATCAGGCTTTCTACCTGGGCAGGCGAGAGCAGGGCAGGCGTCCCGCCGCCAAAGTAGAGCGTATCCGGGCGGCGGTCGTTCTTTGCAAGCTCTCGCAGCAGCGCACTCACATAGGCCTGCGGCACTCCCCGCGCACCGGGAGCTGAGTAGAAATCACAATACCGGCATTTGGCCCGGCAGTAGGGAATATGCAGATAAATTCCGTACAAATCAGACATTTTTCACCTTTTATCCATGGTTCTTAATAGTTTTGTGATTGCAACTATGCTTTTAAGGAAAAGAAGTTCAAAATACAACTGTAAAACGTCAAAAACATTATTGTCGCAAAATATGGAAAAATTTCGTGGAATTAGGGAAGTAGCTTGCGTTTTACCGAACGACATGTAAAACTACGTCAATCTTTACATCTAAACCGTGGTTTGGTGTAGTAAGTGGTGTAGTAAAACACGTACAGTACGGTAAAATTTAGGCACCGCAAATTGATGTTTTGCCATCAGAATTCACTAACTTCAACATTTGTGCAGATGCATGAGTATACGTTGCGTGGGTATACACATTCAGTGTCATAGAAACATCAGCATGGCCCATGATATATTGTAAGTTTTTGACATCCATCCCGGCATTTGCCATGTTTGTACAAAATGTATGACGTAGTACATGAGGAGATAACGTATGAATCTGCTTGTCGGGGTTATCGCGATTATAGGCTCTTCTCAAGTCATGAAATACATGCTCAATGTCATATCGTGCTTGTAGTTTGCCGCTACGCTTTAAGGCAATGAAACCACTGTACCCGTCTACAACAGAAATCACATGGTTCTGTTGACTGCTGCGTACCAACCGCTGTAAACTGGCATAAGTCTTTTGCGTGATTGGAATATATCGCGTACCCTGTGCGGTTTTAGGCTTGGCAATATAATTGACCCCATTCTTTCCATAAATCAACTGCCGCTCAACCCGGATTCGCATGAGATCAAAATCAATATCATCTACTGTGAGTCCGCAGTATTCACTAACACGAAGCCCTGTCCAAAGCAAAACGATAAACAGGTCTAAATGTTTGCTGTAGACAGTGCTGCTTTCCATATAGGCAAGAAGATTCTTTTGCTGGATATCGGTTAATGCGGTTCGCTGCTTACGATTATTGGGAATGTAATTTGTCAGCTTAAACTGAAACGGATTCTTGAGAATAGCATCTTCCTCACATGCCATTTGAAATGCAGGCTTTACGACTGCCAAAATTGTTTTGATAGTTCCTGTGCTTTTTCCTTCTTCGAATAAAGAAATAATCCATTGCTGTGCATCGCTCATCTTGATAGTTCGAATAATTCGTGTTGAAAAAGCATCCTGTTCCAATCGATTTACAGTAGCGGTATATCTTTCAAGTGTTTGCCTGCTTACGCCTTTTTTCAGGCGCAGATATCTTTTTACAAGTGCAATTACAGTGATATTTCCAGCAGTATAGTCGATACCGCTATCCAAATCCTTCTGGATGCTTTTTTCTTTGTCACGCAGTTCTTTCAAATCGCCAGCATAAACGCTCTGACGCTTACCTCGAATATCGGTGTATCGATACATATAGATTCCGTCTTTACGTTGACTCTCTCCGGCTTTTAGGACACGTCCTTTTGTATCCTTGCGATTTGCCATGTATAATACTCTCCTTTCTGAAGCAAAAAGGAAAGAGCCAAAATATAACATAATAATTATATCATATTTGGACTTTCCATACTACCTACTATTTATGAACAAGTCGTCAAAGTGAAAAACAATCATCTATATACTTGTCTAGTTGCTTTCGCTTAATAAGTCGCTTACTGCCAACCCAAAGCACAAAATGACAGTTCGGCTCATTTGTGATTTCGCGCAGCTTATTGATACCAATTCCAGAGTAAGCAGCAGCTTCTTCGAGGGTTAAGTTTGACTTTTCCCATATCGGGATTTCTTTCATAGGCATGATCTCCTTAATCTTATAAAATTCGAGTTGCAGCCAAAATAGATGCAACTCTTTACAAGTAAGTATATCCAAAAAACAAACGATGGTATATACAAAAGCTGCGCAGATGTAATGCGGACACTATGCTTTTATCATGCAAAATCTCACCATCTTGACAGGGCGGACTTTCTTGTGCTATACTCCACCTGTAAATGATTTTTGTGCCTTGCGCACACGTTGTTTGAGTTTGTAATTCGTGCCAGCAGCCTTGTCCTGCCCTTATAGGGTGGACGCTGCGGCACTTTTCTTTTTATACGGGGTGGAAGCACCCAACCATAGCGAGAATGATCGTGGTTCACGTTTTACCATGAACATCAGGCGTTGCCTGCGGTCGTTCTCGCTTTTTTATTTTGTTTCAGAGCCAACTGGCTTTGGAAAATACATTTTATATAAGAAAGGTGGAACACCAAATGAATGAACAGGCAAGACCCAAGGTAATCGCACGGCGCATCACGCGCCCGCATAAGGCAAGACCCATCCCGCGCAATTTGCAGTATCGACTGTACCATTTGCGCGCCCGCCCCAAACGCCTTTATTGTCAGCGCGAGAGGAGGGGCTGAGGATGCCGGAGCACATACGGCGGGAACCCAAGGTGCTGGTCGGCACCGAAGCTCTTACCGAGCAGGAATGGCTGACGTACCGCAGGCAGGGGATAGGCGGCAGTGATGTCGCCGCGATCCTCGGCATTTCTCCGTTTCGTACCGCCCGCGACCTGTACGATGACAAGCTGAACATTGCTTCAGCTGTCGATGATACAGGCAACTGGGTAGCGCTGGAAATGGGGCATTTGCTGGAACCGCTGGTCGCGCAAATCTTCACCAAGAAAACCGGATTGGAAGTTTTCCAGATCAAGAAGATGTTCCAGCACCCGCAGTATCCCTTTATGCTAGCAGATGTGGACTACTTCGTCCGCCTGCCAAACGGAAAAATTGCGCTGCTGGAGATAAAAACGACCAACTACAACGCAAAAGACCACTGGTGGAAGGACGACGAGGAATGTGTTCCCATCTATTACGAAACACAGGGGCGGCATTACATGGCCGTTATGGACATCGACGAAATCTTCTATTGCTGCCTCTACGGCAACAACGAGGACGAAGTCATCATTCGCCATCTGTACCGTGACCGGGAATACGAGCAGGAGATGATTTATCTGGAACGCGAGTTCTGGCACGACCACATCCTGACCCGCATCCCGCCGCCCTACACCGAGGACGGCAGCCTGATCCTAGAAAGTCTGCGCCGCCGTCTGGGTGCTGCCGACAAAACCATTCCCGCCATCCAGCTGGACAGCGACCTGTCAACTACCATGCTGCGGTATCTCCGTTTGCAGGAGCAAAAGCAGCAGGTGGAAACGCGGGTCAAGGCGCTGGACGCGGAAATGCAGCGGCTGAAAGGTCAAATGGTTGCCAAACTCAACGGCAGCTGCATGGCAATGGGGGAGTACGGCGGTACACAGTACACTATCAGCTACAACCCCGTCAGCCGGACAGGCATCACGAAAGACAATCTCCAAAAACTGAAGCTGCTGCACCCGGATATTTACGATGAATACGTCACAGTGTCGGAATCGCGGCGGTTCAGCATCAAGGCAAAAGCGGCGGACGAAGCCGCCTGACAAAGAAGGGAGCGTGCCTATGCACGACAGTGAACAGGAACACAGCGGCATTACCGGCTGCCGTGTCACCTACGAATCTACGATTTTTTACAACGAAGCAAACAAATTCTCCATCATCGTTGTCAAAACCAGTGATCCGCGCATCCCGCCGCAGGCTTGCAACGGCCGCTACTACGGCGACCGTATGCTGCGCTTTACGGCGGTGGGGTACGAACTGCCCCGCACCAAGGCGGTGGAGCTGGAACTGGACGGTGAGTGGGTCGAGAGCAAGTACGGGTATCAGCTGCAGGTCGAGCAGTGGCAGGAAATCGTTCCGCAGACAGCGGACGGTCTGCTGGCATACTTGGGTTCCGGGCTTATCAAGGGCATCGGTCCCAAGACAGCAGAGGACATTGTTGCCACGTTCGGACCGGACACCCTGAATATCCTTGACAACGAGCCGGAAAAGCTGCTGCAAATCCGCGGCATCACCGAGGGAAAACTCAAGGACATTGAGGAATCCTACGCCGAGAGCCGCGTTCTGCGCAACCTTATGAGCCTTTTGGGACCGTTCAAAATTACGCCCGCCACGGCGCTGAAAATTTATCAGAACTTTGGTCCGGCATGTGTGGACATCCTCAAAAAATGCCCGTATGATCTGTGCCAGATTTCCGGGTTCGGATTCAAGCGTGTGGATGGCATCGTCCGCAAGACGGATAACCGCCTGCACAGCGCCGAGCGCATCAAGGGCGCGGTGCTGTACACGTTGGAGGATGCCCGCAGTAAATCGGGGCATCTGTTTCTGCCATCGGAAGATTTAGTAAAAGAAACGCTGTTCTTGCTCAATGCACCAATTCCCATCCCGGAACAGCGCATCCGCGCCGAGGAGGTGCAGGAAACCCTGCGGCAGATGATTCTGCACGGCGCAGTGGTCGCCTACAAGCAGTACCTGTACAGCCCGCGCGTGTTTGGGCAGGAGGATGATACCGCCCGCATGATTGCCGCGCGGCTTGCCAACATCAGCGTGGCAGAGAACATTGAATCCGCGCTGGAATCGGTGCGCGAAAGCCTGGGTATCACGCTTTCCCAAAAGCAGGAGCAGGCGGTGCGCACGGCATTTCAGCATGGGCTGACGATTATCACCGGCTCACCCGGTACCGGCAAGACCACCGTGTTAAAGGCCATCATTGAGGTGTTCAAGAACCTGCATCCGAAAGGAAAGTTCGCCCTTATGGCTCCCACAGGCCGTGCCAGCCGCCGCATGGCGGAAAGTACCGGCGTGGACGAAGCCCGCACGCTGCACAGCGCACTGGGGCTTGGCACCGGGGAAGAAGTGGGCGATGGCGAGCGCGTTCGCTTTGTGGATGCCGACCTCATCATTGTGGATGCCCGCTATAACTGCACCGGCAATGCCGATGCCTACCGTGAGATTTGCGAGGCACTGGGGCGGTACACACCCCGGCCAAGGGTGAATGACTGCATCGGGGTAAAGCCGGAGCAGAACGCCCGCGCTACTCCGCAGGAGATACACCAGACTTACTCGCTGCTGCTCTCCATGCTGCCGCTGACACCCACGCACAAAGCGCACCTGCTGTCACCGCGGCGCGGGCTGACCGAGGAACAAATTGCACGGTTCGGGTTCAAATCGACCCCACCGGCGTTTCTGTGCCGCAGTTATGCCGAGCGTCTGAGGCGGCAGGGCTGCACCTTGCAGGGTGTGCCGGGCTTCTATCAAGATGATGCCAGGCGATGGACGATCAACTTCGGCAGCCGCACGGCAGGCATCCTGCTCCCGGCTGTCGGTATGGACGGTCTGATTTGCGGTATGCAGATACGGCTGGACACGCCGCTGCGCCGCAGGGATGACCCGCCGGGCAAAAGCGGTGCTAAGTATATCTGGCTGTCGTCCGTAGGCAAGCCGCACGGAGTGACCTCCGGCAGCCCGCTGCATTTTGTGGGCGAGCCGTTTGCCAAGACCGTATATGTGACGGAAGGGCTGCTCAAAGCCGATATTGCCCACTGTCTGACAGGGCGTTCGTTCGTCGCGGTGGCAGGGGTGAACAGCTTGAACGGCTTGGAATCCGCACTGCGCTGCATGGCACAGAACGGCACCAAGCTGGTCGTGGAAGCCTATGACATGGACAAGTTAGAAAATGAATATGTGACATCTGCCGCCGAAAAGGTTCAGCAGATTGCCCGCGTAGCCGGGCTGCAAAGCACAAGCCTTGTCTGGAATACTGCCTACAAGGGCATAGACGACTGGCAGCTTGCTTTGCGGCAGGAAGAAGCAAAAGAAAAAGCGGCCTGATGCCGCGCAAAGTTATGGCAGAGAGTTACCATCGGGTAGCTCTCTGCCTTTTTTAGAAAGGACAGAACAATGGGTATACTCTCTGAAATTGATATGATGAACCGCGACGCCGAGGATGATGCTTTTGAGGTATCTTCGGATAGTGAAACCGTAGATTCTTTCAGCGAAGAATTTGAGCCGGTAGAACCCCCGAAGCAGGAACCGCAAGCGGAGGACGCAGAAGAAGCCCGCAAAAAGGCTGAATTTGATGCCGCCGAAGCCAAGCGCAAAGCTGAGTGGGAGGCAAAACAGGCGCAGAAGAAACTGCGGGAACAGCAGGAATTGGACCGCCTTGCCGCTATGTCGGATGATGACGTGATGCAGGCATCCATGAACCGCGTTTCGCAGGATACCGAACGCCTGACCCGCCGCAATATGAAGCTCTGCGTCATGGAGGATGTGCAGACCGAGTGCCTGGCCGACCCCAATTTTGCCCGGCTTGTGATGAACCCCAAGAAAAAGATGGTGAACTGTTTCCACTACATCAACCGCAAGGCGCGGGAGTATCTGGAACAGGAAATGAAGGACAACGACGAAAAGCCTATGGGCGGCGGTTTAGGCGGCGATGTGCCGGACGAACTCTGCTACCAGTGGGCGCGGGAGTACTTCCGTGATGCCGATGCCAAGGAGGACGCAGAACCGGAAGAAAAGTTTGTCCCCAAAAACTATAATGGGAAAGCGCCTAAGGCAGGCAAAGGCAAAAAGGATAAGCCCAAGAAAGCAACACCCAAGCCTGCCCCGAAACCTGCGGACGAAGAACAGCTTACTTTCGGTGACTTCGGCACAGAGGAGGCAGCAGGATGAAACTGGACAAACGAGCTTGCCGCCATGCAGTCAATGTTCCGCTGCACATCAGTCTGAACGCCGGTGTACTGTACACAGAACGGGTGAAATACCTTGTTGCCGACGCTGTCAAGCTGCTCGGCGGGCATAGGGTGCTGGCGGTTTACTTTTATGAATGTGAACGTCTGAAAGCAAATGACCGTATGCCGAAGTGGGTCGTGTTTCAGGGTAAGGATGACTTTGCCACGCTGGAACGCGATGCCGAGGGAAACGTCAAGTGGCGGGATTCAATGCTGGAAAATCTTGTGGATGAAAGTTTCTATAAATTTAGGGAATCCTGCGTTTTCTATAAAGGGACGGATGGAGTTGCGATTTCGGACTTTATCCATCAAAGTGCAAGTGGCATCACGATATTGGAGGCGTTGCAGGTCTATCAGTATGGTATTCGCAACAAGCAGGCAAAAAAGCGCCGCTGCAAACGTGATATGGGCATAGTCGAGAAAATGAAAAAGGTCCCAGCTGCGCCGTCAAATCTGGCACGCTGGATTGACCGAAATGTCATGCCGCACTATCTGTTTTATTCGTATGACAGAAACCAGCCAGAAACGCAGGTCTTTTGTACCTATTGCGAGAAGTTTTCTGTGATAAAAAAGCCGAAAACCGGAAAAATCTTTGTCTGCCCGCAATGCAAACAAAAGGCAATCGCCAAAGCGCAGGGGAGAAGAGCCGCCTACCATGAGGACAGGGAAACCTGCCAGGTTATTCA
>ENA-ORLY01002639-ORLY01002639.1-human-gut-metagenome-genome-assembly--contig:-NODE-2639-length-16406-cov-3.205218_pt1 | contig 16406 bp, 12 predicted proteins | sample MGYA00243071_ERZ508832 | MGnify/ENA primary metagenome ERZ508832 (study PRJEB26277, sample SAMN04329777) | human gut metagenome | biome: human-associated habitat | host: Homo sapiens | place: USA... | reverse complement strand
TATGAATAGCGGCTTTATCAAGCTGATCGAACATAATGATATCATCCACACGGTTCAAGAACTCTGGAGCAAATGCTTTATTCAACGCTTTCTGGATCACGCTACGGGAGAAATCCTTATCCGGCTCACCAGCCATCTGGGTATTGAAACCAACGCCACGGCCGAAATCTTTCAATTGCCGGGTACCAATATTGGAAGTCATGATCAAGATCGTATTCTTGAAATCAATACGTCTACCCAGACTATCCGTCAAACGGCCTTCATCCAAGACTTGCAGCAGCAAGTTAAATACATCCGGATGCGCCTTCTCGATCTCGTCCAATAAGACCACTGAATAGGGCTTGCGACGTACTTTCTCTGTTAACTGGCCACCTTCCTCGTAACCAACGTATCCGGGAGGCGCTCCGATCAAACGGGAAACAGCGAATTTCTCCAAGTATTCACTCATATCGATACGTACCAAAGAATCCGCCGAATCAAATAGATATTCAGCAAGCTTCTTGGCCAAGTGAGTTTTACCTACACCCGTCGGTCCTAGGAACATAAAAGTTCCGATCGGCTTATTCGGATCTTTCAAGCCAACACGGTTACGTTGAATTGCCTTTACAATCTTTTGAACAGCATCATCCTGCCCGACCACCTTACTTTTCAATACGTCCGCCATTTCCAGAAGCTTGACATTCTCTGCCTTAGCGATACGTTGAACAGGCACACCAGACATCATGGCAACAACTTCAGCGACCTTCTCTTCATCAACGGTCTCCCGATGTTCTTGAAGCTCTTGTTCCCATTTAGCTTTCGCGGCCTCCAGTTGCAATAAATACTGACGCTCCTTATCGCGGAAACTTGCGGCTAACTCAAAGTTCTGAGATTTCACGGCCGCTAATTTCTCATTCTTCGTATCCTCGATCTTTGCCTCAAGCTCTTCGATACTTTTCGGAACAATGATATTAGATATATGTACACGGGAACCGGCCTCGTCTAAAGCATCGATCGCCTTATCCGGGAAATTACGGTCACTGATATATCTTTCTGTCAATTTTACACACGCTTGTAAAGCATCTTCAGTATAGATCACATTATGGTGCTCCTCATAACGAGGTTTGATATTACGCAAGATCTGCAAAGTTTCTTCCGCCGTAGTCGGATCAACGATCACTTTCTGGAAACGACGTTCCAACGCACCGTCTTTCTCGATATTCTTACGATATTCATCCAAAGTAGTAGCGCCAATGCATTGAATCTCACCACGAGCCAACGCAGGTTTCAGCATATTCGCCGCATCCATAGATCCGGAAGCGGAACCAGCGCCAACAATCGTATGAATCTCATCGATAAAGAGGATGATATTCGGGTTCTTCGATAACTCATTCAAGATAGCCTTAATACGTTCCTCGAATTGTCCGCGGTATTTCGTACCGGCGACAATAGAAGCCATATCCAAGCTAATCACACGCTTATCGAATAACACCCGGGAAACCTTACGCTGAATAATGCGTAAAGCCAATCCCTCTACGATAGCCGACTTACCCACACCCGGCTCACCAATCAATACCGGATTATTTTTCTTCCTACGGCTTAATATCTGGGCCAAACGCTCGATTTCCTTCTCACGTCCCACAATCGGATCTAGACGGTTTTCTGCGGCGGCACGTGTCATATCCGTTCCGAAGTTATCCAGAACAGGTGTATCATTAGGGGATTTCGGTTGAGCGGCTCCCGCTCCAGCACCGGAAGAGGGGCGAGATGCCTCACGACGAGAGGAGAAACCTTCGTCCTCGTCATCTTCGTCATCATCCGTATATCCGTCGCTGATCTCGTCGAATTCCTCCATATTATTCAAACCGGTTCCGCTTACTAATATATTATATGCGGAACGATAAGTAATACCCGCGTCGTTCAACACCTTGGCGGCTACGTTAAACTCCTCTTTCAATATCGCCAATAGAAGATGTTCCGTATCGGTCTCATCTTCCTTGAATAAACGAGATTCCAGCATACTCATACGCAAGACACGTTCTGTAGTCTTACTTATAGCGATCTCATGCTGGACAGAATCCTCAGAATCGAATGTGTTCTTTATTTCTTGCTCAATCTTGCGTTTAATATCCATCGGATCGGTATGTAGCTCTCGCAAGACACGCATTGCCTCGCCTTCGCCTTCCCGGATGATGCCTAGCATCAAATGTTCCGGCCCGATATAGCTATTCTGGAGCCTAGCCGCTTCTTCACGGCTATACTCAATCACGTCAATCAATCTTTTCGAATAATTTTTCATACTATATTATATATGTACTGATTACGCAAAGTTACATAATCTATTCCAACTATCATCAAATTTCGTGCCATTATTCCTTAATAAGCCTTGAAAAGCCCGGAGGCTCAAAATTTCAAGACAAATTCTTTCGTAGTATACGGAAAAACCTTACCTTAGTGCAATTTTTCAGAGGTGAGATATTGAGTGTAATTAATATAAAACTAAATGGTTGATCAAGACAGAATTATTAAGATTAACATCGAAGAGGAAATGAAATCGGCATACATTGATTATTCAATGTCTGTCATTGTTTCACGTGCTCTTCCTGATGTTAGGGATGGCTTTAAGCCGGTTCACCGCCGTATTTTATTTGGAATGAATGAACTGGGTAACACATCCGACAAACCTTATAAAAAATCTGCGAGAATAGTTGGTGAAGTTTTAGGTAAATATCATCCACATGGCGACTCGTCTGTATATTTCGCCATGGTTCGTATGGCCCAGACATGGTCTATGCGTTATCCGTTAGTAGACGGACAAGGTAACTTCGGTTCAGTGGACGGTGATAGTCCTGCCGCTATGCGTTATACAGAGGCACGACTGAGTAAACTCGCCGAAGAAATGCTCCGGGATATCGATAAGGACACGGTAGATTTCCAGCTTAACTTCGATGATACGTTGAAGGAGCCGACCGTATTACCGACTCGTGTTCCTAACTTACTTGTAAATGGTGGATCGGGTATCGCCGTTGGTATGGCTACGAATATGCCAACTCATAACTTGAGCGAGGTATTAGATGGTTGTATCGCTTATATCGATGCCAAGGGAGATATCGAGGTAGAGGGCTTAATGCAATATATCAAGGCTCCGGACTTCCCTACAGGCGCTACAATTTATGGCTACGCAGGCGTGAAAGACGCTTTCGAGACGGGTAGGGGACGTATCATCCTTCGCGGTAAAGCCGAGATTGAGGTGGAGAATAATCATGAGAAGATTATTATTACCGAGATTCCTTATTTGGTAAATAAGGCTGAGTTGATCAAGTATATCGCTGACCTGGTAAACGAGAAGCGTATCGATGGCATTTCCAATGTCAATGACGAGTCCGACCGTAGCGGTATGCGTATCGTAGTTGACGTGAAACGTGACGCGAACTCGAGTGTCGTGCTGAATAAATTGTATAAGCTTACGGCTCTGCAATCCTCATTCAGCGTTAATAATATCGCTTTGGTGAACGGCCGTCCGAGGTTGCTTAACTTAAAAGACTTAATCAAGGCGTTTGTTGAGCACCGTCATGAGGTCGTTATCCGGCGTACAAAATATGAATTGAGGAAAGCGGAAGAGAGAGCCCATATATTGGAAGGCTTGATCATCGCTTCCGATAATATAGACGAGGTAATCGCGATTATCAAGTCTTCCAAGAGCCCGCAAGAGGCTATCGAGCGTTTGATCGAACGTTTCTCTTTATCTGAGCTTCAAGCACGTGCGATTGTCGAGATGAGACTTCGTCAGTTGACAGGTCTGGAACAAGATAAATTGCGTGCGGAATATGAGGAGATCGAGAAGTTGATCGCTTATTTGAATGAGATTCTGGAGAATGAGGACCTTTGTATGAAGGTTATCAAAGATGAATTATTGGAAATCAAGGATAAATTTGGCGACGAACGTAAGACGGATATCGTTTACGCCTCTGAGGAATTAAATCCGGAGGATTTCTATGCGGATGATGAGATGATCATTACCGTATCTCATATGGGATATATCAAACGTACCCCGTTAAGTGAGTTCCGTGCGCAAGGCCGTGGTGGTGTAGGAGCGAAGGGTTCCGAGACTAGAGACGAGGATTTCGTTGAGTATATCTATCCGGCATCCATGCATGCGACCTTATTATTCTTCACGGCAAAAGGTAAATGTTATTGGTTGAAGGTATTCGAGATTCCGGAAGGAGCTAAGAACGCTAAAGGGCGTGCGATCCAGAATCTTCTGAATATCGAGCCGGATGATAAGGTACAAGCCTTTATACGTGTTAAGAAATTAACCACCGATACGGAATTCATTAATTCTCATTACCTATTATTCTGTACGAAAAAAGGTGTGATCAAAAAGACCTTGTTGGAGGCCTATTCCCGTCCTCGTCAAAACGGTGTGAACGCTATTACATTGCGTGAAGACGATGGCTTGATCCAAGTATGTATGACGAATGGTAACAACGAGGTGATCATAGCGAACCGTAACGGCCGGGCGATCCGTTTCCATGAAAGCGCGGTACGTGTAATGGGCCGTACGGCTTCCGGAGTGAAAGGTATGACTTTGGACGAGGATAATACCGATGAAGTCGTTGGTATGATCTGTATCAAGGACAAGGAAAAAGAGACCGTACTCGTCGTATCAGAGCAGGGATATGGAAAACGTTCCTCTATCGAGGATTATCGTATAACGAATCGTGGCGGTAAAGGCGTAAAAACCATTAATATCACGGAGAAGACCGGTAAATTAGTTGCCATCAAGAATGTTACGGACGAGAACGATTTAATGATTATCAATAAGTCGGGTATCGCTATCCGTATGAAAGTGGCCGATTTAAACGTAATAGGACGTGCTACTCAAGGTGTTCGTTTGATTAATCTAGAAAAGCGCAACGACGAAATCGCTTCTGTATGTAAAGTATTGTCTGAGAGTGAAGAGGAGATAGCCGAGCAAAAAGCGGAACAAGAAGCCAGACAAGAGAATGAGGGAAGAGAGTTCAGTGAGAATCAAGCTAGTCTAGGTACTGATGTTGATCTACCGGAATCAGAGGAGGATAACGAACAAAATGATAACGAAGAAATAACTGAATAATTTTAAACAAATAGAAATATTAATCTCAAAATTACTATCACAATGAAACGAGTATTATTAACAGTGGCACTATGTGTCGCAGCATCGGTCTCTTTTGCACAGAAAAAAGCTGTAAATGAGGCTCAAAGTATAGCTAAGGGTTCGACTCCTGATTTCTCGGAAGCTAGAACTCTTATTAAAGGAGCTTTGGAAAATCCAGAAACAAAGGATGACGCTAAAACTTGGTATGTTGCCGGTTTTATCGAGGATCAACAGTTCAGCAACGAAAGAACTAAACAAGTCTTGGGCCAACAACCGGACGAGCCTGTTATGTACGAGGCATTGGGTAGTATTTTGCCATACTTTGAGAAAGCATATGAGTTAGATCAACTTCCTAATGAAAAAGGAAAAGTTAAACCTAAGTTCACGAAAGATATCAAAGGTATCCTAGGAGCAAACCACGTATATTACATCAATGGTGGTGCTTACTATTTCGATCAGAAAGATTATAACAAAGCTTACGATTTCTTCGAGCAATACCTGAAAATATCTGATATGCCGATGTTTAAAGGTGAGGCTGTCGCTGAAAGAGATTCAAACTTCATGACAGTTCAGTTCTATGCCGCTGTAGCAGCGACCCAACTTGGCGATTCTCAAAAAGCTATCGCAGCGTTAGAGCGTGCTAAAAATACGGATTATAGAGCAAGCGAGGTATATCAATACTTATGCTATGAGTATGAGCAAGCTAAGGATACCGTGAATTTAGAGAAGACTTTGGAAGAAGGTTTGAATAAATTCCCCGAGGAACAGTATTTCTTAATGAGCCTTATAAACAATTACATCTATTCTAATAGAAATGAGAAAGCTATTGAATATTTGAACACAGCTATCGCTAAGGATTCCAACAATCCACAGCTTTACGATGTAATGGGCCGTGTTTATGAGACTGGTTTGAAAGATTACGCTAAAGCTGAAGAGTATTTCAAGAAAGCATTGGCGATCAATCCGGACTATATCGAATCTCTCTCTAACTTAGGTCGTGTATATTACAACCAAGGTGTAAACAAGCAAGGTGAGGCTAATATGATCAACGACGCAAAACAATATCAAGAGGAATTAGGCAAAGCTAAGGAATTTTTTAAGCAAGCTCTTCCTTACTTTGAGAAAGCTCACCAAATGAAACCAGAAGAAAGAGAATATATGACTGCTTTAAGAGGTATTTACTACAACTTGAATATGGGTGATAAATTCGATGCTATTGAAGCAGAGATGAATAAGTAATTTCTTCTTTCAGAATAAATGGAACCGTCTAGTAATATAAGGTTACTAGGCGGTTTTTTATTTGTGTATCATGTATCGGAGTAGTCATTTTTTGATCGTTCATAATACTATTAAACATAATAGAGATTATAAAATTAATAGCAAGATAAGGATAAATTAGTGCATTCAAGCAAAGCTTGTAGCTGCTTTGAGTAAAGACACAGATCTTTTCACGGCTGTGAAACGTTTGTTTCATGGATGTGAAAAGATCGTATCACAGCTGTGAAAAGATCAGATCACCTATATGAAAAGATTAATTCAGCTTGACGCAACTATTTGATTCGCTATTAACTCCTTCAAATAAAGCATGACTTTCGGATGACTTAATGGCATGTCCTCTAGGATTTCTTTAAGCTCTCGCGTACTGATATCAAATGAAACCAGATCTGAATGATATGAGAAATGAATGTTTATGTCTGGATTACTGCCTATAAGCATAGCCATTGTACCCGCCAAATCTCCCCAAGGCGGACAATCAATATGAGATGAGACAAAACAAGCAACAACTACCGTACCTTTTCCCTGTATGGAAGATATTTCCACATTCCCGCCTGTTTGCTCCGCGTTTTGTATCAAGAAAGGTAAGCCTAGACCCACTTTTCGTGTCGTGCGAGTCGTATAAAACGGATTACGGATCAGAGAGACTGTTTCCGGATCCATACCACAGCCATTATCCGCGATACGAATACATATGGATGTGTCCTTTATCTGTATATCTATCTCTATGTCAGAAGCTTTTGCTCTGATACTATTAGCGGTTATATCCGTGATATGAAACGAGAGATTATCCATGAGAGGCGAAAATTAAGTGATTGTCTTTTTGATCAAAAGCCTTTCGTAAGCCATCGAAGGTTAATTCCTCCGTTTGCCAAATGGAGGGCTGAGTACCTATTTGTTCGGGGCAATGAGCATCCGAGGCTGAGTATTGAGTCTGCTCTTTCGAATACCCGTGAATAGACAATAACTTACTGTATCTTTGCTGATTATTATATTCAATAGCATCTAAAGATAAGCAGGGGTCTATAAAACCTAATTGACTGATCAAGCTGAATGACGGACGTTCTACATGGGCGGCTACAAATAGAGCATCCACCTTACGTGCTTGAGCGGCTATTTGGTTTACGCTTTGATCCAAGGCGGAGAGCAAAAGATAGGGTACTTCTCCTAGAATCTCATTCTCCGCATTCACCCAAACTTGATCGCCAAAACGTTCCGGATCATTTGGAATTGGAGGGAGATGCTCTTCTAAATATCGTTGGAATCGCTTACGGGATTCATCGGTCGGGAAATAAACCAGACAATGCGCTTCCTCACGGGTCGTAACTTCTACGCCCGCAAAGACCCTTAGTCCGAATCTCTCGCCAAGGGATTGAATCTCCGGGCATTGTAAGGTCGTATTATGATCCGTAATGGCAATAGCATCCAAACCTTTCGCTAAGGAACGACGCACGATCTCCGACGGGCTCATTTCCAGACTGCCACATGGCGACAGGCAAGTATGGATATGTAAATCAGCTAAATACTGTTTCATCCATTCTCATTCTGTAATAAGCGGTAAATCATACCGGAAGCCTCGAACGCGGAGCGTGTAGTTCCTAAAAGAGGGACAGCCTCTTCCCTACCTTTTTGTAAGGTCTCATCATCCGGAGAGGTTCCGTTCACGATCAATACCGCGGAGACGTCTTTTAAAGTAGCCACGGCCAGTATATTCTGATGCGTTTGCATGGTAATCCATAGCATACCCTCTTCGATATGTCCCATGACATCACTTAGTAAATCGCTCGTATAGCCTCCGGTTATCTCTGTATCAAGGCCCTCTTCTCCACAAAATACAGTAAGATTCAACATCTTCACTAAATCACAAACCTTCATATTTAGCTCCTTTCTTATAACAATCCTTATTTAAACGATCTTTCCCCCATGTCTTCTCAACGATACGGAAGGCATGCTCTTGGTCTAGTTTACCGTGCTTCTCCATATTACGTTGCATAAATACGCAATCACTGAATTGAGCCTCGTGGCGTACGATATCCTCGGCCAAGCTTTGACAGTTCGGGCTGCCGCAAGCGCCACAATCGATTCCCGGTAGGTAGCACATCAATTTCCGCACTTGCTCCATTTTCTTCAGCATCTCATCGATCGTTCCATCGTACAACCGTTTGGGATTCGGTTGCACCGGACGGATCGTAATATGCTGCCTCAAATAGGATAAAGCCTCGAAATTATCGGCGGCGTATATCATCGGTACTTTATCCCGGTTCATGGATCGCTTCATGATACGCTCGGCCGTGAGGAAACGGTTCGCTACGGCTAATACACCTCCGGCACAGCTACGGTCGCAAGCCCTCAGTTCCAGAAAGTCTACGTTACGTACCTCGCTGGTCGTTTCCATTCGTTCCAAGTAATCGAGCACATTATGGATCTCATCGATCGCGAGGCAACGACCGGAGAAATGTTTGGCCTCCCCTCCTGTCTGGCTCCATCGCATCTCTTTTTTCGTTAATGGCGGAGGAAGCTCACATTCCGGCTCATATCCTCTCGGGCGATTCTTAAGAATATGGTATACCTTATTATATAGGGTATCCATATTTATCACGCCTTTGATCGTAGATGAATAACCTTCCGCTCCCTTCAACGCCGCGATTTTCGCCGCGCAAGGCGTAACATAAAAGATACCGATCTCTTCCGAGGGAATACCTTGCCCTTCCAATATCTTATGATAGTAAGTGGCCGAGGCGTTTACCGGCGCTTTCACCAATAAAATATTCTCCACCAGCGCAGGGAAACGGACTTGTATCAACCGGACAATGGCGGGGCAAAAAGAACTGATCACCGGTTTTTCCTCGGCGTTTTCCATCTGCCGTACCATTTCCTTATGGATCATATCGGCGGTAAACTCTACTTGGAAAACATGGGTAAAGCCCAGTTCCATAACGGCGCTGATAATTTCCTTCTCGGTCGTATACTTTGAGAACTGCCCGATAAATACCGTGGGCATCAACGCTACCCTGCATTTATAATCAAATATACGCTGGAAGTCATCCTGCTCCACATAGATAGCCTCTGTCGGGCACGATTTCAAGCACTCGCCGCAATCCACGCACCAATCCTTATGGATCAAAGCCTTACCATCCCGGATACGGATCGCTCCCGTAGGGCACTCTTTCATGCAATGCGTACAGCCTATACAGCGGTCATTGTCAATCTTCAAGGCATGATAAAAATTAGCTTCCTCCATGGTCTACGCTCCTTCTTTATTAAACCATGTGACCATACGTACCGTGGTACCTACGTCTACTTGGCTCTCGATCGTTAATTCATCTACGTTCTTCTTCATATTTGGAAGTCCCATTCCGGCACCAAATCCCATTTCACGCACGGCCTCGGATGCCGTCGAAAACCCTTCACGCATAGCTAGCGATATATCCGGGATTCCGGGCCCTTCATCCTTCAGTTCCAAAGATATTTTATCAGCGTCCAATTCAGCGACAACCGTTCCTCTCCAAGCGTGAGCCACGATATTCACCTCCGCCTCATAAAGCGCCACGACCACCCGCTTAATGATCCGGGGATCGATAGCCAATTGCTTCAAGACCTTCTTTATCTGGCTAGACGCATAACCCGCCTTCGAGAAATTACCGCCCTCCAACTCAAACTTAAATAGCATATCTCACGACCTCCTTTCTTAATATATAGGAAGGAGCCCCGCGCTATAAAGCTCTCCGACCGTATGATACATAGAATGATCTGTCTCCAGAAGAACCATATTGTTCTCACGAGCCAGCTCCAGCATATCCGGGGTTACTTTCTTCCCCCGCACGAAAAGTATATAAGAAACTTCCGCCATCTCCGCGGTACGGATCGTTTGCAAATTACAAAGTCCTGTCACCAACAGCACATCGCCACAATCCAGCGTAAGCACGTCACTCATCAGATCGCTGGCAAAAGCGCACTGCACATCGTTCTCCCGTTTCTCTGAGCCACAGACGATGGAGGCATCGGTAAGCTCTTGAATTCTTTGAATCTTCATAAGGTACCAGAGGTTACATTTTACATGGGCTAATGTAAGAAATAATTTCGAATGTCGGCCTAGTATATTACATTAATTACTATCTTTGGTACACTAACAAAAAATAATCCTTATGTTCAGTAAAGAAACTTATATGGCCCGCCGGGCTAAGCTGAAACAAACCATAGGTTCCGGTTTGTTGCTATTCCTTGGAAACGACGAGAGTGGGATGAACTACGCCGATAATACGTATCACTTCCGTCAAGACTCTACCTTCTTGTATTTCTTCGGATTGCCATACGCCGGGTTATCCGCTATCATCGATATCGATAACGATAAGGAGATCATCTTTGGCGATGAGTTGACTATAGACGCGATTGTATGGATGGGTACGCAGCCCACCCTAAAAGAGAAGAGCGAGGCCGCAGGTATCAAGGAGGTCCGTCCTTTCAAGGAGATCGAGACATACTTGAAGAATGCCCAGCAAAAAGGCCAGCCAATCCATTATCTGCCGACGTATCGTGCGGAACACCAGATCAAGTTATTCCAATGGTTGGGTATCGTACCCGGTGCGGAGAAACCTTCCGTACCTTTCATCATGGGTGTCGTAAACCAACGGAATTATAAGAGCGAGGAAGAAATCGCCGAGATCGAGAAAGCCTGTATCGTAACCGCCGATATGCACCTGACTGCCATGCGTACCGTACGTCCGGGAATCCGGGAGTCGGATGTAGCGGCTGCCGTTGCGGAAGTAGCTTTCGCCAACAATTACCAGCTCTCCTTCCCTATCATCGCCACGATCAATGGGCAGACTTTGCACAACCATGATCATAGTCATATGATTAAGAGCGGTGATATGCTGTTATTGGACGCCGGTGCCGAGACTGAGATGGGATATGCCGGAGATATGTCGTCCACCATCCCGGCCGACTCAAAATTCACGACCCGTCAAAAAGACATCTATGATATTCAAGTAGCCGCCCATGAGGCTGCCGTAGCGGCTTTGCGCCCGGGTATTCCTTTCGTGGATGTATATGAGTTGTCTTGTAAAGTGATCATGGAGGGTTTAAAGGACCTTGGTTTCGTGAAAGGAGATCCGATGGAGGCCGTAAAAGCCGGTGCTCACGCCATGTTTATGCCTTGTGGCCTAGGTCACATGATGGGATTGGATGTACATGATATGGAGAATCTGGGAGAGGTATACGTTGGTTATGACGGACAGCCGAAGAGTACGGAATTCGGACGTAAGTCATTGCGCTTGGGACGTAAGCTGGAACCGGGTTTTGTCTTGACCATCGAGCCGGGCGTATACTTCATCCCCGAATTAATGGATTTATGGAGAGGCCAGAACAAGTTCACCGAATTCATCAATTACGAGAAGTTGTTTACATATAAAGATTTCAGTGGCATACGTAACGAGGAAGACTATCAGATTACCGAGAACGGCGCTCGTCTATTAGGAAAGAAGATCCCTTTGCGTACGGAAGAAGTAGAAGCAATTCGATAAATCCTATACATTATTATATATAAGCTTATGCAAAAGGGAGAGCCTTAAAAACAGCTCTCCCTTTTTGGGCTAAACGAGAAAGACAATGTATGAAACGATTTAAAAGCGATATCCAATACTTAGAAAGAACGAATGCATAAAACGAATCCGGGGCATACTAAGCCTTTTTCCCTCTACAACGAAGTTTCGCCCTCCACTATATAAATCAAAATTCGAGAATATATACCCCAAAGAGAATATATACCGCTGGTCTATATCAAGGCTCAACATACTTTTAATATGATAAAATAACGATTTACCTCCCTTGTTCTTTATATGATCGAATTTTTGAGGTATCCATACCCCGGGAGTGTTTGGAACATAGCTTATATTAAACTCTTGATTGACAGGCAAAGGAATGGTTAATCCAGGTGAAACGACCAAAGAGAGTCCCGTATCCTTGTCTTTCCCGAATTTAAAAGTGGGAGTTACTAACTGGATGGCCGGACGTAACGCAAAGAAATGACAGCCCGGATTACTCTCATCTGAATCCCAGAACCACTGATTATCTCTTGAAAACCCCGTATAACTATCTTTCTCAATCGTATTACAGAAAAGCAACCCCATAGTAATTCCCACATAAGGAATCGGTAGATAAGTAACAGATGGCTCTACCTCCCATGCTGAATTATTATTCAAGGCACCGGAGAGTTCTACTTTCCACATATGGGATTTTTCTACCTCTTGCGCCTGTCCCTCAAAGGTAAAGATCAAACAAATAAAGAAAAGTATAGATCTCATTATATATAGGATGTTAGTTGTTCATTTACAGTAAAGACAGAGGACCTTCTCAATCACCCTATCCATTAGGGTTAATAAATCAAAAAGAGTTAATAATAAACACGGACTTAAAAAGAAAGTGTACATTTCCTTCTCAGACTATACATGCTATTTCATCATCTCGAAACGAAAACTCGTGAATCGATAAAAAAAGGCTGTCCCATCTTGAAGTGGAACAGCCCTCTTTGCTAAATAATACTGATTAAATTGCTTTCAGAATCTCGGTCAGTTTTTCCGGTGTGACGTTGGCGGCGATTATCACTCCTTCGTCGTTAATCAAGAAGTTCTTGAAACCTTTTCTTAAATCATACTTCTTGTACAACTCTGACTCTTTACCCAGTCCTTCGTGAAATTGCGTTGACAGATCCAACTTGTCAATCTTTACCGTCTCGGTAAAAATAGATTCTTTCTCATCCATAGAGATCGAACACATCGCGATTTTGTCCGGACCAAACTTGTTAACCTCATTCGCCAATTGCACGTTACGAGCCCGCGATTCCGCATCGTAAGCCGCCCAAAAGTTGAGCAATGTATAACGTCCTAATTGGTTGTGGAAACTGGCTTTAGCGTCGTTTCCCAAAAACTCTATTCTCGGAGCTAGATCACCGGGGTTCACACCCTCGGTAAGTTTCGCCTTTTTCGAACCGGCAGACATTCCTAATAACGCTACCGATGCGATGAGAACATAAGCTCTTACCTTCATATTTTCAATTTTACGTTAAACTTAATCGGGGGAATCTCCCGGGGGATAAACTCCCGACTCCTGATTTTCAGGATCGTAAACAAGCATGTTTCTTTCGCTAAAGAGACACTTACTTGTCTTTAACGGGTGCAAATATAAAGCCAAATACTTCTTTCTACCAAATTATATAGCGATTTTCTGCAAATTAGCAAGCTTTTTTATATGTTTTAGCGCACACATCGATAAAAAATTAACTGTTTTGCAACATAAATTTAGAAGTAGAGTACCTTTTTCTCCCCGAGAGAACCGCAAAATCATCAAGAATCATTAGCTTCCCGCTCCCCTACCTTTAGACCGACAACAGGGAATCCTTAGCGATTTCATCTTTAAGTATAGATTATCCAACGGCTGTTGCATAATCATCTAACAGCTGGTGCATGATCTTCCAACAGCTGTTAGATGATCATGCACCAACTGAAAAATTAGTAATGCTTCAAGAACAAACCGCTAATCCTTCTTGGAAAAGAGGCTAATAGCATTAAGAGATTCCCTTTAATCACCTTGTACTGCCATCTTGAAAAATAAAAGGAAAAAAATACCCTTCCCTCTTGTTTATTCAAAAACTTCCACTACATTTACAGTGTACTATTAAACTAATACACTAAAGCAGCAAAACATATGATTACATTAAAAGAACTCTCATTCAGCTATAGCCGCAAAAAAGAGGTACTTGATCGTATCAATCTTGAGGTTAGATCGGGACACATCTGTGGCTTATTGGGAAAGAACGGTGAAGGAAAGACTACGCTTCTAAACCTTCTAAGCGGACAGATCTTTCCGGATCAAGGTTCTTGCCTCGTATTGGAGGAAACTCCTTCCGAGAGAAACGCTCGTTTCTTGCAGCAGATCTTCTTATTGCCGGAGGAAATCTCCATGCCTGAGGTCACCGCCATAGAATATATAAAGATGTACGCACCTTTTTATCCGACATTTAGAGACGATATCTGCAAGGCTTGCGTAGAATCGTTTGAGATCAATCTATCCGATCGCCTGTCGAAAATGTCTCAAGGACAACGGAAAAAGGTGGCGATAACCTTGGCGCTGGCCGCTCATACGCCCCTGCTTCTAATGGATGAACCAACAAATGGGCTGGACATTCCCTCGAAAGCGACATTCCGCAGACTGGTAGCCTCTTTGATAGATGACAATCAGACGGTTATTATCTCCACGCATCAGGTCAGGGATCTGGAAAGCTTGATCGACACGGTATTGATCTTAGACCAAAGGCAAATCCTATTGAATAAGACGTTGAACGAGATCGGCGAGAAACTTTATTTCGGACCACTCCTGCCGGAAGAGAAAGCTCTTTATTCCGAGCCTACCCCGCAAGGGACAATAGGCGTCACCGCAAGGGATGGCAAGGAAGAGACGGTCGTATCCTTAGAGTTGCTCTTTAACGCGGCGATAACTTATCCCAAAGAGATCCAAAGAATCATGAACTCCTAAAAATGACATAGTTATGAAAACAGATTTTAGTATACAACGCATCAATCTTTTACTTCGCAAAGATTGGATAGAGAATAAGAAAAAATTAGCTTATGGGGTATTGGTCATCCTCGGAGTCCTCTTCTTTTTCCTGTTATCCTCCATTTTATGGGATACGAGATTCCGTACCTTTACATTATATGTATTGGGATCATTGGGGACTTTTATCGCTTTCTGTAGCTACGTAAACTTGATGATACACCGCCCTAGAGGATTATTCTTGACGCTTCCCGCAAGCAACCAAGAGAAATTTGCCGCTATCCTGATCGAAGGTATCGTGGTATTCTTAACGTACCAAGTCACGTTCTGGACTGGGACGGGAATAGCCTCAATGCTCATTCATATACAGCCTGTAGCATTCAAGGACATTATCATGACCTTGCAAGATTTCACCATGCTGGCATTTGTCGGTTCCTTGATGTTCCTCTCTTACGTCACATTCAAGAAGTATGCTTTAGGAATCGCTTGTGGTGGATATATATTGATAATCGCTTCTATCATAGGGATTGTTTATCTATGCATAAACATCTTGAATATCCAGCCGGGTATGAATAGTTTTTGTTATGAATCTTCCCCGCTTTATACCGCCGTGTATTGGCTAAGCTTTGCCTTTACACCCGCATTTCTCATCGCTACCCTCGTGATCTTATACGTCGCTTATCTAAAACTTAAAGAAAAGGAACTAAGATGAACTACAATACGAATCAATCCATATTTATCCAGATAGCCGAGCGGATTTGCGACCGGGTATTGAGTGGTAATTACAAAGCCGATAGCCGTATCCCGTCCGTACGGGAACTGGCGGTAGAGATGGAGGTAAATCCAAATACGGTCATGCGTTCCTTCGAGCGCCTGCAAGCCAACGATATTATTTACAACAAGCGTGGGATCGGCTACTTCGTCGCTTCCGACGCCGAGCAAAAAATCCGTGAGATGCGCCATAACCAGTTCGTGGAAGAGGTACTTCCCGCCGTCTTCAAGGAGATGCACCTGCTAGATGTAGGTATCGACGAGCTTACGAAAGCCTATACATTATATATATCTACCATTAAATAAAGACAATCATGAAAAAAAGTAATCGCGTATTTATCGCCTTGATAGCGACATTATATATCGTTCCAGCCCTCACTTTCGGCGTTGCCCAGTTTACGTCGGAAAAATGCCTTACAGGTTTCACGCAAAAGTTTCAGATTATCCAGATAGATAATCCGGAGTTGAAAGCGGAAAACATAAAAGTCGATACGAGAACCGCCTCCAAATTTCCCCGGGGGCAAATACTGGAAGCAAAAGACCGGTCGCTGCTCTATTACGAGGGAAAGAAACGGTATTTGCCGGAAGTCAGCCGCCACGATTCTCTATTATTGGTTAGCGGGGCGAGGGACGCCGGGCAAGATAAAAATCTCACGTTGCATATCCGTATCAACAATATCCAGAAGATCCGTCTGAACGG
>ENA-ORLY01002638-ORLY01002638.1-human-gut-metagenome-genome-assembly--contig:-NODE-2638-length-16420-cov-8.956862_pt1 | contig 16420 bp, 20 predicted proteins | sample MGYA00243071_ERZ508832 | MGnify/ENA primary metagenome ERZ508832 (study PRJEB26277, sample SAMN04329777) | human gut metagenome | biome: human-associated habitat | host: Homo sapiens | place: USA... | reverse complement strand
GCAACGTGGCGCTGCTGTCCGGGCTGCTGCGCTGCGGCGAATGCGGCGACTATATGCGCCCGAAGCTGACCAACCGCAAGAATGCGGACGGCGAGCTGATCTACACCTATATGTGCTCCACCAAGGAGCGCAGCCACGGCACGGTCTGCTCTATGAAGAACTGCAACGGCAACACGCTGGACGCCAAGATCATCGAGGAGATCCGCAAGCTGTCCGCCGACAAGGAGACCCTTACCCGCCTGCTGGCGCAGACCAAGAAGGTCATCAGCGGCAGCAAGGAGGGCTACGACGCAGAGCTTGCGCTGCTCCGGGAAAAACGTGCCGAGACGGAAGAGCGCATCAAACGGCTGGTGGAGTCCCTGTCCGTTGCCAGCGAGACTTCTGCAAAGTATGTCATGGAGCAGATCGACGAACTGCATCGGGAGAGCGCGACACAGCAGCTGCGCCTTGCCGAGCTGGAAGCCCTGACTGAACAGAGCCGGATGCTGCATCAGGAGTTTGCCTTCCATCAGGAAATGATCGAATCCTTTGCCAGCGCGGTGGATTCTGCCACGCTGGAGGAAAAACGCCGTCTGCTGCGCACCATCGTCAAAAAGGTGGTCTGGGACGGCAAAAATGCCTATGTCTACCTGTTTGCGGAGGATGGAGAGGCGGATTTGCCGCCCATTGACCAACCTATGTATCTGTTGGGAGAGGATAGCGAATGAGATCCTCATGTATTTTCGGTCGATGCGGAAGACGGCGGGGGATGTTTCGCTTTCGGACTGCATTGAGACCGGGAAGGACGGGAACGCGCTGTCGCTGATGGATGTGCTGTGCTCGGATGAGGATCTGTTCGAGGATCTCAGCGCACGGCAGACCTACCGGAAGCTCTACGAGGTCATGGACACAGTGCTGTCGCCGCGGGAGCGGATGGTCATCACCCTGCGCTACGGCCTTGGCGACCGCACGCCGCTCACGCAGCGGGAGATCGCGGCGAAATGCGGCATCAGCCGCTCCTATGTCTCCCGCATCGAAAAAAAGGCACTCGCTGCCCTGCAGCAAGCGCTGCAGGGCTACACGCAGGAGGTCTGAAGCGGCGGGCGCAAAAAAGCAGAGGGGCTGCCCCTCTGCTTTTTCTTTCTTCTATTTACTGCCGCTCGGCTTTGGTCTCACAGTAGAGGCAGCGGTAGGTGCGCTTTTCACGGTCGGTGAGCGTGAAGATCTGCGGCAGTTCCTGCTCGACGGAGGTGATGCAGCGCGGGTTTTTGCAGCGGATGACGTTCCGGATCCGCTCCGGCAGCTTCAGCTGGCGCTTTTCCACGCGCTGGCCGTCCTTGATGATGTTGACGGTGATGCCGGGGTCGACGTAGCCGATCACGTCCCAGTCGAGGTCCAGGATGCGGTCGATCTTGATGATATCCTTGCGGCCGAGCTTGCTGCTGACGACGTTTTTGAGCAGCGCCACGGAGCAGTCGAGCTGGTCGAGGCCGAGGATGTTGTACAGGTACATCGCCTTGCCGGCGGAGATATGGTCAATGACAATACCGTTGGAAATCGCATCAATAATCATGTGGTAGCCCTCCCTTATTCAATACCAAGCAGCTTGAGAATCAGCGCCATGCGGATATAGCGTCCGTTTTTGACCTGTTTGAAGTAGCAGGCTCTGGGGTCGTCGTCGACAGCGACGGAGATCTCGTTGACGCGGGGCAGCGGGTGCAGGATGCACAGATCCGGCTTCGCCGTCCGGAGCTTTTCCGGGGTGAGGATGTAGCTGTCTTTCAGACGCAGGTAGTCCTCTTCGTTGAAGAAGCGCTCGCGCTGCACGCGGGTCATGTACAGGATATCGAGCTGCGGCATGACGGCCTCGAGGTCCGTGGTCTGCTCATAGGGGATGTTGTGCTTCTTGAGTGCTTCGTTCTTGACGTAGCTCGGCAGCTTCAGCTCTTCCGGGGAGATGAGCACGATCTTGATGCCGGTGTAACGGCTGAGCGCGCTGATGAGCGAGTGGACGGTGCGGCCAAACTTGAGGTCGCCGCAGAAGCCCACGGTCAGGTCGTTGAATCTCCCCTTCTCGCGCTGGATGGTGAGCAGGTCCGTGAGCGTCTGCGTCGGGTGGTTGTGGCCGCCGTCACCGGCGTTGATGACGGGGACCTCGGAGTGCATGGAGGCGACGAGCGGCGCGCCCTCTTTCGGGTGGCGCATGGCGATGATGTCGGAATAGCAGCTGACGGTGCGGATGGTATCGGAGACGCTCTCGCCCTTCGACGCAGACGAGCTGCTGGCGGACGAGAAACCGAGGACCTTGCCGCCGAGCGAGAGCATGGCGGACTCGAAGCTCAGGCGCGTCCGGGTGGAGGGCTCAAAGAACAGCGTGGCGAGGATCTTGCCGTCGCACTTGTGGGCATAGGCCTCCGGGCGGGCGATGATGTCGTTGGCCTTGGCGACCAGTTCGTCGATCTCCTGGGTGCTGAGCTGCAGAATGTCGATCAGGTGGTTCATATCAGTTTGTTCCTCCAATCCAAGATTCGTCCGAGGGGTCATTCCGGAACTGCAGGAGCCGGGCGACGTCCTCGGGTTTGATATACTTCTGTTCGGCGGCGACCTGCGCGATCACGTCGAAGTTCGTCAGGCTGACATTTCTGACTTTGGCGGCGGCCAGCCGCTCCAGGCCCTTTTTCATGCCGTAGGTGAAGATGCTCACGATGCCGAGCACCTCCGCCCCGGCCTCCCGCAGCACGTTCACGACCTCAAGGACGCTGCCGCCCGTGGAGATCAGATCCTCCACCACGACGACCTTCTGGCCTTTTTCCAGCCGCCCTTCGATCTGGTTCTGGCGGCCGTGGTCCTTGCTCGACGAGCGGACGTAGCCCATCGGCAGGCCCATCATCTGCGCGGCGATGGCGGCATGCGCGATCCCGGCGGTGCTGGTGCCCATGAGGACCTCCGCGTCCGGGTATTCGCGGCGGATGGTCTGCATGAGGGCGGTCTCCACCTCGGTGCGGACGTCCGGGGCGGTCAGGATGAGGCGGTTGTCACAATAGACGGGACTTTTGATGCCGCTGGCCCAGGTGAACGGCTCGTCCGGCCGGAAGAATACGGCGCGGATCGACAGCAGATCCTCTGCGATGCGGCGTGCGGTAGATTCCATAGTCTGCTCCTTTCTGTTATCCAACGAATTCCTGCAGGCAGCGCTGGTAGGCTGCGACGGGGTCGGCGGCCTGCGTGATGGGGCGGCCGACGACGATATAATCCGAGCCGATGGCTCTGGCCTTTTCGGGGGTGGTGATGCGGACCTGATCGTCCGTCTTCGCGTCGGCGAAGCGGATGCCCGGCGTGACGGTCACGAAGCTGCCGGAGCAGGCCTCGTGAATCTTCCCTGCCTCGAGCGGCGAGCAGACCACGCCGTCAAGCCCTGCGGCCTGCGCGTTTTTCGCGTAGTCGATGACGATGTCGGCCAGCGGCGCGTGGATGCCGATCTCCTCTTCCATGCTCTGCTGGCTGGTGGAGGTCAGCTGCGTGACGGCGATGAGCAGCGGGCGCGTGCCGTCAGCGCGGGTCAGGCCCTCGAGCGCAGCGGTCATCATGGCGCGGGTGCCTGCCGCGTGGAGGTTCACCATATCCACGTCCAGCGAGGACAGGACGGCCATGGCCTTTTTGACGGTGTTGGGGATGTCGTGCAGCTTGAGATCGAGGAAGATCCGGTGGCCTCTGGCCTTGATCTCGCGGACGATGGACGGGCCCTCGGCGTAGAACAGCTCCATGCCGATCTTCACGAACGGCTTTTTGCCGGTGAAGCGGTCGAGAAACGCGAGCGTTTTCTCCTTGCTGTCGAAGTCCAGGGCGATGATGACGTCTTTACCCATGATGTGCGCCTCCTATGATATCGTTCAGATTTTGTATGTGATATTGTTCCATGACCCGCGGCAGATCGTTTACCAGATCGCGGCAGGCAAAGGGGTCGACCAGATTGGCCGCGCCGACCTCGACCGCCGTCGCGCCGGCGAGCATGAGCTCGAGCACGTCCTCCGCCGTCCGGACGCCGCCCATGCCGATGATGGGGATGCGGACGGCCTCATAGACCTGCCAGACCATCCGCACCGCCAGCGGGAAGATGGCCGGGCCGGACATGCCGCCGGTCTTATTGGCCAGCAGCGGCTTCTTGCCGCGCAGGTCGATGCGCATGCCAAGCACCGTGTTGATGAGGCTGACCGCGTCGGCGCCCGCGTCCTCGCAGGCCTTCGCGATGTCGGCGATGCTCGTGACGTTGGGCGAGAGCTTGACGATCACGGGCTTCTGGACTGCGTCCTTCACGGCCCGGGTCACGGCTGCGGCGGCCTTCGGGTCGGTGCCGAAGCTCATGCCGCCGCCGTGTACGTTCGGGCAGGAGATATTGACCTCCAGCCAGCCGACCTGCCCGCATGCGTCCAGCCTCCGGCAGACCTCGACGTATTCCTCGATGGAAAAGCCGCTGACGTTGGCCATGACCGGCTTTTGGAAGACACGCTGCAGCTTCGGCAGCTCCTCGGCGATCACCGCGTCGACGCCGGGATTCTGCAGGCCGACGGCGTTGAGCATCCCGCCCGGCGCTTCCGCGATGCGCGGCTGCGCGTTGCCGGTGCGCGGGTGCAGGGTCGTGCCCTTGAAGGAAAATGTACCGAGGCAGTTGATATCGTAGAGCTCCGCGAACTCATATCCGTAGCCGAAGGTGCCGCTGGCGGGGATGATGGGATTTTCCAGCTCCCGGCCGCAGAGCGTGACGCTCGTCGTTACCATAGCAGCTCCTCCTTTCTGAATACCGGGCCCTCGCGGCAGACGCGCTTCGGGCCGTTCAGCGTTTCGATCGTGCAGCCCATACAGGCGCCGAAGCCGCAGCCCATCCGGGCCTCCAGGCTGAGAAAGCCCGGCTTGTCCGCTGCGCGGCAGAGCGCGCGCAGCATCGGCAGCGGCCCGCAGGCGCAGAAGGTATCGTAGACTTCCGGCAGAGCATCGGTCACAAAGCCGCGCACGCCATAGCTGCCGTCCGCCGTCGTGACGACGGTCTGCACGCCGAGGGCGCGGAATTCTTCTTCGTAAAACCGCTCCTGCGCGGTGTTGAAGCCGAGGATGGCGTTGGGCGTCTTCCCTGCCGCGAGCAGGCGGCGGGCAAGGCCGTACATCGGCGGCACGCCGATCCCGCCGCCGATGAGCAGCGTGGTCTCGCCGCAGGCGGCGACATCGAAGCCGTTGCCAAGGCCCGTCAGCGCCTCGAGCGTCTGCCCCGGCCGGCACTGCGAGAGCCAGTCGGTGCCTTTGCCGACGACCTTGTAGAGGATGGTCACGCCGGCATCATCCCAGTCGCAGACGGACAGCGGGCGGCGCAGGAAAAAGCCCGGCAGCTGCAGCTCCAGAAACTGCCCTGGCGCGGTGATGGCCGAGGTGTCGCCGCAAAGGCGCAGGGCATAGACCTGCGGGGCAAGCGGCCGGTTCTCCGTGATGGTAAACAGGACTTCTTTCAAAGCGTTTCCTCCTTCCAGACGGGTTCTCCGCCGATCATCGTGAGCTTGCACACGCCCGTCAGCGCACGTCCGGCAAACGGCGTGGCACGGCCCATGGTCAGGAACGTTTCGGGGTCGACGGTGTAGGTTTTGGTCAGATCAAAGGCCGTCAGGTCGGCGGGCTGGCCCTCGGCCAGCTCCGTGCCGCAGCCGAAGCGGCGCATCGGCGCGCCGTGCATCAGGTCGACAAGCTTTCCAAGCGGCAGGATGCCGGTCTGGACCAGCGCCGTGTAGCTTGCAGCAAACGACGTCTCGAGCCCGACGACGCCCATAGCGCTCTTTTCCAGCCCCCGGGCCTTTTCTTCCCGGCTGTGCGGGGCGTGGTCGGTCACCAGCATGTCGATCGTCCCGTCGAGCAGGCCCTCGATCAGCGCGTCGCGGTCTTCCCGCGCGCGCAGGGGCGGGTTCATCTTGAACCGGCCGTCCTCCTGCAGGTCTTCGTCGGTGAAGGTCAGGTAATGCGGCGCGGTCTCGCAGGTGACGTCCACGCCGCGGCGCTTGGCTGCGCGGATGAGGGCGACGCTTTCCTTCGTGGAGACGTGGCAGACATGGTAGGCGCAGCCGGTCTGCTCGGCGAGCCGGAGGTCCCGGGCGATCGGGCCCCACTCACTCTCGGAGCAGATGCCGCGGTGGCCGTGGGCGCGGGCATACGCGCCGTCGTGGATATAGCCGCCGTGCAGGAGGCTGTTGTCCTCGCAGTGCGCGGCGAGGATCTTACCGAGCGCATGGCACCTGGTCATGGCCTCGCGCATGAGGCTTTCCGACTGCACGCCGCGGCCGTCGTCGGAAAACGCGATGACACCTGGCGCGAGCCCTTCAAGATCCGCGAGCCGCTCCCCTTTCTCACCGACGGAGATGGCGCCGTAGGGATGGACGTGGACGAGCGCGTCTTTTTCGATGATCGCGCGCTGCACGGCCAGCGCGGCGGTGCAGTCCGGCACGGGATCGAGATTCGGCATGGCCGCGACGTGGGCGAAGCCGCCGTGGGCCGCGGCAAGCGTGCCGGTCCGGATCGTCTCTTTATAAGAAAATCCCGGTTCACGAAGATGTACATGCACATCAACGAAACCGGGAAATAAGACAGCCTTATGAAGATCAATAGAAACAGCATCTGCGGGACAGGAAATACGATCACCAATGGAAACAATTCTTCCGCCCGAAAGCAAAACGTCCGCGGCACGAAATACGCCGCCCGAGGAGAGGATCTGTGCGTTTTGAAGCAGATAGCGCATGGTCGTTTCCTCCTTTTTTGTGTCCGATGCATTATACGGGATATCCGGCGGAATGTCAAGCCCCTTTGCTGAAGGTTTTTTGATTTTTCGGAAAAAGCCCCGGGGCTGCGGTCCCGGGGCCTGAAAACGGATTCAGGAAAGGAGCATTTTGTCGTTCGCCTCATCGCTGCCGCTGGCGCGGGAGAACATGGCGAGCAGATCCGGCACGGTCAGCTTCTTCTTCTCCTCGCCGGACACGTCCACCACGACCTGACCGGCATCCATCATGATGAGGCGGTTGCCGTGCGCGATGGCGTCTTTCATGTTGTGGGTGATCATGAGCGTGGTCAGCCCGTGCTCCTGCACGATGCGGTCGGACAGGTCGAGGACCTTGGCCGCCGTACGCGGGTCGAGGGCCGCGGTATGCTCGTCGAGCAGCAGCAGCTTCGGCTGCTGCAGGGCCGCCATCAGAAGCGTCAGCGCCTGCCGCTGGCCGCCGGAGAGCAGGCCGACCTTCGCGGTCATCCGGTCCTCGAGACCGAGGTCCAGCGCATGCAGCCGCTTCTGGTATTCGGCGCGTTCGGCCTTTGTGATGCCCCAGCGGAGGCCGCGGTGCTGCCCGCGGCGGGCGGCAAGGGCCAGGTTCTCCTCGATCTGCATGGTGGGCGCGGTGCCCATCATCGGGTCCTGGAACACACGGCCGAGGAAGGCCGCGCGCTTATGCTCCGGCAGGCCGGTGACGTCGGTCCCGTCGATGACGATCTTACCGCTGTCGATCTGGAAGGAGCCCGCGATGGCGTTCAGCATGGTCGACTTGCCCGCGCCGTTGCCGCCGATGACAGTGACGAAATCGCCGTCGTTGAGGGTCAGATTCAGATCGTTCAGCGCAGTCTTTGCGTTGACGGTGCCGGGGTTAAAGGTCTTGCACACATTGATGAGTTCAAGCATGGTGTGTTTCCTCCTTTTTTGCCTTGCCGCGGAACATCTTGCCCTTCCAGTACGGGATGGCCAGGAACAGCGCGACGATCAGCGCCGTGATGAGCTTGAGGTCGTTCGTGTTGAGGCCGAGCTGCAGGACGATCTGGAGCACGAAATAGTAGATCACCGCGCCGATCGACACGGCCAGCAGCTTGAGGCCGAAGTTCGTAAAGAGCTTGCTGAAAATGACCTCGCCGATGATGACGGCGGCCAGGCCGATGACGATCGCGCCGCGGCCCATGTTCACGTCCGCCGCGCCCTGGAACTGCGCGAGCAGCGCGCCGGAGAGGGCGACGAGTCCATTGGAGAGCATGAGGCCGAAAACGACGTTCGCGTTCGTGTTGATGCCCTGCGCGCGGGCCATGTTCTGATTTGCGCCGGTGGCGCGGATGGCGCAGCCGCGCTCCGTGCCGAAGAACCAGTACAGAAGCGCGATCACAGCAAACGTGAACAAAAGCAGGACGGGCAGCGGATTTTTCAGGCTCAGCTCGCGCACATAGCGCTGCGAGACCATCAGCGGATATTTATCCACGCCGACGGCCTGATTGGCCTTGCTGTCCATGATGCGCAGGTTGATGGAGTAGAGTGCGAGCTGCGTCAGAATGCCGGAGAGGATCGCGGGGATGCCGCATTTGGTGTGGAACATGCCCGTCACGAAGCCTGCCAGCATACCGCAGGCAAACGCGCACAGCAGGGCCAGCCACGGGTTCACCCCAGCGCGGATGAGCATGACGGCGGCCGCGCCGCCGGTGGCGATGGAGCCGTCGACGGTCAGATCCGCAACGTCCAGAATACGGAAGGTGATGTACACGCCGATGGCCATCAGGCCCCAGATGAGGCCCTGAGCCGCCGCGCCGGGCAGCGAATTGAGTAGCGCAGAGAGGAAGCTCATAATCATTCTCCTTGTCAGTCTGCGCCTGCAATCGACCGGCAAAGGGTTCCGGTTATCGGCCGATTGCAGGGGCAAACGGTTTTTGCAGTTCCGCCGGTCACGGGTGAATGCCCGTGACCGGTCAAAGTGTCAGATTCAGCCGTCGATCGCCTCGTAGCCATCGAGCGGGGTGATGCCGAGCTGCTCGCAGACGGAAGCGTTGTACTTCGGGGTCGCGTCGGTGTATTCGACCGGCATTGTGGAGATATCGGCCTCGCCCTTGAGGATCTTCGCGGCCATCTTGCCGGTGGTCACGCCGAGATCGTAGTAGCTGATGGACAGCGTCGCCACGCCGCAGCCGCGGCAGAGGCCCTCTTCGCCGCAGACGGCGGGAACGCCGGCAGGGATCAGGACGTTGGCAATGGCCTCGGTGTTGGAGGCGGCGGTGTTATCGGTCGGGATGTAGACAACGTCGGAGAAGTCGGCGGCCTTCTGGGTCACGGAGGAGACGTCGTTGCTGTCGGTGAAGGCGAATTCTTCGCAGGTCACGCCCTGGGCCTCGAGCGCCTTGCGGACCTCGTCGATCTGATAGCGGGAGTTCGGCTCAGCCGAGCAGAACAGCAGGCCGACGGTCTTGGTCTCGGGGAACCAGTCGAGGATCATCTGGGCCTGCGCCTGCAGGTCCGCCAGGTCGGACGTGCCGGAGACGTTGCCGCCGACAGTGCCGTTGAAGTCATCGATATCCAGCGCGACGCCATAGGCCGTGATGGATGTGCCGAGGATGGGGATATCAGCCGTAGCGGAGACAGCGGCAGTCAGCGCCGGGGTTGCATTGGCCATGATGAGGTCCACGCCCTTGGAGACAAAGCCGTTGACGATCGTGCCGCAGTTGACGGAGTCGCCGGAGGCGTTCTGCACGTCGACGGTGACGGCGTCGCCGAGTTCTTCTTTCAGCGCGTCGATGAAGCCCTGGGTCGCGGCGTCGAGCGCCTCATGCTGGACCAGCTGGCAGACGCCGACGGTGTAGGTCTTGCCGCTCTCGGCCGGAGCCTCGGCGGATTCTTCGGCGGCGGGTTCGGCCGCTTCGGTGGTTTCTGCGGTCTCGGTGGACGCGGCGGCGGGCTGGCTGGAGGCGCAGGCGGCCAGGCTCAGGACCATGACGAGCGCCAGAAGCAGTGCAAGCATCTTTTTCATTTTGATTTCGCTCCTTTTCTCATGTATGAACTGGATTGGACGGGGCTGCGCCGCGTACTTGCGGCTGCAGTCCAAAACAAAAAGGAGGCTCTGTCCGCGGAACAGAGCCTCCTTCTGGTTACGAAGAAAAACACCGGTCTATACGGACTCTCTTTTTTTGCGCGCGGTAATACGGGCCCGTGATCTGCTCGCGGGCCTCAATAAAGAGGAAGCTCATCTGGATGGACTTGTTGTTCGGATAACGCTTGGCCATGATAAGCTCCTTTCTGCCGCGCGTGCGGCGTCCTTTTGATGTTTGCTACTATACCGCTTTAAATGCGCAAAGTCAATCGTAAATCCGCCAAATTGTCCTTGCTTTTTTCCGTATCGTTTGTGCATTCCGCAACATGCACACTGCCCGCCTCCGTGGGGAGGCGGGCGGCAATTCGTTCGTCAGACGTTGGTAAAGTGGTAGGAATGGCCGATATCGTAGGTCATTTTGTCGCTTTCAGAGATGAAATCCATGAAGCGGTTGGCCGCGGAGGTCGGCGAGACGTCGCGCAGCGTGCACATGCAGACCGAGCGCGGCGGGATCTCAAACGCCGTGCGGACCGGCAGGATCACGCCCCGGCCGAGGCCGGACTGCGAAAATTCCTCCGTCACGCATGCGACGCCGAGGCCGATCCGTGCCAGCGAGATGAGCAGGTTGTGCGAGCCGAGCTCGATCTCCGGCTTCAGGCTGACGCCGTGCTGCTGGAAATACTGCTCGACATAGGCGCGGGAGCTCGCCTTGCGCTCGAGCAGGATGAGCGGGAAGGCCGCGATCTCCTCGAGCGTGTGGGCGTGGTCGAAATCACAGTCGTAATTCGGCGCGGCGACGAAGATCTGGTGGGTATCGAAGCAGTGGCGGATAGAATAGGCGTCCTTGTCCTTCGGCTCGCTGGCAAAGGCGATGTCGACCTGCCCCGCGTGCAGATAGTCGAGGACCATCTGGCTCGTGCCGTTGAGGATGCGGATCTGGATGGCCGGATAGTTCTGATGAAAGGCCTCGAGCCGGGAGACCAGATAGGTCTTCGTTACCGTGTCGCTCGCGCCGATGATCAGCTCGCCCGTGAGCAGCTGGCGCGACTGCGCGAGCTTTTCCTCGCCGCACTGGATGAGGCCGAGGCCGTGCGAGACATAGTCCAGCAGCATCTTCCCCTCGCTCGTCAGCACAACGCCGCGCGTGCTTCTGGAAAACAGCCGTACCTGCAGCTGCTCTTCGAGCTGCTTGATGGACTGGCTGACCGCGGATTGGGAGATATACAGATTCTGCGCCGCGGCGGAGATATTGCCCATGCGGGCGACCTCCTGAAAGACGCGGTAAAGCTCCAATTTGACTGCCATAGCTGCCTCCTGTCATTACGTTTATTAATGGAGTTAATCGCAACGATTAAAAACATCTATTTTACTTATTATCCGACAACGATTATAATATGCGCAGGATGAAAAGTCCAGCATGAAATCAAGTTCATACAGTTGCCAATATAGTTCCGGATATATGGCCCGGATGTTTCTACCGCAGCGCCAGAGCTGCGACTATTGGAAGTTCGCACACGCAGGTCGTCTGTTCCTGCGCGCGGCTTTTTGTCATTGGCAGCAGGTATATCCCCCGCTGTCTATTTTTTATTATGTTTTTGGAGGAAGCTATGCAGGAGCTGAAGGATCGCATCGTCAAGGAGGGCAAGATTCTGCCCGGAAACATTGTAAAGGTCGACGGGTTTCTCAACCACCGCGTCGACTGTGCGTTTATGGGACGCATCGCTGATGAATTCCAGAAATTCTTTGATCTCGACAAAGTAGATCTCATTCTGACAGCTGAAGCCAGCGGCATTGCCCTTTCCGCGATCTGCGCGTACCGGTACGGCAAGCCCATGGTGTATGCGAAAAAGGCCAAGAGCGACAACATCGAGGGCGGCCTGTATCAGAGTGAGATCTTTTCCTATACCTACAAGAAGAAGGTCACGCTGCTCGTCTCCAAGGAATGGCTGCACCCGGGCGACCGTGTGCTCGTGATCGACGATTTCCTTGCCCGCGGCGAAGCGCTGCGCGGCCTCTGCGAGATCGTCCAGGCCGCCGGCGCCGAGCTGGTCGGCATCGGCTGCGCCGTGGAAAAGGGCTTCCAGGGCGGCGGCGACAAGCTCCGCGCAGCGGGTGTCAACCTGCATTCGCTCGCCATCATCGAAAGCGCAGAGCCGGGCAACATCGTCTTCCGTGAGGAGGAGGCATAATGGAAACTGTCCTCATTCTGGATTTCGGCGCCCAGTACAGCCAGCTCATCGCACGCCGCGTGCGTGAGCAGAACGTCTACTGCGAGGTCAAGCCCTGCTCCATCTCCCCTGACGAGATCCGGGAGCTTGCCCCCATCGGCATCATCCTGTCCGGAGGCCCGCAGAGCGTCTATGAATCTGTTTCCCTGCACGTGGATCCTGCGCTGTTTTCGCTCGGGATCCCCGTTCTTGGCATCTGTTATGGATGCCAGCTCATGGCATATTCGCTGGGTGGCACCGTTGCAGCAGCGACGGAAGCGACTGCCCGCGAATATGGCAAGACGCTGACCGAGTTTGACACCGAAAGTGCCATCTTCCATGGTCTGCCCGCGTCCTCCGTGACGTGGATGAGCCACGGCGACTACATCTCGCAGGTCCCCGACGGCTTCACCGTCACCGCGAAGACCGCCGTCTGCCCGACGGCCGCTATGGCCTGTCCGGAAAAGAAGCTCTACGGCGTGCAGTTCCATCCGGAAGTGCAGCATACCGTCCAGGGCAGCGAAATTTTGCGCCGCTTCCTCTATTCCGTCTGCGGCGCCTCCGGCGACTGGACCATGGCGGATTACCGCCAGACCGCCATCCGCGCCATCCGCGAAAAGGTCGGCTCCGGCCGCGCACTGCTGGCGCTGTCCGGCGGCGTGGACTCTTCTGTCGCTGCAGCGCTGATGGCCGAGGCCATCGGCAGCCAGCTCACCTGCGTGTTTGTCGACCATGGCCTGATGCGCAAGAATGAGGGCGACGAGGTTGAAGCCGCCTTCGGCAAATGGGATATCCACTTCATCCGCGTCAATGCGGAGGATCGGTTCCTCTCGAAGCTCGCCGGCGTCACCGATCCGGAGACGAAGCGCAAGATCATCGGCGAGGAATTCATCCGCGTATTTGAGGCCGAAGCCAAGAAGATCGGCACCGTCGATTATCTTGTGCAGGGCACGATCTATCCGGACGTCATCGAATCTGGCCTTGGCAAGTCCGCGGTGATCAAGAGCCACCACAACGTCGGCGGTCTGCCCGACTATGTCGATTTCAAGGAGATCATCGAGCCGCTGCGGATGCTCTTCAAGGACGAAGTCCGGCAGCTCGGCCGCGAGCTGGATCTGCCGGAGTATCTGGTCATGCGCCAGCCCTTCCCCGGCCCGGGTCTTGCCATCCGCGTCATCGGCGATATCACGAAGGAAAAGCTCGACACGCTGCGCGACGCCGACTTCATCTTCCGCGACGAGATCGCCAAGGCCGGGCTCGACCGCAGTCTCAGCCAGTATTTCGCGGTCCTCACCTCCATGCGCTCCGTCGGCGTCATGGGTGACGGCCGGACGTATGACTATACGCTGGCGCTGCGCGCGGTCAATACAAGCGACTTCATGACCGCCGACTGGTCCCGCATCCCCTACGACGTGCTCGACCGCATCTCCGTCCGCATCGTCAACGAAGTCCGCGGCATCAACCGCATCTGCTACGACATCACCAGCAAACCCCCCGCAACGATCGAGTGGGAATGAGAAAAAAGTGAATATGATGGGCTGCAAAGCCTTGAAAACACTCACTTTTTGAAAATCTCATTTCCCGTTTGATAGCAAAATGATAGCAGATGCTAAAGCCATTTTGTTTGCTCTTATTTTGGCGAGCGAATGGTTTGCAGGTTTGCTGTCGCATCCAATCCTATATTGAGAGCGAAAAAGGCTCTGCTGACTTTCTAAGAAGGTCGGCAGAGCCTTTTGTTATTCCTCGGTGTGTTCTTTAAGGTCAGCAACGAGCAGATCGCTCAGTCCCTGCGACGGCGTGATCTTGTGCCACTGACCGGAGATGTCAAGTTCAGGATAGCGGTAGCGCCAGCGGTCATATTCTTCTTTGGTGATCTCGCCTGCATTCAGCTTGGCGGCAACCGCACCCCACGCGGCAAGCATTTTGTGAAGCTCCGCTGCGTCGCGTCCTTTGTGGATATGAACGCGCAGATGCACCTCATCCTCGCACTCACAGACCTCAAGACCGTAGCGGTCTTCCAGCGTGAACAGCGTGTGCATCAGCCCTGTATAAGAGTCAATGTCTGGTACGTCCAGCGCCTTGGGTGAAACCTCAAGCACCTTTGCCAGCGCAGCAGTCACATCCGCTTTCGGAGTTCTGGAACCATTCTCATACTGTGCAAGGCGGACATCTGCGGATTTCTCCGGAAAGCCCAGCGCCATGCCAAGGTATTTCTGCGTCATGCCCCGCATCGTGCGGAAAAAGTGGATGCGTTCACCAATCGCCATAATAGCCATCTCCTGTGTCGGTTGTCTTTGATAACGAGTATAGCAGATATGTTTAATTTCGTCAAGAAAAATCTAAGCAGATTTATTTAATATTTTCCTGCAAACCGACTTGACTTAAACTGTTATGTATAGTACAATAGTTGTAAACTAAGCATATTAGCTTAATTCATAGAAATTTTACAATTAGGATAGCCAACAAATACAGAAAAAATGTCCGTTGTAAGGTGAGAGGGGGGTGAAATTCAAAAGAGCCAAACTGAATGACCGTCCAAGGGATACTTTCTCCGGGGAAGCACGCGATGAGACGAGCGTGCCAAGGAGAAAAGAAAACGGCACAGCGCCGAAAAGGGTTGCCTGTCAGAGTCCTGCGGATAGAACGGCGAAGCAATCAACAACAAATCAGGAAAGGAAGGTATTTTGCCTATGGCAGAACAGTCGTTTATGAGAGTTGAAGAAGTGGCGCAGGAATTGGGCGTGTCCAAGTCCTATGCCTACAAAATCGTGCAGAAGCTCAATCAGGAGCTGAAAGAAAAGGGATACCTGACCATTTCAGGGCGGGTAAACCGCAAGTATTTTCAGGAAAAAGCCTGCTACAGAGGGCTGGAAAGGAAGGATTCATAATGGCAGTCTATAAGGAAGAAAAAACGAACACATGGCGTGTGATCTACCGCTATACGGACTGGACAGGAGAACGCAAGCAATCGCAAAGACGCGGTTTCAAGACAAAGCGGGAAGCACTGGCTTGGGAGCGTGAACAGCTCAATAAATCCACCGCCGATCTGGATATGACGTTTGCGAGCTTCGTGGAGCAGTACACGGCAGATATGAAGACCCGTATCAAAGAAAACACATGGGCAACGAAAGACCATATTGTCCGTACCAAGCTGTTGCCCTACTTTGGAAAGTTGAAAATGTGCAACATCACAGCGCAGCAGATCATCACCTGGCAAAACGAAATGCTGGATCATAAGGATGAAAACGGCAAGAAATATTCGCCTGTCTATCTTCGCTCCGTGAACAGTCAACTCAGTGCCATCTTCAATCATGCCGTGCGATACTACAATCTTCGGGAAAACCCATGTAAAAAGGCCGGCAGCATGGGCAAGAAGAAAAACCGGGAAATGCTTTTCTGGACCAAAGAGGAATATCTGAAATTTGCCGAAGTTATGATGGACAAGCCGCTATCCTTTTACGCCTTCGAAATGCTCTACTGGTGCGGCATCCGCGAAGGAGAACTTCTGGCGCTGACACCCGCAGATTTTGATTTTGAAAAATGCACCGTGTAAATCACAAAATCCTATCAGCGCTTGAATGGGCAGGATTTGATCACAACGCCCAAAACCGAGAAAAGCAACCGCATCATAAAAATGCCGCAGTTCCTCGCAGATGAAATGCAGGACTATCTGAAACAGCTTTATGGCATTGAGCCAAATGACCGGATGTTCGCGGTTACAAAGAGCTATCTTCACCGTGAGATGGACAGAGGTGCAAAAGAAGCAGGCGTTAAGCGTATCCGGATTCACGACATCCGTCATAGCGCAGTCTCGCTGTTGATCGACATGGGATTCTCCGCAACGGCGATTGCCGACCGCGTAGGGCATGAAAGCATCGACATCACCTATAATTACGCGCACCTGTTCCCATCCAAGCAGACGGAGATGGCAGAAAAGCTGAATATGGAAAGGGGTAATTGAAAATGTCACTGAAAAACCGAGACAATCACAACCGCTGGCGCAACAAGACTGTTGCCTTCCGGGTATCGCCGGAGGAAGATACGCAAATCGAAACCTTTGTCAAGCTCTCCGGGCTGACCAAACAGGACTACATCACCCGCCGTCTGACTTGCAAGGACGTGGTAGTACAGGGCAATCCGAGAGTTTACAAGGCGCTGCGCGACCAGCTTGCCGCCGTGCTGGACGAGCTGCGGCGCATTGAAGCAGGCGGCAGCGTGAACGACGAGTTGCTGGATGTGATTGAAATGACTGCCGCCATCATGGACGGCATGAAGGAGGAAAATGCCTATGGAGAATGAAAATAGCAAAAAGAAAACGACCGCCCCGGACACATCTGTTGGCGCAGATGATGGGCAGCCGCTTCACAATTCAACTGAGAACAG
>ENA-ORLY01002627-ORLY01002627.1-human-gut-metagenome-genome-assembly--contig:-NODE-2627-length-16479-cov-4.360932_pt1 | contig 16479 bp, 17 predicted proteins | sample MGYA00243071_ERZ508832 | MGnify/ENA primary metagenome ERZ508832 (study PRJEB26277, sample SAMN04329777) | human gut metagenome | biome: human-associated habitat | host: Homo sapiens | place: USA... | reverse complement strand
CGCATAGGGCTATCGCCAAATGGTAAGGCAACGGACTCTGACTCCGTCATTTCAAGGTTCGAATCCTTGTAGCCCTGTTAAATGGAGCACCTCAGACGAGGTGCTTTTTTCATGTCATGAAAGTCCCGGAAGCCGCGTATTTACTGGGTTCCCTGGATTTTTAAAATATTTCTAAGATTCTTTTCTCAGGACTCTGGCAGACAATTTTCCCCTTATTTTCCTTACTGATTTTTACTGCATTTTTGGTGGTTTTCAGATGCGATAGGTCAATCTTAGGTCAATTTAAAATGACGATTCCTCCGAATTCCGATTGTCTATTTCTTCTTTTTTATCATCTTCTTTTTCATCGCATTATATTCAACCTGAACCCATGCGATCTCAGCAAATAATACGATCATAAGAATACCCACCTGCAGCACAACGCCATCCAACTTTTCAATAAAATATGCAAAAACTGATAGCGTAATAAAAAGTGCACAACCCATTCCTCCAAACACTCCATATCAAGGTTTTGAAGAGCCTTTCTGTAACAGTCAAAGGATTCCGGATGCTTTTCTTCCATCCACTTTAATGTCTTTTTCGGGCCAAAATAGGGATGATGCATGATATCGAAAAAAATCTCCAGGCTATCGACCAGCACCCAATGCCAGCGAAACAGTCCTTCACAATCCCCTCGTTTTGCACGCTCAAACATTGATTCCATTTCCGGCACCATAAAAGTCCCGGAAGGGGCATACCTGCTTTCCGAGACTTTTAAAATTTTTTGTTTACTCCTCCGCCATTGCGTACTGCACAATCATGGGATCATCATATTCCGCCCACATGGATTTGTTCTCGTCCAACATTTTGAGTTGCTCCATTTCGTTGTCGGTCAATTTAAAATCAAAAATATCCATATTTTGCTTCATGCGTTCCTTATGCACACTCTTAGGAATTACAACAATTCCACGCTGAATGTGCTGCCGAAGAGCAACCTGTGCTGGTGTTTTCCCATGTGCATCTGCAATTTGCTTTACAACGGGATTTTCGAGGACTTCTTTCAAACGGTGCTGGGCAAGCGGTCCCCACGCCTCGTGCTGGATGTTGTACTTCACCATCCACTCGTGCAGATTATACTGCTGCCAAAATAAATGCGTTTCCACTTGATTAACCGCAGGCGCAATCCGATTAAAAGTTGCAATATCTGCCATACGTTCTGCACTAAAATTAGAAACACCGATAGTCCTGATCTTGCCCTCATCATACAAACTTTCCAGTGCATGATATGCTCCATAATAATCCGACAGGCATTGATGAATCAACACAAGATCAAGATAATCCGTTTTCAGCTTTCTCAAAGATTCTTCTACAGACGCTTTTGTTTTCTCATAGCCGAATTCTGTTACCCACACTCTATTGCATCATAGACACACTGCGCCGTATGCTCTGCCGGAATTTCAAATACTCCGAATCCAATTATGGGCATTTCCACACCATTATTTAATTTTACATATTCCATATTTTTTATTCTTTCGTCAATATTATTTACAAAAAGGCTTTTTTACAAGGGCAAAACAGCTTTACCAGTTCTTTTTTTCTTTACCGCTGTCATGCTGTGATTTGCGTTCCTCAACCATTTTTACAAACCATTCCACCATTGCCGGGTCCTGATGTGAGAAAAATGCACTCGTAGCCGTATCCAGCTGTGAAATCTGGCTCATATCATTCTCATCAAGCCTAAAGTCAAATACATTAAGGTTCTCAATCATACGTTCTTTATGTACTGACTTTGGAATTACGATCACCCCTCTTTGAATATGCCAGCGGAGCATTACCTGAGCTGTTGATTTTCCATATTTCTGTCCGATTGCTTTCAGGACTTCGTTCTCAAAAAGTCCGTTTCTTCCTTCGCCAAATGGTGCCCACGCTTCCAGTCGGATATCATATTTGTCAGCCCATTCTTTTAATGTTTTCTGCTGGTTGAGAGGGTGCGTTTCCATCTGATTCACCATTGGCTTAATACTTGTAAAGTTTGCAAATTCTACCATGCGGTCTGCATAATGATTGGAAATGCCGATTGCCCTAAGTTTCCCTTCCCTGTACAGCTCTTCCAAAGCACGCCATGCACCGTAAGTATCACCAAAAGGCTGATGCAGCAACATCAGATCCAGATAATCGGTACGCAGTTTTTCCATATCTTCCACATCAAATTCTAATGTTAAAGTCTGGATATCACCCATTTCCTATTCAAATGTAGTATAACTTAATCCATAACCAAACGGATAAAGAACCGTGTCATCGTAATCAATCAGGTTCTCCTGATCTGCTGTTTCATAAAAACGATAGCCTACATAGATACTCTCAGAATAATTAACGAAAGATACAATTCCATCAGCTCTTTCCCAGGCCTCTTTTGCTGCATCTGATACATCCTGAGTGTTTGTGTATGCAAAATGTCCGATGTTATTAAAATATGGTGCCTGATGAAGATCCCTCAACCAGGTATCTGTAGTTTTTCCGGAAGAATTTACATTACCGGCAATAATATTTCCAAGAGCATTAAATCCCGTTGCGCCTGCTCTGGCACAAAGAAGAACACTCTTTATCTGCTTATAGTCTTCTGTCCATCCTAATTCAAGCGGATTTGCGCCATTGTAGATAATAATAATATCATCAAATTCGCTGCATACCATATCTACAAGATCTTTTTCTGTCTGGCTGAGTTCCAGATAAGACTGTCCAGCCTGAAAGTCATCATACTCTGAAGAATTATTGGTATAAGAACCTTTCATATATTTTGTACCAATATCCATTGTTGAACCATCCATGATCGGTCCCATATCTGTTGGAAGGTCGGCACCTTCACCACCGGTACGTGATATTACAATTGCTGCTTTGTCTGAAAACTCTTTTGCATTTTCCATAATCTCATCAGAGTAATCTGCTGCCGGAACTTCCGGAAGAGTCCAGTCCTGACTGTCATTAATACTAATGATTGGACGATCTGCCCTGTACTTTACATACATATCTGATAATTCTTCATTTGTTTCAAATCCAGCATTGTTCAGTCCCTGAAGAATTCCTACCGCTGTTGCTGTATCTACAGTTCCGGATCCTGTTCCGCCAAAAATCGGTCTTCTGTTTGAAGTACCAGTTCTTTTTCTACCTTCAATTTTGCAAAACGAATAGCCTTTTCAAGTTTATTCAAAAACACAATGTCCAAATCACCTTTATAATCCTCAACAAAGTTTAATCCATTATGAAACTCCTGTATACTGAATTTGGTATTGTGTTCTTCTTCATACTGCAGCAAAAAAGTGCGCATTTTCATTAAATGCTCGCATTCATCATCCACTAAACCAATATAAATCATCTTCTCAGCCTTCCCTTTACTACTTTCCCGGTTCTCTTTTCCATCACCCACGCAAACGCCTTCGCTGTTCTCACATCTGGTTCCTGAAAATGATTTCCCTGGTTCCATTCCAGGGTACAATTTATACCCTGCTCCGACATCCAGGAGCAGGCATCTCTGATACATGCCCCCACCTGCGCCATAACTGGATTTCTGGTCTTTTCCTCTCTATCGCCAAGGCTTAAATAAACAGTTCCGGTTTTCATCCTGTGCTCTCTCATATAAGCTGAAAAGCCCGGGAACCACACAGACGGAGAAGCTGCCGCAACACCGGAAAATCGATCCGTCTGGTACGCTGCCCACAGCGCAAACAGGCCAGCCAGAGAATATCCCCCAATATAATACGTCTTGCCCGGATCTGTACACAGTGCGAGAATCTTTTCCAAGGTTTCGGCCGCACCGCCGCCAAAATCTTCATTTTTAAACACTGCCGGGGCTTTCCACGGCGAAAGTTCATCATTCCAGTTCTCTACTTTTGCCGCAATAAACCGGAAATCCAGTTCTCCTGATGAAGCCCGTTTCCGGATTTCCTTGACCTCATTCTCAAGCACCGCCAGTTCATGCTCTCCCGTAAGCTGGATCAAAACAACATCCGCCTCCGGGTTTCCATATTCATACGTTGTTATCATACGCTGCTGTCCATTCTCCATATCACACCACGCCCGTCAGATTTGTCAAAAAAAAACATGCATATATTTTTTACCAGTATACCATATTTTTTGCCATCGAAAAGCAAATTTCTTTCTTGACTCCAATTTCATTTTCCATTAAAATAAAGAAGATAAATCAAATAAAAAAGACGCGAATAAGACAATAAATGTCGCCTATCCACTGTCGGACGGATGGGTACATTTGTTGTCTTTTTTTGTTGTCGGAGAGGAGAAAGTTTATGAAAAAAATGAATGGAGGAAAGCACGATGCCTAAGACAAAAGGAGAGTCAATATTTTTTACAGCTATTACAGCATGGATGATGGTCTATGTCATGACCTTGTATAACACAGTAATTGCCATGGGAAGCTTCACAAATGCCGCCTTTCTCATCGCACTGAAAGGAATGTGGATCGAGTACATCATCATCGCACTGCTAGCCTATTTCGTATCCGGCCATCTTGCAAAAATGTGCGCTTTCAGAGTAGTTCAGCCTGGTGACAGACCTATTTTTATTATTTTCTCGATCCAGATCTTCACCGTCATCTGGCAGGTTCTGTTTGCAAGCGTGCTTGGTGTATACCATGGTTATGGCTTCACCAGCAATTTCCTGCCTGACTATCTTACAACCTATTGCAGCAACTTCGTTATGGCACTGCCGCTGCAGCTTATTATCGTAGGACCGCTTGCAAGACTGATTTTCAGAACCATATTTAGACGCGCCAAAAATTAAGTTTATTGTAAGGCAGTTTCAGGTGGATTTTAATTCGAAAGAAGAACGCCAGCCCGATTTTCATTCAGGCTGACGTTCCAGTCATTATTTGATCACCTTATAAATCATATCCATCAGGATCAGATCGTACTGTCCCGGGGCTGCCTTTTCCATGATTTCAACGGCTGTCTTACCGTTGTTCGCAGTCTCGATCACAAATCCTGCGTCCTCCAGAATAGTCTTGGTAATTGCCATACCGAGCCCAGTTCCCTGAATTCCGCTGACAGTAGAGGTCTCTTCTCTTGAAAAGGATTCAAAAATATGTTCCTGAAACTCAGGCTTCATGCCGATTCCGGTATCACGAATAATGAACTGGTAGCTTCCATATCCGGTAGGCGCAGATTTCAGCTGTTTTACCCGGATGCCGATGATGCCTCCAATTTTGTTGAATTTAATACCATTGCTCAGAATATTCAGCAGCACCTGAGTCAGTCTCAGTTTATTCGCAATAATATCCTCATCTCTTACATCCACGGTATCAATAAGAAAATCCAGCTGTCTGGAAGCAATATTGGGCTGCACAATAGTTCGGATGTCATGCGACATATTGTTCAGGAAAGTCTAAATATATCGTCAACAAAAAGCCGCTGAATTTCAGTCCAATTTTTATTCATCGGGCCATAATTTTCCCTCTTTATAATGCTTTCTGCAAAGAGCTACGTAGCTCTCATTGGAGCCAAGGAAAATTTGGGCGCCTTCCCGTACAATTTTTCCGTTTGCGTATCTAGTGTTGCACTGGGCGCGCTTGCCACACCAACAGACAGTAGGGACTTCCTCGATCACATCTGCGATTTCCATGAGCCGCCTGGAGCCTGGGAAAAGATGGTTCAGGAAATCGGTCCGCAGGCCGTAGCAGATTACCGGAATGTTGTAGAAGTCTACAAGGTCAGACAGGATATCCACTTCCTCCGGGGAAAGGAACTGTGCCTCGTCTACCAGAACTGCGTCTACTTTTTTCCCATGATACAAATATTCTGTGCTGTTTGCATTCCAGATTTGGGAAATCTCTTTTAAAAATTCATCTACATAATCCGCAGGCGCAGATAATCCCATACGGGACTGGATCTCGCGCTCTCCGTCACGATTGTCCGTCCGCGGCTTCAGCAGTACCGCATATTGTCCACGCTCCTCATAATTATAGCGAACCATCAAAATATTAGCAGATTTCGAACTGCCCATTGCTCCATAACGGAAATATAATTTTGCCATTTTTATAACCTCGTCGTGTTTTCTCTTTCATGATTATACATGATTGCAGAATAAACCACAAATAAAAAGCCGCCTTTCGGCAGCTTTTTATACGTTTTTAAGCGCAAATTTATGATAACCATTCAGGTATATTTGTCAATTTCCATGCCGCTTCATGTACAGGAGCGGATATGGATTTCCTTCTTCATCGTGATCGGTTCTTTTGTATGTTTCAAAGCCCAAATGTCTGTAGAATCCAACAGCCCCGGGGTTCTGTTCATTTACGGTTAATTCCTGTACATCATAATTTGCAGTTCCGTATTGGAGCAGTTGCCTTCCCAGGCCCTTTCCCCTTACTTCCGGGGAAAGAAACAGCATCTCCAGCCGTTTCTTTTCTACTCCCATAAACCCTGCCGTTTCACCCGATTCCTCCCGGGCAACGATCAGATGTTCCACCCCGCTTAACGCCTGGGGAACATACGTCTTAATTTTATTTACCTCTTCCTCCGAAAGGAAAAGATGGGTCTCCCGAACCGAAGCCTCCCAAACCTTCAAAAGCTCCGCCAGAATCTGCGGATCCCGTTCCTGAATTTCATATATTTTCATATCTTTCCCCGTCTTTAGCACCCAAATAATTTCACTGTTTTTTCCATTCGCTCTGCAATAGGAACGCCAAATGGGCAGCGTGCTTCGCAGGCATGACAGCCAATGCACTCGGATGCTTTGTGTTCCAGCAGTTCGTAATGGGACTGTACCGTTGCAGGCACCTTAGGCTGCATGGTTGCCAGGTCATAGAATTTGTTGATCATCGCAATATCCAGATTGGAGACACAGGGTTTGCAATGGCCGCAGTAGGTGCATTCACCGCTGTAGGAATGGAACGGCGCATTCGCGATCACAGATGCATAGTCTTTTTCCTCTTCTGAAGCATCTTCATATGCTGCGGCTGCATCAACCTGCTCTTTCGTATCGTAGCCGCACATAATGGAACAGACTGCGGGTCTGGTCAGCGCATAGTGGATACACTGCACAGGTGTCAGACTTACACCAAATGGGGAACGTTTTTCATCAAACAGTCTGCCGCCTGCAAAGCCCTTCATTACCGTAATTCCTACGTCATTCTGCTCACAGACCTTATATAACCGTGCGCGGTCTCCATCAATTCCTTTCAAACCGGCGTCAAACTCCTCCGCAAACATAGTGTCAATATTTTCACTTGCCGGAAGCATGTCAAAAGCTGGATTAATGCTGAAAAGAATCATTTCCACATATCCGGATTCTGCTGCTTTAATGGCAACCTTCGGGTTGTGGGAGCTGATGCCGATATGACGGATTACGCCGCTGTTTTTTAATTCCATTACATAATCCAGATAGTCAGAGTGCTGGATTTGTTCCCACTCTTCCTCAGAATCTACATAGTGAATCATTCCCAGGTCAATATAGTCTGTCTGCAGTCTTTTCAGCAAATCCTCAAATGCAGGGCGCACATATTTCATATCCCTTGTGCGGAAATACTGCTCATCCTTCCATGTGGAACCAATGTGTCCCTGAATAAACCAGTTGCTGCGGTTTTCCTTAATTCCTTTTCCAATAATATCTCTGGATTTCGGGTCCGCCATCCAGCAGTCCAGAATATTGATTCCAAGAGATGACGCATAGTGGATCAGCTCAATTCCTTCTTCCTCCGGGTGCCGCTCCAGCCACTCCCCGCCGAATCCAATTTCGCTCACCATAAGCCCAGTTTTTCCCAATCTTCGTGTTTTCATTGTATTTCCTCCTCATCCTTGTTTTATTGGCACCCATTATTTCGACCAGGTGCTCTCTTCTGTTTTGCCTTCATAATCAAAAAGTCCGTCGTTTTTCTCTTCCAGAGCTTTAATCATGTGGTAGGTGTATTCGTTGTATGGGGTTGGAATGCCACTTTCTTTTCCCATGCGGATCAAAGCGCCGGAGAACATGTCGATCTCGGTGTGACGTCCTGCGTCCAGGTCCTGAAGTGTGGAATAGCGGGCAAATGGGGGAACTGCACTGCCATGGCTGGAAGACGCTGCTGCCTTGCTGATATCAATTCCTTTCGCAGCCGCAACAGCCTCAAGCTCCTGCCGCAGCCCTTCACTGATCGCCTTCATGTGAATGCTGTCCCTGTAGCAGCCAACTCCCGCGCCCAGAATTGCCTGGGGCAGATTGTTGCACACATTCAACCGGAATTTACTCCACATCTCTTCCCGGATATAGTCTGTATGGCGGAAATGAATCCCCGTATCTGCAAAAAGCTCCTCGATCGCACGCACCCTTTCACTTTCATAAGGTGCTTCCAGTTCCCCGAAAATAATTCCGATGGTAGTCTCCGGGTCAAAACAATATCCATCTTCTTCCTTATGAGATGCCACCTTGATCAGAGAATACATGATATTAGCCTTGGGAATCACAGTAGAAATCATTTCTTCGCTGTCCACACCGTTCATAAGACTCATCACAATGGTATTCTCACCCACAGCTTCCCGTATACTCTCCAGTGCTCCCGGCAAAGCTCCGTATTTCAAAGAAACAACCAGCAGATCTACTCCATAAGCTTCCTGCGGTGTCCACACATGAGGATGGTAAACGGTATGATTAATCGTGCATCCCTTTTCCTTCAGGCGCTTCGCCCTCTCCCCTTCTGCCACAACACCAAGTTCAATATTTTTCACCCCGGAAAGTCCCCAGATCACATAAGAACCTACGGCTCCTGCTCCAAGAACTGCCACTGATTTTATTTCCATAATTTTGTCACTCCTGTTTTTCCATATGTCAGTTTCAGCCAAACGATTATTCTACCACTCAACTGCTTTACCCAATATAACGGGTTCTGATTTCCAGCTTATTGTTCATCTGTAACTGCATTGTAGCATATGCCTGTGGGTTCGTAAACTGCGTATAATCCCAATGCCTGCACCTTTTTGCAATCGCTAATTCAAAACTTCCATCGCAAAAAGCCGCCGCATTGCTCTCTCAAACCAACGCGGCGGTCTGTTATTGCCTATATGTTATTCTTATTTCAATTTGCTGTAAACTTCATTTGTCACCGGCTCACACCACTCATTAGAGCCTTCCTCGCCCGGTACTTCAATTGCCAGATGGCTGAACCAGCTGTCCGGTGCAGCACCGTGCCAGTGTTTTACTTCTGCCGGGATGTTAATGCAGTCACCAGGTTTCATCTCGATGGGATCCTTGCCCTCTTCCTGGTAGTAGCCCCGTCCTGCGACACAGACCAGAATCTGGCCGCCGCCGCTCTTTGCGTGATGGATGTGCCAGTTATTGCGGCATCCAGGCTCGAAGGTTACATTAAAGATTCCAACCTGGCTGGTAGATACCGGTGCCAGATAACTCTTTCCAATGAAATACTGTGCAAAAGCATCATTCGGCTGTCCGATCGGGAATACCATTTCCTTTGCATGGGCTCTCATTGCCTCGTCCTTATATGGAAGATCGCCTTCATTTACTGCCCAGACTTCTTTGGCCAGATTGAATACAGCCCAGCCTTTCGGCCAGCCTGCATAAAATGCCACATGTGTGATAATTGCTGCGATTTCCTTCTGTGTTACGCCGTGATTCTTTGCATTCTGCAGATGGAATTTCAAGGAGGAATCCGTGATTCCCTGCGCCATCAGCGCAACGACTGTAATAATGCTTCTTGTTTTTACATCAATGTCATTGTTGTTCCAGTTCTCACCAAAAAGAACATCATCATTAAAATGTGCAAACTCCGGAGCAAATTCTCCAAGAGCAGTTCTTCCTGCTGTCTGTGTGATTTTTGCCATGATTTTCAACCTCCTACAGTGATTTTACCCACTTCTCAATTTCCTGTTTATTTGCACGGTTCAGAAGTCTTCCTTCTACAAATTCAGCACCCGGTGCGGACGGCTGTAACTCGGAGATGGTGTTTCCAAATCCGCTTCCGCCTGATGTAGCGAACAGAATAATCTTCTTGCCGGAGAAATCATATTTCTCAAGGAACGTATTGATAATTGTCGGTGCCACATACCACCAGATTGGGAATCCCAGAAGAATCTCGTCATAATTTTCAATTCCGGCATCTGTGTCTGTCATCTCAGGTCTGATCTTTTTGTCGTTCATTTCCACGCTGCTTCTGGATTTTTTGTCCATCCAGTTAAGGTCAGTCTTTGTATATGCAACTGCAGGTGTGATCTCATATAAATCAGCTCCGGCTGCCTCTGCAACCATTTCTGCTGTTTTCTTTGTTGTGCCGCTTGCACTGAAATATGCCACAAGTTTTTTTTCCATAATTGCTGCCTCCTTTGAGCATGCTTTCTCTGCTTACCTGTTTATGCCAGGAAAAATCTGTTTCATCCTGTCATCACATATTAATCATAGGTAGCTGTTCATTTTCTTTACAGTTACAATTATAATGCCATTCTTAAATTATTACTAATACTTATAATGTATTTTATATTATGCCTAAAAGGCATTTATCTCCTCTATAAACAGCTGGATTGCCCTGGAATAGGGGATGTTTCGCCGCCAGGCGATTACAGTGCTGGACGTTATTTCCGGATACAGGCGTCTTTGAACCAGCAGATCCTCCCGCCAGTATTTTGCGGCACCCTGGATGGAAACAGGGTAGGCCAGCCCGTACATCGCCATCACTCCCGCGTTGGTTCCCAGATTGCTGGTAAAAGATAGGTTCAGCTTTTCAAAATCTTTTCCGAACCAGTTGGCAAGCTCACTCTGGATTCCAAGACGCTCTGGAAGAATAAGGGGAAGATTCAGAAGATCCTGTTTTGTGACAACTTCTTTTTCCGCAAGAGGATCATCCGGGCGCATTCCCACCACCCACTGGTCGCTGTCCGGGATTCTGATATATTCAAGATTTTCCGTACTTACCGGTTCCAGAAACAGCCCGATATCTACCAGACCTTTATTCATCATTTCCAGAATGGTATCCGCGGTTCCTGTATGCAGGGCAATCTGAACCAGTGGGTATTTTTCCTTAAAGGACCGACTGATCTGCGCAAGGATTTCCACTGCCGCAAACTCGCCGCAACCGATGGTAATAACGCCTTCGATCACGTCCTCGTTCCCTTTGATTTCGTCAATGATTTTATCTTCCAGATCCATAATTTCCAGCGCCCGCCTCTTCAGAAGCAGTCCTGCAGCGGTCAGCGTGATGCAGCGTCCGCCTCTGTTAAAAAGCGCAGTTCCAAGCTCCTCCTCCAGCGCCGCCAGCTGTCTGGAAAGGGTGGGCTGGGTTATATGCAGTTGTTCCGCAGCCTTAGTAAAGCTCTGCTCCTTTGCCACAGCCAAAAAATAACGCAGTACTCTCAGTTCCATAGGTGCTCTGCCTCCGTAAATTCTACTTGTTATAACGTTTTGTAAATATAATTTTATTATATTCATCCAATGGGTGGTGTCAATTTTGTGCAGCTCAATTCTGTGGGGCTTAGGGAAATTTTTTTAACGGCTTTTTTCAACTTATAATTGAAAACTTTTCTGAATTGTGTAAAATGAAAGCAAAGAAATTTATGTTTACGAAGGAGGAGCTTTATGAAACAGAAAAAGACAAATCATTACCTTCTTGGAACAGTTTTTTGCCTGCTTCTTTTGCTATTACTGACTCCGGGACAGGCAACTAAAATTCAGGCGGCAACTGACAACAGCCTGATCGATGTGAAGCTGGCAGAAGGAATCAGACGTTACGATTACGCGTATGAGGTCCTGAATCTAGTGAACCAGGAACGTGCGAAATCAAACCTGCAGCCCGTAACTATGGACAAAAATCTTCTGGAATGCGCCATGACAAGAGCCCAGGAACTGACTCTTTACGCGTCCCATACCCGTCCAAACGGCACCAGTTGTATGACTGCTTTTCCATATTTCGGATATAACTCAAGTGAAAACCTGGCAATTAATCAGGTATCTCCGGAAGATGTTATGAACTCCTGGATGAATTCCTCTGGCCATCGTACCAATATTATGGCTTCTGGAAATGTATCTGCAGGAATCGGATGCTTTTACCAGAATGGGGCACTTTACTGGATACAGTGCTTTTCTTCTCATGCTGCGCAGACCTGTTCACAGCCGGCAAATCAGAAGGTTTCCCCCACCATTTCCGCACTTCCGGATCTGGTAAATATCAGTTTCAGTGAAACTTCCCCTGTAAGCTTTACCGAAGCACAGAAAACGATGAAAATCTATGTGACATGCGCAGGATTTTCTTATATGAAATCCGTTCTGGATCCAACATCCTTTAACTGGTCAACCGGAGATTCCGCAATTGCTTCTGTAAACCAGAACGGCGTAATTCAGCTGAAAAATGCAGGAACTACTACGGTTACAGCATCTATGAAGTCTGCACCAACCAAGTCCCTGACGGCACAGCTGAATGCATATTTTGATCTGAATAATGCATATTACAATATTTCCCCTCGTTCCTATAACTACACGGGAAGCGCAGCAACACCTGCTGTAACAGTTACTTTCAACAGTCAGACGCTGACACAGGGAAAGGACTACACGGTTTCTTTTGAAAACAATGTGAATGCCGGAAGAGCCAGCTACACAATTAAAGGTCTTGGTCTTTACAAAGGCACCCTGACCTCCTATTTTTTCATTTACAATGCTTCAATCCGAGATGCAGAAATTACTTTTGACCAGTCCTCTTATATTTATAAGGGAACGCCTCTGACTCCCAAGCCAACTGTCACCTGGAAGGGAAAAACACTGACAGAGGGCAAAGATTATACACTTTCCTGGAGCAATAATAATCAGCAGGGTAACGCATACATTACTGTTACTGGCAAGGGAAACTTCAAAGACGAGAAAAACAGCCATTTTTATATTGATACCACACCGATTCATACCGCTGTAATCGGCAATATTCCTACATATGACTATGCTCCTGGAAAAGAGTTTAAGCCGGAGCCCACCGTTACCCTGGACGGCGTGCTTTTGAAAAAGGATAAAGATTACGTCCTTTCTTACGGCAATAATAAGAATGCAAGTTCCAGATACAACAAGCCTTATGTAGAGATTAGCGGAATTGGTCTTTACAGAAGCGGTGTGAGAAAATATTTTACCATCAATCCGATTAAAGTTTCAGGCGAGACGGTCAAAGTTACAAAGACAAATTTCGGCAATGGAAGTATGTTGGATTTCCTGAAAAATAATGTAGTCGTTACTTACAAGGGCACTCAGATTCCGTCTGACTGCATGGAATTTTATTCTGTCTGGGGATCTTCTGATAATGAGATTCTTGCTTTTACCATTGAATATACAGGAAATTATACCGGAGAATCCAGAAATATGACCTCTTTGAAAAGATGTGCCGTTTCTGCGATTGGGAACCAGACTTATAAAGGAAGTGCACTGACTCCGAAGCCGACTGTAAAATTTGGTTCTACTGTACTGAAGGAAGGAACGGATTATACCCTTTCCTGGAGCAATAATACAAAGGTGGGAACCGGATCGGTTACGATTACCGGATTGAATAATTACTTCGCAAGCGTGACAGTGAATTTCAAAATTGTGGCACCTGCACCAACTGCAACGCCGACTCCGAAACCGACCGCTACGCCAACTCCGAAGCCGACCGCTACGCCGACGCCAAAGCCAACGGCTACTCCGACTCCGAAGCCGACTGCCACACCGACTCCGAAACCAACTTTGTCCAGGCCAACAGCGAAGCTGGCAACGGCATGGAACAGCGTCACCATCAGTTGGAAGAGAGTTGCAAATGCTCAGAGCTACATTATTTACAGACAAACTGGTTCTGGCAGATATACCAGGCTTAAAACACTGAATTCCAGAACATTTTCTTACAAAGATACAAAAGTTTTGGTAGGTACCAAATACACCTACAGAGTTCGCGCCTGCAGAAAAGTGGGTTCCAGTTACATTTACAGCGCCTATGCCAGAGCTGTATCCGCAACACCAACCCTTTCCAGACCAGCACTTACTTTAAAAACAACCACAAGAAGGCAAACCATTTCCTGGCGGAGAATTTCCGGTGCCAGCGGCTACTTACTGTATCAAAAGACTGGAAATGGTTCTTTCAAACGAATAAAGAAACTTTCTTCCAGAACTACTACGTACACAGTTAGCACCAGAAGAGGCACTGTTTATAGCTATAAGCTGCTCCCATACCGTGTAGTCAACAAAAAAGCAATATATGGTCCATCCAGTGCGGTAAAAAGAGGCAGAGCTAAATAACATAAAACTAAGGGGAGGCTTCCCAGCTCCAAACGAGCTGCGGCCTCCCCGAATACTATACGGAGGTACACATTCATGGAAAAACAGATCGACCTTTCTTCCTGGAAGCGAAAAGAAATTTTTGATTTTTTCAGCCACGCATCCAATCCCTATTATATGGTAACCTTCCGCATAGATGTCGCACCGTTGTACGCCTACGTGAAAGAACATCATCTGTCATTTTATTATTCGCTGGTCTATCTGTGCACCCAGGCGATTAATGAAGTGGATGCATTCCGATATACCATAAGAGGGACGCAGGTATTTTACCTGGATCCGCGCATCCCAAGCTTCACAGACCTGAAAAAAGACAGTGAATATTTCCACATTGTCACCATGCCGACTATAAACTCCCTTGCAGAATTCAATGCAGAAGCCAGAAAGCGCAGTGCCGCTCAGCAGTTTTTCCTGGATACTACTCAGGAAACCGACCGTGTAATATACTTCTCCTGCCTGCCCTGGGTCGATCTTACCGCCCTCACAAATGAGCGCGATTTTTCCTCCCCCGACAGCAAAAACGACTCCATCCCCCGCATCGCCTGGGGAAAATACATCCAGAACGGCGACCGCCTGGAACTCGGAATTTCCATAGAGGTAAACCACCGACTCATAGATGGACTGCACATTGGGCAATTTGTGCAGAGGCTGGAGAAATTAATTCGGGAACTATAGTCTCTCAACCATAAAAATAATTAACAATAGACCGCCGCATTGATTTATGTTTCATCAATACGGCGGCCTACATTAGTTATTCTGGCCTATTGTTTTACGATACTTCTCTCTCTTTTCTTCTGGAACTTCCAACATATCCATTGTCTGTTCAATGGTCCAGTCCGTATTTTTCATCAATTTTTTAATGCTTTCAATTTCCTTAATTTCCATGCCATCTTCCATTAGCATCTGTCCCAGTCTGGTCATTCGCATTACCTCCCTGATTTCATCTAATTCTGCCTTATCCAAAAACTTATCCGCCAGTGCATATAGCATAGCTCTTGTTTTTTCAGCTCTAGGTTCATGGCTTGACTTCGTCAGATTTATTGCCTTTTTAAACATCTCTTTACGGCTCATATTCCCAGACATCAATGGAGAAAGGGAAAGAGCAGCGTAGTCATCTTCAGTAAATGCTTCGCCCTTGTTTTGCTTCTGTATCAGTTTTTGGAATACTTCATCTGCGCTTTTATCTTTTAGATAAATTGGCTGTACCCGATACGTATATAATCCACAGTCTAGTTCTGATTTCACCTTAGTAATTCCACCAGAATAAATGACATATGTAATTACTTTTCTCCCAGTCTTATGAGAATATACCGCATCATATGCATGAAACCTGCGGAGATCAACCTCTTTTTTATCTGTTGTCTGAAATTCAATATGTATATAAAACCCACCTGTAGTTAAAAAAGTAAAGTCCATATACAAAGAATGAATTGTCAGCTCTACCAATTCCGTAGGACCTATTTCCTCATACTGAAAATCAATTCCAAGCGTTTTCAGAATTGTATCCCGAAAATAATTGAAGCCCATCTTCATAACAGCATCTTCATGTTTCGTATTTGCCATGAGGCACCTCTTTTATTCGTTAAGTATAGTCCTCATTGGTATCCTGAAAATGTCTTCGCCTGTTCTTTTATCTTTTTATCATTTGTAAGGATTTACGTTTTCCTCCTTTGTATGCTTATTTTAACAGAAAAAGAGTGTAACTGCCAGTGATGATTTTTAATTTTTTAATGCTAAAAGGCAGCCGACTACTCACCCAGTCGGCTGCCTTTTAGCATATTTTTTATTCTACTTCCCTTAATCTCTTATCAATCGCTATCTGCTGTTCATAAGACAAATAAGTAAACGGTCCATTCAGCAGTTCTTCGAAGGTATAAAGCTCTTTCTCAAATGGAAGCTTTGCATGATATACAAAGTAGTCTTCATCCAGGATCTTCTTTGTCTTCTCATTTGCAAGAAGCTCTTCCATTGGAGAATCAATGCTGTAGATCTTTCTGTATGGAGTACTTGGAGTATAATCAAATACATATTCTCCAGCCTCCACAGTCAGCTCCACATTTTTGCCATTCTGTACTGCACTGAGAATTCCATCCTGTGAAACATCCAGACTTTCAATTGCTGCATCTGGAATCACCAGAACGGCCTCGGTGTCAAACGGTACTGTAAATCTCATGGACAGTTTACCATCTTTCAGTTTCCACTGGCTCTTAATTGTTCCGGAAGCGGAACGTAAGG
>ENA-ORLY01002612-ORLY01002612.1-human-gut-metagenome-genome-assembly--contig:-NODE-2612-length-16602-cov-3.614281_pt1 | contig 16602 bp, 7 predicted proteins | sample MGYA00243071_ERZ508832 | MGnify/ENA primary metagenome ERZ508832 (study PRJEB26277, sample SAMN04329777) | human gut metagenome | biome: human-associated habitat | host: Homo sapiens | place: USA... | reverse complement strand
GCAGACAGACGCGGATGCCGACATTATTGTTTCGGATACGGAAGAACAGGTGATTGACGGTTTTGGCGGATGCTTTAATGAATTAGGATGGGATGCTTTGTCTTTACTGTCCGAAGGGCAGCGTGATACGGTATTAAATGCTTTGTTTGGCCCGGATGGCGTGCATTTTACATTCTGCCGTTTACCGGTCGGTGCGAATGACTATGCCCGTGACTGGTATAGTTATAATGAAACTCCGGGAGATTTTGAAATGAAGAATTTCAGTATAGAGCGCGATAAGGGTGGGGTGATACCCTATATAAAAGCCGCATTAGCCATCAATCCGAATCTCAAGTTATGGGCTTCACCCTGGAGTCCTCCTGTCTGGATGAAAGCCACCAAACATTATGCGACTGCTCCCGGTGAGCACAACGATTTCAGAGAAGGAAATGAAGTGGCCGGTGATCATCTTATACAAGAGCCCGAATATCTGACTGCTTATGCGCTTTATTTATCCAAATTCATTGATGAGTATAAACAGAATGGCATTGATGTTTCGCTGTTGTATTTTCAGAATGAACCCTATACAAAGCACCAATGGCCCAATTGCAGTTGGCTTCCGAAGTCGATGGCCAATTTTATCGGGAAATATTTAGGACCGGTATTTAGCGAGAAGCATCCGAATGTCGATTTATGGTTCGGTACTTTTAACTGCAATAAGATGGCAGATTTGGCTTGTGTGATGGAAGATACTGATGCCGCCCAATATATCCGTGGCATCGGATTGCAGTGGGAAGGAAAAGATATTGTGGCTGATGTTCATCAAAAATACCCTGATATGAAACTGATGCAGACAGAAAACGAGTGTGGCGGCGGTACTTTTGACTGGGGAGCGGCAGAACATACATTTGACTTGCTGAATACCTATTTGAACGGAGGTGTGAACTCTTATATGTACTGGAATATGGTTTTGCAGGATGATGGTGCCAGTTCTTGGGGATGGAGACAAAATGCGATGATACGTATCGACTCACAGACGAAACAGGTCATTTATACACCGGAGTTTTATGTGATGAAGCATTTGAGCCATTTCGTGAAGAAAGGCGCTCGTCGGCTGAGTGTATCGAAAGGAGATAATGTATTGGCATTTAAAAATCCGGATGGACAGGTAGTTATTCTTTGCGCCAATAAAGATACGGAAGAACGGAATATCAGGATAGCCTGCAAAGGACATGTGGCCAATGTAAAACTGGCTCCCAAAACATTTAACACGATAACCCTTTAAACTTTTAAATATTTAAACTACAAACTTACATGATGAAGATTCTTAAATTAATCGGATGCTCGTTATCTCTGTTGGCATTGCCGTTGGCAGGGCAGGCACAGAACGGTGGCGAGCTGTTCCGCGACATGAATGCTCCTCAGCATGAACGTCTTTTAGATTTGCTCTCCAGATTGACGATAGAGGAAAAAATCTCTTTGCTGGTGAATGATGCAAGAGAGATTCCCCGCTTGAATATTGATAAATATTATCATGGAAACGAAGCTTTGCACGGTATTGTCCGCCCGGGTGAGTTTACGGTATTTCCTCAAGCTATCGGGTTGGCGGCAACTTGGAATCCCGGGCTGATTTTTGAGGTCTCTTCCGCCATTTCGGATGAGGCGCGGGGACGTTGGAAAGAGCTGGATTATGGTAAGAAACAAATAGCCGGTGCCAGTGACTTGCTGACTTTTTGGTCGCCTACTGTAAATATGGCCCGTGACCCGAGGTGGGGACGCGGGCATGAAACGTATGGAGAAGATCCGTTTCTGACCGGAGTGATCGGCTGCGAGTTTGTCAAGGGCTTGCAAGGCGATCATCCCCGTTATTTGAAAACGGTTTCTACTCCTAAACATTTTGCTGTCAATAATGAGGAGCACAACCGTTCGAGCTGTAATGCAAAAATGTCCGAACGGGACTTACGAGAGTTCTACCTGCCTTCTTTCGAACGTTGTATCGTCGATGCAAAGGCGCAGTCCATCATGATGGCCTACAATGCGGTGAACGGGGTTCCCTGTACAGTCAATACCTACCTGATAAAGAATGTATTGCGTGGAGACTGGGGCTTTAACGGTTATATTGTTTCGGATTGCAGTGCCCCCGAGTGGATGGTGACTAAACATAAATATGTGAGAGATCTGGACGCAGCTGCGACATTAGCTATTAAAGCCGGACTCGATTTGGAGTGCGGTGACCGTGTATATACGGCTCCGTTATTGAAAGCCTATAACGAATCGATGGTAAGCAAAACCGATATCGATTCTGCCGCTTACCGGGTTTTGCGGGGCAGAATGCTCCTGGGGCTTTTTGACGATCCTTCTCAGAATCCCTATAATCAGATAGAGCCCTCTGTTATCGGTTGTAAGAAGCATCAGGAACTGGCATTGGAAACTGCACGGCAAAGTATGGTTCTTCTGAAAAATCAGAAAAACTTCTTGCCTTTAAATTTAAAGAAAGTAAAGTCCATTGCTGTAGTGGGTATCAATGCCGGTCACTGTGAATTTGGAGATTATAGCGGCATTCCGAAGAACGCTCCCGTTTCTGTGCTCGATGGTATCAGGAAGTATGCTGAAAAAGCGAATGTGGAAGTTGTATATGCCCCTTGGGTATCTACGGGTTCGGATTTTGATCCGATTAGCAAGAACTACTTCCCGAACGGCTTGAAAGCAGAGTATTTCACAAATAGCAAGTTGGAAGGTACACCGTCGGTTCGTACGGAGGAAGAGTTGATTTATGATCCCGCCAGCCGTCCTGATCCGTTCCAGCCGCAGGCACCCATGTCCATTCGCTGGACAGGTGTTCTTAAACCGGCCGTTTCGGGAGAATACACATTGGGACTGAAAACGGACGACGGTTGCCGTCTGTTTCTGGATGGAAAGAAACTGATTGACTCGTGGACAGAACGAAGTGCCCAGATGGATAATGTAATAGTGAAGTTGGAAGCCGGCAGAGAATATAACTTGCAGGTGGAATATTTTGATGGCGGCGGAGATTGTTTTGCGCGTCTTTATTGGAAGGTACCTACTACTGATCAGGTAGATCGTTTGGCATTGTTTGGCGATGCCGGTAAGGCTGCCAAAGAGTGTGATGTAACCGTTGCCGTTTTGGGTATCAATAAATCGATCGAGAGAGAAGGGCAGGATCGTTACTCTTTGGAGTTACCTACCGATCAGCAGGAGTTTATCCGTGAGCTCTACAAGGTAAATCCGAATACGGTGGTCGTGTTGGTTGCCGGAAGCTCCTTGGCTATTAACTGGATCGATGAAAATGTTCCGGCCATATTGAATGCCTGGTATCCCGGCGAACAGGGTGGAACAGCTATTGCAGAGGTATTGTTTGGCGATTACAATCCGGGTGGCCGCCTTCCGTTGACTTATTATAACTCACTGGACGAGCTTCCTTCTTTCGATAACTACTCAGTACAAAACAGAACTTATCAGTATTTCAAGGGTAAGCCTTTATATGAGTTTGGTTACGGGTTGAGCTATACGAAGTTCAACTACAAGAAGAAGAATGTTTCAATAGCCAATGATACGATCGATATTACATTCAAGGTATCCAATGCCGGTAAATACGATGGTGATGAAGTGGCTCAGGTATATGTTCAGTATCCGGAGACAGGTACTTATATGCCTCTGAAACAGTTGAGAGGTTTCTCCAGAGTACATATAAAGAAAGGGAAGTCCGCAGACGTAACCATTTCCGTACCGAAAAAGGAACTGCGCTATTGGGATGAGAAAACCCGGCAGTTCGTGACTCCTGAGGGTAAATATGTGTTCCTGATAGGAAGCTCGTCTGAAGATATTAAACTTCAGGAAACCATTGAATTATAATATCTCCCTAATTAAGAAAAGAAGAATGAAAAAACTTATATTTACTTTATGTCTGGGTGCTATCGCTATCACTGGTGTAGCGCAAAATGAACCTTACAAGAATCCGGATTTATCTCCGGAACAGCGTGCGGAGGATTTATTGGGGCGGTTGACTTTGGAAGAAAAAGTACGGCTGATGCAAAACGAATCTTTCCCGGTGGAGCGGTTGGGTATTGCCCATTACGACTGGTGGAACGAGGCGCTGCACGGAGTAGCCCGTGCCGGAATAGCTACGGTATTTCCCATTACAATGGGAATGGCTTCCACTTTTGATGATAAGCTGGTAGAAGATGTGTTTACGGTTGTCAGTGATGAGGCCCGTGCCAAATATCATAATGCACATAGGGAAGGCCGTAGAGGGGTACGTTGTGAGGGATTGACTTTTTGGACACCGAACGTGAATATCTTCCGTGACCCGCGTTGGGGACGCGGACAGGAGACCTATGGGGAAGATCCTTACCTGACCAGCCGTATGGGAGTTGCAGTCGTTAATGGGCTACAAGGGCCTGCCGATGCCAAATATGACAAACTTCATGCCTGTGCCAAACACTATGCCGTGCATAGCGGTCCGGAAGCCAAACGCCATTATTTCAATGCGGAGAATATATCTCCCCGCGATTTGTGGGAAACTTATTTGCCGGCCTTTAAAGATCTGGTACAGGAAGCGGATGTAAAAGAGGTGATGTGCGCCTATAACCGTTTTGAAGGAGATCCTTGTTGTGGCAGCAATCGTCTGTTGACTCAGATTCTGCGTGATGAATGGGGATATAAACACATGGTGGTAAGTGACTGTGGAGCTATCAGCGATTTCTTTTATAAAGACCGCCATGCCACTCATAAGGATGCGGCGGATGCAAGTGCCGCTGCCGTACTAAGCGGTACTGATCTGGAATGCGGTATTGAATATGCCCATCTGGAAGAAGCGGTAAAGAAAGGGCTTATTTCGGAAGAACGGATCAATACAAGCCTGCGTCGTCTGTTGAAGGCCCGTTTTGAACTGGGAGAGATGGACGATGATACTCTGGTTCCGTGGAGTAAAATCAGTATCGATACAGTGGATTGTGAAACCCATAAGCAGATGGCTTTGGATGTAACCCGTAAGTCTATGGTATTGCTGCATAACAACGGTGTGCTTCCGCTTGCCAAAACAGGTACGCGTATTGCCGTTATGGGGCCGAACGCAGTGGATTCTGTGATGCAATGGGGTAATTATAAAGGGACTCCGTCACACACATCCACCATTTTGGAAGGAATACGAAATAAGATTGGTAACGTGCCTTATGAAAAGGGCTGCGAGTTATTGACTAATCAGGTGTTCGATTCTTATTTCAGTGAGGTGTCCAACAATGACAAACCGGGCTTCACCGGCACTTATTGGAATAATATGGATCTGAAAGGCGAAGTAGCCGCCATACAGCAGGTAAGCACCCCTTTCAATTTCAACAACGGTGGAAATACCGTTTATGCTCCGGGAGTCGGACTGTATAACTTCACTGCATCTTATGAAGGAACTTTCCGTCCGAAGAATAACGGTGATTATTCTCTGGTTATCGAGGGTGACGACGGGTATCGTGTCTATGTCAACGGTGAGAAAGTGATTGATTACTGGGGGGCACATGCCAGTGCAAAAAGAGAATATACACTGAAAGCTACTGCCGGAAAGGATTATAAAATCAAGGTGGAATATATGCAGGCGGGTGCGGAAGCGTTGTTGCGCTTTGACATCGGTGTCTATCGTCAGATAGCTCCTGAAGCGGTTGCCGGAAGAGTATCGGATGCTGATGTTGTGATTTTCGTTGGCGGAATTTCTCCGGATCTGGAGGGTGAAGACAAGTATTTTGTCAACTGCCCCGGTTTCAGTGGAGGTGACCGTACGACGATCGAACTGCCGGAAGTACAACGTAACATCTTGAAGGCATTGAAACAGGCCGGTAAAAAGGTGATCTTCGTGAACTGTTCCGGTTCGGCTGTCGCTCTGGTGCCCGAAACGAAATCATGTGATGCCATTCTACAGGCGTGGTATCCCGGACAGGCCGGAGGAACGGCTGTAGCGGATGTACTGTTCGGTGATTATAATCCGAGTGGAAAACTGCCTGTCACTTTCTACAAGAATACGGATCAGTTGCCTGATTTTGAAAACTACGACATGAAAGGACGTACTTACAGATACATGACAGAAACTCCTTTGTATCCTTTCGGCTACGGATTGAGCTATACTACTTTTGATATATCCAAAGGCCGTTTGAGTAAAAATGTGATCTCTACCAATCAGACGGTAACCTTCAAAGCCAATGTGAAGAATACAGGCAAGCGCGAAGGTACTGAGGTTGTTCAGGTATATGTCCGCAAAGTGGGTGATAAGGAAGGACCTGTCAAGACTCTCCGTGCTTTCCGCAGTATACCGTTGAAAGCCGGTAAATCGTCTGTCGTTTCTATCGACCTTCCGCCGAGAACGTTTGAATTCTTCGATCCGGAGACCAATACCATGCGTATCCTGCCGGGAGATTATGAAATTATGTATGGTAATAGCTCGGAAACGTTACCGGGAAATAAATTGAGTATCAGGCTGAAATGATGCTCTGAACGCTGAGACGAACTGTTTGTAAATTAGTTGGGAACGATGTTATTCACCGTCAGATAACATCGTTCTCATCGTTAAATAAAGTAAGAAATGAAAGGTCATTTGAAATCATTTTTTGTAGGAGCGGCATTGTTCATGCTGATAGCTCCTGTATCTGCCAGGATTACTTTGCCTGCTTTTTTCACAGACAATATGGTAGTACAGCAAAATAGTATGCTGACTTTGGAAGGGAAAGCGAAGCCGCAGCGTACGGTAACGGTTGTAGCAAGTTGGAATAAGCAAAAATACACTGTCAAATCCCAAGCCGACGGTTCATTCCGGTTGGAGATACCGACACCTGTGGCTGGTGGCCCGTATACATTGACTCTTTCCGATGGAGAAAAATTGATATTGGATAATGTAATGTCCGGTGAAGTCTGGTTTTGTTCCGGCCAGTCGAATATGCAAATGCCGGTAGCGCAGTGGGGAGGAGTGATGAACTATGAACAGGAGACGGCAGAAGCGCAATATCCCTCCATCCGTTTGTTGCAGATCGAGAGGAGGATCGGATATACTCCTGCTACGGATGTGGAGATCATCGGTGGCAGTTGGAAGGAATGCAGTCCGGTTACTGTTGCGGACTTTTCTGCTGTGGCTTATTTCTATGCCCGTGAGTTATGGAAGAATCTGAATGTTCCCATCGGGGTGATTGACTGTACTTGGGGAGGAACTCCTGCCGAGTCATGGACCAGTGCGGGTACATTGAAGCAAGTGGCGGAATTCCGGGAAAAACTGACTGAGATGGAGGCACTCGGCTTTGATAAAGAACGTTTGATGGCAGCTCATCAAAGAGAGATGCAGGCATGGGAAAGAGAGTTTATGAACCGGGATGCCGGCTATGGAGAGGGGCAGCCTTTATGGATATCTTCCTTGCAAACCGGTGACGGTTGGCAACCGATGCAACTTCCGGGATTCTGGGAACGGAACGGTCTGGATGGTTTTGATGGTGTTGTCTGGTTTCAACGTGAAATAGAAATTCCTGCGGCTTGGCAAGGAAAAGAGGTCAGGCTGTCTTTGGGAAAGATTGACGACGAAGATATTACTTACTATAACGGACAAGAAATAGCAAGGGGACAGGGGAACGCGACTCCCCGGTCTTATATGATTCCTGCCAGCGAGGTAAAAGCCGGAAAGGGTGTTCTGACCATACGTGTGACCGATTATGGAGGTGAAGGCGGAATCAATGGCGCTCCCGAAGATTTATATGCAGAAGTTGGTGGCGAACGGATCTCACTGGCCGGAAAGTGGATTTACCGGATAGGTATGTCGGTTACCGATATTCCTGCGAAACCGGTTTCTCCCGAGAGTTCTCATTATCCCTCCGGGTTGTACAACGCCATGGTCAGTCCGTTAACTGCTTTCCCTGTTAAGGGTGTCATCTGGTATCAGGGAGAAGAAAATGCCAGTAGAGCCGAGCAATATGCTCCTTTGTTCCGGGCATTGATTGCCGACTGGCGGAAACAGTGGAAAATTGATTTGCCTTTCTACTTTGTACAATTGGCCGGTTATATGACTCCGCAGGAAGTACAGCCGGATTCCCGGTGGGCAGTTCTTCGCGAGGCACAGGCCGAGGCTTTGCATATAGCCAATACAGGGATGATAACAGCCGTCGATTTAGGCGATCCGTATGATATTCATCCGAAGAACAAGCAGGATGTCGGTAAGCGGCTGGCGGCTTTGTCATTAGCCGATACTTACCGGAAAGGTACTTATCACATGCCGGTTTGTACAGGATATAAGGTTTATGACCGTACACTTGCTTTGACATTCGATTCACCTGTACAAGCTAATGCAGGAGAAGTAAAAGGATTTGTATTGGCTGGCCCCGACGGAGTATTCTATCCGGCTAAAGCAACGTTGCAGCAAAATGGTAAAAGTGTCGTGCTGGAATCTCCTCAAGTGGAAATTCCCATTGCGGCACGTTACAACTGGGCCGACTGTCCGAATGGGAATCTGTATAGCCCGTCCGGAGTACCGGTAGGCCCTTTCCGCACAGACAAGTAGACGTAAAGAAAGAACCTGTCTGATTGCGTTGATTTTTCAGGCAGGTTCTTTTATCAAACGATGTTAACCGATATACGATGATGTTAACTTACTATATTATGAGAAAAAAATTATTTATCGCTTTGTTAGGCATCTGTTGTCTGCATGCGAGCGCACAAACTATTTTGCATAAATCGGCTACGCTTCCCCGGGTAGGCGATGAAATCTGTAAGCAGGAGATCAATTACTTCTCACCCGGTGAGCCGGGTCCGGGGCAAGTTTGGCAAATAGAGCAACTGACTCCGGTGAAGGAACAATATGAACTGGTTTATACCGGCAGTGATTCTCTCTTAACCGGTACGGAGCACTGTACCATGTATAAATACCGCATACAGGGAGATTCTTTATGGAAAGTCGGCGTAGAAAATAGATCGACTTACCAGAAAGCCGTTTTTCCGGAACTTCTGGCTGTGTATCCTATGAAACTGAATGACCGTTTCGAAAGTCTGTTCGGCTATATCGGTGAGTATCAGCACGCGTATGGTATGGAGTTGTCAGGTAAGACTACCGTTACGGCAGATGCGGAAGGTATTCTCGTGATAGAGGGAGATACGGTACCGGATGTGTTGCGTGTACATACGCAGCGCCGGTTTGTTCAGGACCTGGATTTTCACGGTGTATACCGTGCGGTAGATGACCCTGCCGGATGGTTATGTAAATTTCATCCGGATAGCATTTTGTCCCGTATCCATGCGGATACCCTTATCACGCAAACGGATACCTACTCTTGGTATACTCCAGGTTATCGTTATCCTATTCTGGAAACAGTGGAGAACACGTTGATTCGTCGTGGTACTCATGAATCTCATTTTCGAACGGCATTTTATTATTCACCGTCCGAGCAATATTATACTCTGAATGAAGATGCGGACAATCAACAGACACGTGAAGAAAGGTCCATGCAGAAACAGAAAAAAGAGGAACAGTCCCGTAACGGCTCTTTCCCTTTGGGAGATGGTTTTGGTAAATGTAATTTTTATCAGGAGGATGCTCATCTGGTTGTAGAATATTTACTGACTGCTCCTTGTGAAGTCGAGATCGCTTTATACACTGTGCAGGGAGAGCTTTTGTCCGTCTTTCCAAAGAGGGAAATGCGTCCGGGGCAATATCGCGAATCTATCACCATCGATCCTTCTCTCTTTAGGCATTATATACTACGTTTGGTTGTCAATGGTAAAACCTATGGTGAGAAAATTTGAACATGAACTACTTTTAGAATACACTATTATGAAAAATCGACGAAACCTTTATAAACTGTTGGCACTTCTTTTGTCCGTTAACTTTGGATACAGCTACACTCTTTATGCACAGAACGGAGAGATGCCTATTACCATTTCCCAACCCCAGATTGTTCCGGTTTCTCCGGAGGCTGCTGCAGTTCAGAAATACGTTTGCTATCCGGTGAATCATAGTACGGGATTGGCTGACATAACGATTCCTATTTATACAATAAAAGTGGGGGATATGGAACTTCCTATAACCTTGTCTTATCACTCCGCCGGCATTAAACTCCGTCAGTTGAGCGGTTGGGTAGGAACCAACTGGACCTTGAATGCGGAACCCTCCATTATGCGTGAGATCAGAGGTATTCCGGATGAGGAGAAATATGGAGGATATCTTACTGCCAAGTATTTTAATGAAAGAGAACAGAACGATCCGGACAAAAAGACTCGTTTCTTAAAGCAGGTTGAAAAGAAGATTATCGATAGCGAACCCGATCGTTTTTATTATAAACTGGCAAAGCAGAGCGGCACATTCTATTTGGGTGTAGAAACTTCCGGGTTTAAACCGGTTACCCGTGTCAGTGCTTGTTGCACTCGTCCTTATGTTCCTATACATGTGGTCGGTTGGGAAATACTTGGGCCTAATGAACTTCATATAACGGATGATAATGGGCTCAGATATGAATTTGGTAGTGAAACGGACGGCTATACGGAAAAGACCGGAAATTATAATACTCGTTGGTTGTGTCGGAGAATTGTATCTAACAAAACCAGAGCAAATATCTCTTTTACATACACTGATTTCCAATCCGCACCGATCATATCGTCTTATTCTACCGATTATGTAGCTTTGGAAGAGTATCCGGGAACTTTCCGGAATAGTGGACAAGCACCTGATACACTTGATTTTGATTGTTTTTCTGTCAAAGAGAATACATTTCTGCGCCGCGAGGATTCTTTAAATGCTTCCAGAGCATATTCTGCATCTCCGGGTAACTACAGGTTGATATCCAAGCAAGGTGCCACCACATATTATTATCGTATTGAAAATGGCGAAGCGCGAGTTGCCGGTTCATATTCTAATTTTGAGGAATATCTGGTTCCCAGCCCTTATTTTGCAACTTCCGTACAAGAACGCAAATTAAATTCGATTCAATTTGACGATGGTTCTATTTCTTTTGTACAGGGCGGTGATATGAATTTGAGTACTATTACTGTTAAATCCAAGAGTGGGGAAATTATTCGAAAGGTTCAATTTTATATAACCCGCTATAACGAAAAAACGAGTCTTACTAAATTAGATTCGATAGTTGTCACTTCCGGTAGAACTCCTTTAGAGAGACAGGTTTATTCGTTTCAATATAAAATGCCTTATAATGTCCAGTCAGAAGCTAGTTATGCAATGGATCACTGGGGATATTATAACGGGGAAAATGTCAGGAACCGCCTTCCTATTCCGTATGGGCGTTATTATTGCAATGACCAGTATTATTTTAATTTTGGTGACAGCACCCGTAACTGTAATGAAACTTGTATGCAAGTCGGAATTCTGACTGATATTTTTTCACCGGAGGGTGTACATACCAATTTTACCTACGAAGCCAACCGTTATGGAAAGATGTTCAGTGGAGATGCAAACTATGCGAAGGGTACCTATCTTGCCGGAGGCTTGCGTGTACAACGAATAAGGGAAAAGGATATGCATAGTGGCTTTTCAAGGACACGCGTGTTCTCTTATGCTCTTGCTAAACCGGAAGGGTCGGATGGTAAGTATAAAAAGGATCTTGGAGTGCCTAAACATGCCTTGACAGAGCGGGATTACTGTACACAGATGGAGCGGTTGACTATAATTCCTGCAAGTGGTAATACAAAGCTTTGCCGTTTACGGACCTGGGGGGCGAATCCAGTTTCCAATATCACTTTTAGCAATGGCAGCTCTGTTATTTATCCATATGTAAGAGAACAGGTTATTGATAATGCAGGTGTCGAAGAGAACCGTACGGATTATTTTTTTAGTGCTCCATATTGGGAACTTGCTGGCGGAATTCCTAATGATCCTTTTGATCCCCGTACTCAAGTTCGTCAGGATATCACTAAGCCTTTTGATCCGGATGACGGCTTAGAGGCTTTAAAGTATGGGCAACTGATAAAGAAAGAGATATATGAAGGCAATACCCTGCTTGAGCGCCGTGAGTACGAGTATAATTATTATAGAGATCCTATGAAGTTTAATGGTCCGGAGGTCATTATCGGTCGTCCTTATAAAACGCGTGCTTGCAATTTGGAAGAATACGGTGCTTATCCTCAAGAGATATATCAAGACTTTACTTGGGCTATAACGGCCGGAGCTTCCCGTTTGAAACGAGAACGTATTACCACTTTTGCGGACGATGGCAATAAAAGAACACAGACACGTGATTATATTTATTGTCCACAAAATTCAGGAGACCTGTTTGATAGTCCAGTGGAGACAACCGTGTGGTTTGCAACAAGGCACTTGAATCCTATACGGATACGTACTACTACCGGTAGTTCTGAAACGATCGAACATTTCATTTATCCGGAAGAGGCGAAAGATAGCATAACGGAAGATTTGGGACAAGATTTCTTGTTGCAATTGCATGCACTGAATAACTTGATAGCATATAAACGCATATGCGGAGCGGATACCACTACTCTGCGAAACGTTTATTCCGGTTTGGCTGTTCAAAAGGTACAAACGTGGAATCCGGTACTTTCTAACTTTGAAGATCGCCTTTCTTACACCTATACTCCTTATGGCAACATTAGTTCTGTCACTTCTGATGGTTCTACTACCAGCTATCTATGGTCATACTATAACCAACATCCGGTATTTAAAATGGAAGGAATGACGCTTGATGAAATAATTAAGAAAACACAATCCGATGGTACGTGGATTACGGATATGGAAAAGCAGGGAGCATACACAACTACTGCTGCGACGTATATGAAAATGCTTCAGGAAATGCCCGGTTATCGGGGATACTTCTATACTTACCGGCCTTTGATCGGGGGCACTTCTATTAAAGGTCCGGACGGAATAACTACCTATTTTACCTATGATGGTTTTGGCCGTCTTGTCGAATCATACATTTGGGAGAATAATGTCAAGAAGACGATAACTGCTTTTGATTATAATTTCCCTGCTCATTAATACCTGTTTCTATTTTCTATAGAAAGCAAGAGAACGATTGTAATTAATTAAAAAATGAAAACAGCATGAAATATACACTTTATTCTATCTTTGTTTTTGTTTGTCTTTCCTCATTTTTTCCTTCTTTTTTGAAAGGACAAGATAAGAACCGTCATTATGTGCGGACCCGACTAATGACCAAAGACGATGGCAGTAGTTTTAGAGAGACGATAACTTATTATAATTCTTTCGGGTTAAATGATGAAATTAGAGAGATAGGGGCTTCCCCTCAGGGTAACGATCTACAAACATTTGTCGGATATGACGGCGCGTTCCGCAAAGTGTCCGAATCGCTTCCCCGGCCTGTGGGGAATACCAATTTCTATAATGATTCCAATCCGGAAAGTTATACGGTCTATGAACATTCGGAGTTAAACCGCGTTCGCGAAAGCTATGGCCCCGGACAAACATGGCGGGAGAATGGGAAATCTGTGAAGTACACTTACTTATATAATACGAAAACGGGTGATGACCATTGCTACTGCCTGTCTGCAAAAGATGTTGGAGAGGATATAAAGGTTGAAGTAAAATCTTATGATGCAAATGAAGTGTCTATCCTGCGGACAACAGACGAAGACGGCAATGTGACCGATCAGTTTACCGATCATGAAGGGAAACTGATTCTTACCCGGCAGAAGGCAAATGGAATTCCGCACGATACTTATATCGTTTATGATGATCATGGAAGAAAACGGGTAGTCCTGCCACCTCTTGCTGCTGATGCGTTGGGAGGATATAGCACTTTCATGTGTAGTCAGGTTGAAGCGGTCCAATTATACGGGTATCTCTACTACTACGATGAACGAGACCGGTGTATCAAGAAAAAACTTCCGGGGTGTGAACCGATTTATTATGTGTATGATAGGTGTAACTATTTGGTGCTGAAGCAGGATGGTAATGACCGGGAGGCTGGGAGATGGCAATCTTTTCAGTATGACCGTTTAGGGCGGCAAGTGATATGGGGCTTTATGACTCGCAACAAAACACACGCTGATTGGATACGTATATGTAAAAATCTGGATCTCAGAATTTATTTTATAGGCGCGTCATATGGTTCTGAAAATTATGGGTATACTTCGGTTCCTAGAATAAGTTATTTATGTACTCCATTAATCATTAATTATTATGATGACTATGAATATACTACTATATTCAATGAATTCATTGGCTTTCTCAATCGTCCAGAGTATTACTCTTCTTTCTCCGCTTCCTCTCTTACTTCACGTGATAAACTTACCGGCCAAGTTGTAGCTCTTTTGAACGATCCTTTCAAAAGAGACTGCATTGCTTATTATTACGACCAGCGCGGGCGTGAAGTACAGTCCACGATGAATTCTGCTTTCGGTTTTAGAAATTACACTTTTACTAACTATGATTTTATCGGCCAGCCTGTTTCTGTCCGTAAAGAGCATACGAGTATTTACCGGGACACACCTCCTGCTTCTGTGGATGATGTTGACCATATCCTGACATATGAATATGAGTATGATCATGCAGGGCGTTTGTCTAAGCTATACCAGACTTATGATAACGATGCCAAAGTTCTCGTAGCCAAATATGAGTATGACGAAGTGGGACGCTTGGAAAAGAAACTGTTACATAATGAAACAGCCACTTCTACTTATAAATATAATGTTCGTGGTTGGCCTACCGAGATTAATGAGCCGCGTATGTCGCAGAAAATCTATTATAACGAGAATCTCCCTCAAGGAGTTACTCCTCTATATAATGGCAATATCCCCTGTTTGTCCAACACAGCAGATAATAATTTGACTTCCCATTTTACTTACGATGGTCTGAATCGTCTGGTATCCACTAAACAATATCGACCGGATGGCCGTTTTATTGAAACTCCCGAAAAATTCACTTATGATAAAATGGGTAACGTGCTCACAATCGAGCGTTCTTATTACGACCCTTACCCTGATTACTTAAACGAAATGACGATTCAGTATCATGGTAATCAGATTAAGAAAGTGACTGATGAGAGTCGTGGCCACGATTATTATGTGCTTCGCTATCAAGATGCAGCGAATAAAGATATTGAATATTTCTATGACAGTAATGGTAACTTGGTGAAGAATCTGGATAATAAAATAGGGTTTATTAAATATAATATAATTAATCTTCCCGAAGCAGTAGCTTTTAATGACGGTAATCTCCTCACTTATTCTTATATGGCTGATGGTCGTAAGGTACGTGATTCTTATGGCTCTTTTCCTATAAGAACTTCTACTCCTTTAGATAGCATTGTGAACAATACGGATCCTTATATCACAGAGCATAATGATTGGAGTGAGGATTATTATTATTCGGGAAGACTATATCGCATTGCTACTCCTGAAGGATTTATAAGATTCGTGAACCGTGTCGGCTATTCAATCTTTTATTCCATGAAAGATCATGTCGGTTCTTTCCGAGGCTATTGGGAACCGGGCTATACCAATGGTCCCATAACATTCAGTTATCCCAGTTATCATCCTTCCGGCATTATATATAGAAAACCTTATACAGATGTTCCTTTTGCATTGGGTGGCAAAGAATTCATGGGTACGAATAACTTGGATGAGTATTTCTTTGGTGCCCGTACAATGTATGCCATCATGAACCGTTTTAATCAGATGGACCCATTATGTGAGAAGTATTATTCGGTGAGTCCTTATGCGTATTGTATGAATAATCCAGTGAGATTTGTTGATCCAGACGGAAAAGATTCTTTTGAGTATGATATTGAAACACGTAAATTAACATGGATAAACGATGTGGGAGGGAAAGAAAGTCAGACTGTTGATTTTGTTAAAGGATACGTTTTTTTTACCTATAGGACAATAGAAGGAGAAAACATTTATGTATACGCACTTAAAGAAGGCTATGCAATTACCAATTTTGATGCTAATTTTGATGATAGGGGGTATAATGCTAAAAGCGGTTATGAATATTCCTTTGATGATTTCATTATGAGAAATGAAATTCTTAAAGATCCCAATCCAATAGGTTCATATATATTAGACACAGAAAGGCTTCATGGAGCAGAACCTATAACGCGAAGAGATGCAGAACTCACTTATGGTTCTTCATTAATGAATTTAGTTGCTTTAACTAGAACAATGGAAACAGCCTTACAGCTTGTAGATACAGGAGTCGGTTCAACAAGAAAAATCGGCAATTCATTTAATTTAAAAAGCTCATATAATATCAATAATCAGCCACAAAGCAACAAAAACTCTTGGAATCAATTCTTAAGACAGAACAAAGGCAGATATCGCGGAGCAAATTGGCTTAAAGAAGCCACGAAAGATTATTATAATTCATCTTTATATAAAAATAAATAATATGAAATATATACTTTTATACTTTTTATTACTTGTATTGTCTTCTTGTCATAAGACTGTTATTGGGCGTGTAACCGAGGTCATATATACGCCATGGAGAAGTGGTACCATTATACAATATAAAATTTGCTTTAACAAAATAGGAGGTGAAGGTTTAGACTCCACATATTTGACTGGGAACAGAATTTATATCAAAGATACATATAACCTTAAATTAGCAGACAAAGTCTTTTCGTATATTCTTTAGATTTTTATCGTGCGCATACGTATATCTACACG
>ENA-ORLY01002610-ORLY01002610.1-human-gut-metagenome-genome-assembly--contig:-NODE-2610-length-16634-cov-3.034125_pt1 | contig 16634 bp, 8 predicted proteins | sample MGYA00243071_ERZ508832 | MGnify/ENA primary metagenome ERZ508832 (study PRJEB26277, sample SAMN04329777) | human gut metagenome | biome: human-associated habitat | host: Homo sapiens | place: USA... | reverse complement strand
GATTTATGCACTGAAGAATATGAGCAATTGGAATAGAATGCCGGATGCTTTGAAAGAACAAGTGTTTGAACATCTGGCGAGATTGGTAGCAGTTGCCGATCTTTCGGAAGAAAATCGTATCGCTTATGATAAGGCATTAGATCGATATAGAGTCAATCAAATCGTAGAGGAGGATGAACGGCGTAAAAACGAAGAGATGCGGAGAAAAGCGGCTGAAGAAGGGATGAAAGAAGGGCTAAAGGAAGGGATAAGAGAAGGAATAAAGGAAGGAATGGAGAAAGGGATGGAGAAAGGAGAGCAAAAGAAGCAAATTGAAATTGCTCGAAAGATGAGGGAGGACGGAATATCCATTGATACAATTATCAAATACACGGGTCTTCAATCTTCTGATATAGAAAACCTATAATATATCTTCGTAGGAAAATTGTTGTAGTTATATTAGGATAAAATATAAAAGAGGCGGGAATATTCAGGAATGAATACTTCCGCTTTCTTTTTTTGATTCGTAAGATGTCCAACAATGTCTATAATACCGCAATTTGTCGATGAAATGGATGATTTTAGATAAAAATGGAAGAATTATAGTAAAAATAGAACATACATATTTAGTAACCACATCTATATTTGCGTATGGATTTCAGCAAATAAAGTCTGGAATGAGCTTTTTAATCTTTAAAATTTAATAATTTATAAAAATGACTTCTATGAAGAACCTATTAAAAGTTTTTCTGCTATGTTTCATCGCCTTGTTTGCGTTTGCTGCGCAATCTATGGGACAAGGAAAGACCATTACCGGACAGGTAGTGGATGCTCTAAATGAAAGTATGCCTGGTGTCAATGTACAAGTAAAAGGTACTACTAATGGGACAATTACCAACATTGATGGAAAATTTTCCATTTCCGTTCCAAACTCAAAATCAGTGTTGATCTTTACTTTTATCGGTTATTCCAAACAAGAAATAAAAGAGCGATTTAACAGGTGCTACTGCCAGTCTTCGTCCTGATGCGAATGATGCTTCAAAAGCTGTGTCTATTGATGGACTATTACAAGGTAAGATTGCAGGTTTAAATGTAACAGCCTCAATGTCTACTCCGGGGGCTGCTTCTTCTGTTACTATTCGTGGTGCTAATTCATTACGTGGAGATAATCAGCCATTATATGTGATTGATAATGTACCGCAAGCATCTACTGGTGAATTTGCCGAGTCAGCTGTAGGAAGTGGTGACTTCCAGATAGCTCAAGATCCGTTGAGTGCAATAAATCCTAATGATATTGAAGATATTACCGTCTTGAAAGACGCTTCTGCTACTGCGATTTATGGTTCTCGTGGTGCTAATGGTGTAATTCTTATTACAACAAAAAAAGGAAAGGCCGGAAAGGCAAAAGTAAATGTTACAGCAAACTTTACGATAGCTAATGCACGTAACTTGCACGATATGTTAAATTTGGAAGAGTATGCCGATTACACTAATTCTAAATTGGACCAACCGCGATATTATTTGCAACCTAATGGTGAAATGCGTTACGTATTTAGTGGTAATGAATCCGCTTATCAGGCAGATCCGAATAATCCGGAATTATATAAGGTCATTACCTATCGTAACTGGCAAAAAGAGGCATATACATCAGCTTTCTCACAAATTTACTCGGCTTCTGTCAGTGGAGGAACTGCCGGTATGAAATATTATATCTCCGGTAATTTTAAAGATATTAATGGTATTGTAGAAAATACAGGAATAAAACAAGGTGACTTACGTGCTAATTTAACTGCTGAATTATCTAAGAAAGTAACTTTAAATTTGATATTGAGCGGTTCATTGAAGCAGAATGACATGATGACAGGTGGCAATACAACCGGAGGCGTTGCCGGATCTTTGGCTCGTACGGTTCTTGATACAGCTCCTTATATTGTTCCTGATGATGATCCGGGTGCTTTGGAATCAAAAATGAATGTCTTTAGTTGGGTGAATGATTACGATGATATTACGAATGATAAAACATTTAACGGAAGTTTGAATCTGAATTGGAACATCAATAAATATTTCTCGTATAGTCTGCGTGCAGGAGGAAATATTGTAGTAAATGACCGTAAACGTTGGTACGGGATTCAGTTGCCTCCAGGAGAAAATGTAAAAGGTCTGTTGGCAATCAGTAATGTCAATAAGTCTAATTATACGGTGGAAAACCTGTTAAACTTTAATATGGATTTGACTAAGGACTTTCGTCTGTCGGCAACAGCGGGTATCACTTATGATGAATATCATTTTCTGACAGAGAATGTTTCAGGTAATACTTTTTCTATCTATGACTTACGTACAAAAGGATTGTCTAATGCAGGAAAAGTGGATGTGAAACAGCCTATACAAAAAGATTATCAACTGCTTTCATATTTAGGGCGTGTTAATTTATCAGCTTATGATAAGTACTTGTTAACTGCTTCATTGCGTGCTGACGGATCCAGTAAATTTAAAAAAGGTAATCGTTGGGCATATTTCCCGTCTTTTTCATTAGCATGGCGTATGGAACAGGAAGCTTATATGAAGAACATCGACTGGTTAAGTCAGTTGAAGGTACGTGTGGGCTATGGTGAGACAGGCAATCAAGGTATTGATCCATATCAGTCGTTATCTATTTATGAGAATAAGGTGGACTATGCTGACGGAGATGGGAATAAACTGACGTCTATGCAAATCAAAAGTTTGCAAAATGAGGGCTTGAAGTGGGAACGTACTTCTTCGTGGAATGCTGGTCTTGACTTTGGTTTCTTTAATGGCCGTCTGAATGGTGCATTTGACTATTACCGTAAAAACACAAAAGATTTGTTGGTTGAACGTGCTTTGCCATATTCCAGTGGATTTGCAACAGTGATGATCAATGAAGGATCGTTATTGAATAAAGGTTTTGAGTTTAGTTTAAATGCTGATATCATTCGTAGTAACGGGTGGAAATGGAATGTAGGCGGAAATATCGGTTTCAATAAGACTACGATTGAAAATTTGGGTTTGGAAGTTTCCGATATAGGCTCTTTGAAAGGAGTACGTGGCTATTTAGGTAAGACGATTGGCGATCATTTTGGACCTGCAAATATTTTTATTGAAGGTGAAGCTCCTGGACTATTTTTCGGTTATAAGACACAGGGAATTATTCAGGAAGAAGATGTAGTTGATGGCAAAGTAGGATATATCTCGTCGGATGGTTCTACAAAATATTACACTTCATCTGTTGGAAATGATATGGCAGCTGGTAATATTAAATGTGTGGATGTGAATGAAGATGGTGTCGTAGATGCTAATGATATGGCTGTAATTGGTGATCCGAATCCTGATTTCACCTACGGTTTCCAAACACGTCTGGAATGGAAGAATATCTCTCTTTCTGCTTCCTTTACAGGTGTTTATGGTAATGATATTCTAAATACAAATATTCGTTATGAACAGACTCCTTCCAGGCAGGCTGGAAACTTGAGAAAAGATGCTTATTATAATGCATGGACTCCGGAGAATCGTTCTAATTTATATCCGTCGTCTACTTCAAATGTAAAAGGAGTTGTTTATGATCGTTATATAGAAGATGGAAGTTATTTGCGTTGCTCAGATATTACGTTGAATTATATTTTGCCTAAAGCGTGGATGACTAAGATCGGGTTCCAGAATACCAGCATTTTTGCTTCAGTGAAGAATGCATTTGTTATTACCAATTATAGTGGATATGATCCGGAAGTAAATAGCTTTGCATTTGATGGTCTGCGTCGGGGTGTTGATATGAATGCTTTTCCAAATATGCGTTCTTTTGTGTTTGGCTTGAATGTAACTTTTTAATTTACAATAAATGATTATGAAAATGAAAAAATTAACCTATATATTATTATTGGCAAGCTGCTTATTGTTGGCTTCTTGTGAATCGTGGTTAGATGAAGATCCGCAATATACTTTGAATACACAAATTCAGTTTTCTACTTCTGAAAAGGCGCGTGCAGCATTATATGGATGCTATGGTTATTTTGCATTGACTAGTGGAGGATATGGTCAGCATTGGCAAGAAGTTCCTGTACGATATAGTGGTTTCGGATGGGCTCAAACTAATGGAAATACAAATGATATGTGTGGATGGCTGCAATGTGACTATACAGATGATTTGTTGACAAATGCATGGTATGTAATGTATAAAGTGATTAATGAAACGAATGCATTTATAGCCAATGTGGAAAGCACTTCTTTAGAGGATAAAGACGAAATGGCTGCAGAGGCTCGTTTCTTGCGTGCTTTATCTTATTATAACCTTGCAATATGTTGGGGAGATGTACCCTTGAAGACAACCCCTTCTTCTCATGACGGCGTAGCTGTACCTCGTTCCCCGCGTTCAGAGGTGCTGGATGTGGTACGGACTGACTTGGAATTTGCTGCGAAATATTTGCCGGAAACAAATTCTGACGGATTTCCAACCAAATGGGCTGCAGAAGCATATTTAGGTAAGTTATATCACACTTTAGGCTGTTTGGGTGATGCTACGGCTTGGGAAAAGGCAAAGACCTATTTTGAAGGAGTGAAAGGTAAATATGATCTGGAATCGAAATTTTCTAATTTATTTGTTGATAAGATTAAAGGTTCTAAAGTGTCTACATTTCATCTGGTATTTCAAGTGAATGGTGACTTGTCTTCTTTTAACAGAGGATCTTGGGTGTTTAATCCTGCTGCATCATCGTATGGTAAGAGCTTTCATAGAGTGAAGTGTACGAAAGCATTTTATGATTTCTTTGCGGGAACCTATTGGGGAGATCCTCGTATTGAGACTACATTTATGGCAAAATGGAGAAAATGTACAAACAATGTCGGACCTGTAGCTCAAGTAGAGCCTGTACCGTCTGCCCGTGACTCTACTTATGAATATCCTTATTTCACTTATGATAGCGGTATAAAACCTGCAGGTTGGAAAAATAACAAGTTGTTAGTTGGTAGAATTCCTTATGAGTTATTGACTAATAAAGAGAATCCGAGTGCGGATGAAATTTTGGCTATCACAAATGATGAAACCAAATTTGATGAGAAATATCGCAAAGGATTGAAGGATTTTTTGAATGTATGTACTGCGGCGGGTAGGACAGGAGAAAGAGCAGCATGGCCTCATTTTGCAAAAGCTTTTGATATGAATATGGCCGGTATTGCCAGTCATAAGAATCTAATTTTATATCGTTATGCAGATTTATTATTGATGTTGGCTGATGTCTATAATGAATTGGATAGAAAAGACGATGCAATTAATACAGCAGATATCGTGTTGGCACGTGCACGTAAGTCAGGAATTAAGGTTTCGGCACAACCAGCCAAATGGGAATCAACATTAACAAAGGAGCAAGTACGTGAAAAGATATTCTTTGAAAGACTTTTTGAAGGTGCCGGTGAAACTGAAATGTATCAAATGATGCGTTTACGTGGAACTGAATATTTGAAAAAAGCACTTACTGTGAATAATAATCACTCAATAACTAAAAAGTGGCAGGAAAATAATCCTAATGCAACGGGAGTTTGGGGAGAACGCATTTATAATAATGGAAATTTGAATGATGAGACTTTTTTGAAAAAGAATCTGTTGTTCCCCATTCCGCGTGATGAAATGAATACTAATATAGCTATTACGGAAAATAACTTCGGCTATTAAAAATAGTAGTTATAATAGGTTGTTTTAGATTTCCCGAATGCAGAGGAGGAGTGTTTCTGCTCTTCATTCGGGTTTTCTTTTATAAATAGAAATCGTTGTATATATTTTCTTGGATTTGCAGGATTGGGAATGAGCTGTAAATCGTGTTTTTACCATTTTTCTTTCTGAAACAGGTAGAAATGGAGAATATTGGAAATTAATTGGTTATTTGTGAACATGGATTTTGTTGACGGGGCTCTACCTTTGTCACTACAATCTAATATAAAGTTGTTTTATGGAAAAATTGCAACCAAACTTATTCTTTCCTTTTGCAGGAGTAGCAGCTGTAGCTTCCTTTGCTTCCTGTTCAAACAAGCAAAAGCCTGTGGAACAGAAACCTTTGAATATCGTCTACATTATGACAGACGACCACACAGCTCAAATGATGAGCTGTTATGACACACGCTACATGGAAACACCCAATCTCGACCGTATTGCTGCCGATGGTGTACGCTTTACTCAAAGTTTTGTAGCCAATTCATTAAGCGGTCCTAGTCGTGCCTGCATGATAACAGGTAAACATAGTTGTGCTAATAAATTCTATGATAATACCACTTGCGTATTCGACAGTTCGCAACAGACTTTTCCGAAGCTGTTGCAGAAAATCGGTTATCAGACAGCACTGGTAGGTAAATGGCATCTTGAAAGTTTGCCTTCCGGTTTTGATTACTGGCAGATTGTCCCCGGACAAGGCGACTACTACAATCCGGATTTCATCACACAGAACAATGACACTATCCAAAAACATGGATATATCACGAACCTTATCACTGACGATGCCATTGACTGGATAGAAAACAAACGCAATCCGGAGAAACCTTTCTGTCTTTTGATTCACCATAAGGCTATTCACCGTAATTGGTTGGCAGATACTTGCAACCTGGCTTTGTACGAAGATAAAACCTTCCCGCTACCGGACAATTTCTTTGACGATTACGAAGGACGCCCTGCCGCTGCCGCACAAGAGATGAGTATTATGAAAGACATGGACATGATTTATGACCTCAAAATGCTTCGTCCCGACAAAAAGACCCGTCTGAAATCCTTATATGAGAAATATATTGGTCGTATGGATGAAGCACAACGTGCTGCATGGGACAAATTCTACACCCCAATAATAGACGACTTCTATAAACAGAACCTGCAAGGCAAGGAACTAGCCAACTGGAAATTTCAGCGTTATATGCGCGATTATATGAAGACGGTGAAGTCGCTGGACGACAATGTTGGTCGTGTACTCGACTACCTGAAAGAGAAAGGATTACTGGATAACACACTTGTTGTCTATACTTCCGACCAAGGATTCTACATGGGCGAACACGGTTGGTTCGACAAACGTTTCATGTACGAAGAATCCATGCGTACACCACTCATCATGCGTCTGCCGAAAGGATTCGACCGTAGGGGCGACATCACCGAAATGGTTCAGAACATCGATTATGCACCTACCTTCCTCGAATTGGCAGGAGCAGAGATTCCTTCAGACATACAAGGTGTATCCCTCGTCCCCTTGCTGAAAGGCGAACATCCGAAAGATTGGCGGAAGGCTCTCTACTATCATTTCTACGAATATCCCGCTGAACACATGGTGAAACGTCATTATGGTGTACGTACGGAACGCTATAAACTGGTTCATTTCTATAATGACATTAACTGGTGGGAACTCTACGACCTGCAGGCAGACCCGTCGGAAATGCACAACCTCTACGGACAACCTGAATATGAACCGGTAGTGAAAGAACTAAAAGAAGAAATGCTGAAACTTCAGGAGCAATACAATGATCCTGTCCGCTTCTCACCGGAGAGAGACAAGGAATAATACCAATGTACATACGCCATGAAAAAATACATCTTAATCATTCTCATACTGCTTTCGCCACTGACAGCGTTTTTGCAGGCTGATAACTTAACATCCCCTTTAATTTCAATAGTACCACGCCCGACACAGATTGTGCCGGGCCGTGGCAACTTCACCTTTTCAGCCCAAACGGTGTTTGCGGTAGAAAGTCAGGAACAAGCCGTGATTGCTCGCAATTTTATTGACTTGTTTACTCGTGCTGCCGGAATAACTCCTGCTTTGAATGTCGGGCGTGAAAAGGGACAAGTCCGTTTTGTGACGGATTCTTCTTTAAAAAGTGAAGCCTACTTACTGGAGATTACGCCGGAACAGATACTCATTAAAGCTTCGGATACAAAAGGCTTTTTCTATGCCCTGCAATCTATCCGCCAACTTCTGCCGGCTGCCATAGAATCGGAACAACCGGTCCGGAATGTCGATTGGAGAGTTCCGGCAATGACGGTTCAGGATGAACCCCGTTTCGGTTTCCGCGGATTACTGTTGGATCCGGTACGTTGTTTTATCCCTAAAAAGAATGTACTGCGAATCATTGACTGTATGGCGATGCTGAAAATAAACAAACTTCATTTTCATCTGACAGACGATAACGGCTGGCGGATTGAAATAAAGAAATACCCCCGTTTGACGGAAATAGGAGCGTGGAGAGTAGACCGTACAGATGTGCCTTTCCACTCACGTCGTAACCCGGAACGGGGAGAACCTACTCCGATAGGCGGTTTCTACACGCAGGAGGACATCCGGGAAATTGTAGCTTATGCAGCCGACAGACAGATAGAAGTCATTCCCGAAATAGATGTACCGGCACACAGTAACTCTGCTCTGGCTGCTTATCCCCAGCTTGCCTGTCCGGTTGTGAAAGACTTTGTCGGTGTACTTCCCGGACTGGGAGGACGAAATTCCGAGATTATCTACTGTGCGGGAAATGATAGCGTATTTACATTCTTGCAAGATGTTTTTGACGAAATTCTAGAGCTTTTCCCTTCTCGCTATATTCATGTTGGTGGAGATGAGGCGCGAAAGACAAACTGGGAGAAATGCCCGCTTTGCCAAAAACGGATGAAAAAACAGCGTTTGGCCAATGAAGAAGATTTGCAGGGTTACTTCATGAAACGTATCAGTGATTATCTGCGTAAGAAAGGTCGTGAAGTGATTGGCTGGGATGAGTTGACAAACAGCTCTTTTCTTCCTGAAGAATCTATTATCCTAGGCTGGCAGGGAATGGGTACGGCTGCTCTGAAAGCTGCCGAAAAGGGACATCGTTTTATCATGACTCCGGCGCGTGTCTTATACTTGATTCGTTATCAGGGACCGCAATGGTTTGAACCGGTAACCTATTTTGGCAACAATACCCTGAAAGATGTTTTCGATTACGAACCTGTACAGAAGGATTGGAAACCGGAATATGAGTCTTTGTTAATGGGAGTACAGGCTTGTATGTGGACAGAGTTCTGTAATAAACCCGAAGATGTGGATTATCTTTTGTTTCCCCGCCTGGCCGCTTTAGCAGAAGTGGCATGGACGCCCGCAGGAACGAAGGACTGGTCTGGATTCTTGAAGCGGATGGACGCATACAACGCGCATATTGCGGAAAAAGGAATTGTCTATGCCCGTTCAATGTATAACATACAACAGACGGTGACATCAGTGGACGGACATTTGGAAGTGAATTTGGAATGTATCCGCCCGGATGTAGAGATTCATTATACACTGAACGGAAGTAATCCGGCAATGTCTTCTCATCGTTACGACGGACCTATCCGTGTGACGAAGACACAAATGGTGAAAGCCGCTACCTTTATGAACGGCAAGCAAATGGGAGAAACTTTAGACTTGCAACTCACATGGAACAAAGCTACGGCAAAACCTTTGCTTGGCAATAAGAAGAACGAAATGTTGTTAGTCAACGGATTGCGGGGAAGCCTGAAATATACTGATTTTGAATGGTGTAACTGGAATCAAAATGATTCTATATCTTTCACGATAGATTTGCAGGGGCGGGAGATTTTGAATAAATTTGCCATCGGTTGCATTACGAATTATGGAATGGGAGCACATAAACCGAAGATGATTCGCGTAGAAGTTTCCGATGAAAATCGAACCTACCATACTATGGGAGAATTGAACTTCTCTCCGGAAGAAATCTATCTGGAAGGAACTTTTAGAAATGACTATTCGATAGATATGGGCGGAGTATCTGCCCGTTATGTCCGAGTGACGGCGGAAGGTGCGGGGATATGTCCCGACGAGCATGTCCGTCCCGGTCAGGAAGCGAGAGTCTATTTTGATGAAGTGATTATAGAATAGTAATCAAATAGTTAAAAACAGCAATTAAGTGTTCTTGCAGAATAATCTTATATTATTAGAGACGGATTACACGAATTTCACGGTTTTTAGAATGATGAGTATATAAAATAATAGCGTCAATCAGCTTAATCTGTGCCTAATTTATTATATAAACCAATTATGATGACATGCTTATGAATATTAGCTTAAAGAAACGAACTCTTTTAGTTCTATTGTCAGGACTGACTGCTACTTTCACTTTAGCGCAACAACAACCGTTGCCCGAATGGCAAAGCCAGTATGCGGTGGGACTGAACAAACTCGCTCCTCACACATACGTATGGCCTTACGCCAACGCTTCCGACATTGAAAAGCCGGGAGGGTATGAACAGTCTCCTTTTTATATGAGTCTCAATGGAAAGTGGAAATTCCATTGGGTGAAGAATCCCGATAATCGTCCGAAGGACTTTTACCAACCTTCTTATTATACAGGAGGATGGGCGGATATCAATGTGCCCGGTAACTGGGAACGCCAGGGGTATGGCACGGCTATCTATGTCAACGAAACGTATGAGTTTGATGATAAAATGTTCAACTTCAAGAAGAATCCGCCGCTGGTGCCTTATGCAGAGAATGAAGTCGGCTCCTACCGACGTACCTTCAAAGTGCCTGCCGACTGGAAAGGACGCAGGGTAGTACTGTGTTGTGAAGGAGTCATTTCTTTCTATTATGTATGGGTGAATGGAAAATTACTTGGCTATAATCAGGGATCAAAGACGGCTGCCGAATGGGATATTACAGATGTCCTCAATGAAGGCGAAAATGTGGTTGCTTTGGAAGTGTATCGCTGGAGTTCGGGTGCTTATCTGGAATGTCAGGATATGTGGCGTTTGAGTGGTATCGAACGTGACGTGTATCTTTACAGTACTCCCAAACAGTACATTGCGGATTATAAACTGAATGCTTCTTTAGAAAAAGAGAAATACAAAGATGGTATTTTCGGACTTGAAGTGACCGTAGAGGGACATTCTGCTATATCTGGAGCTACTTCTATTGCTTATACCCTGAAAGACGCCGATGGCAAAACTGTCCTGCAGGATGCTATCCGGATAAAATCCCGCGGATTGAGCAATTTTATCACGTTTGATGAAAAGAATATTCCCGATGTAAAGGCTTGGAGTGCAGAGCATCCTCATCTTTACACATTAATACTCGAACTGAAGGATGAACAAGGCAAGGTAACCGAACTGACTGGTTGTGAAGTCGGCTTCCGTACCTCGGAAATCAAAGACGGACGTTTCTGCATCAACGGCGTTCCGGTATTGGTGAAGGGAACCAACCGACACGAGCATTCTCAACTGGGACGTACCGTGAGCAAGGAGCTGATGGAACTGGACATCAAACTGATGAAGCAGCACAATATCAACATGGTGCGTAACTCGCATTATCCTACACATCCTTACTGGTATCAACTTTGCGACCGTTACGGTTTGTACATGATTGATGAGGCAAACATCGAATCTCACGGAATGGGATATGGTCCTGCTTCCCTAGCCAAGGATAGTACCTGGCTGACTGCACACATGGATCGCACTCACCGGATGTATGAACGTTCTAAGAATCACCCGGCTATCGTTATCTGGTCATTGGGAAATGAAGCAGGAAACGGAATTAACTTCGAACGTACTTATGACTGGCTGAAATCGGTAGAGAAAACTCGCCCTGTACAGTATGAACGTGCCGAATTGAACTATAATACGGATATTTACTGTCGTATGTACCGCAGTGTAGACGATATCAAAGCATACGTAAAAGAGAAAGACATCTACCGCCCTTTCATTCTTTGTGAATATCTTCATGCGATGGGCAACAGTTGCGGCGGACTGAAAGAATACTGGGACGTATTTGAAAACAATCCGATGGCACAAGGTGGCTGCGTTTGGGACTGGGTGGATCAGTCATTCCGCGAAATAGACAAGAATGGTAAATGGTACTGGACGTATGGCGGTGATTACGGACCGGAAGGAATTCCAAGTTTCGGAAACTTCTGCTGTAACGGTTTGGTGGGCGCCAACCGTGAACCGCACCCGCATTTGCTCGAAGTAAAGAAAGTATATCAGAACATAAAAGTAACGCTGGCGAATCAGAAGAATCTGACTATCCGTGTCAAGAACTGGTATGATTTCTCTAACTTGAATGAGTATGTACTGAACTGGAATGTGACGGCAGATAATGGCAAGATTTTGGCGGAAGGTACAAAAACGGTTGATTGTGCACCACACGCTACTGTTGATGTTACTTTGGGGGCTGTAAAACTTCCGAATACAGTCCGTGAGGCTTATTTGAATATCAGCTGGACCCGTCGTGAAGCTTCTTCAATGATAGATAAGGATTGGGAGGTGGCATACGACCAGTTTGTATTTGCCGGTAATAAGAACTACACAGGCTACCGTCCGCAAAAAGCAGGTGAAACGACTTTCACCGTTGATAAGCAAACAGGCGCGCTGACTTCATTGAACTTGAACGGCAAAGAATTATTGGCTACTCCGCTGACATTGAGCCTTTACCGCCCGGCAACGGATAATGACAACCGGGATAAGAACGGCGCACGCTTGTGGCGTGATGCGGGATTGGATTGTCTGACCCAGAAAGTAGTGTCATTGAAGGAAAGTAAGACTTCGACCACTGCCCGTGTAGAAATTCTAAATGCAAAAACGCAAAGGGTAGGAATTGCTGACTTTGTTTATTCACTGGATAGAAACGGTGCACTGAAAGTACATACAACTTTCCAACCCGACACGACCATCGTGAAATCAATGGCACGCTTGGGATTGACGTTCCGTGTGTCGAACGCCTACGATCAGGTTTCTTACTTGGGACGTGGAGATAATGAAACCTATATTGACCGCAATCAGTCCGGTAAAATCGGTGTATATCAGACCACACCGGAACGGATGTTCCACTATTATGTTGCTCCGCAATCTACAAGCAACCGCACCGATGTACGTTGGGTGAAGTTGGCAGATACTTCCGGCGAAGGTATCTTTGTTGAGTCGGATCGTGCTTTCCAGTTTAGTATCATTCCTTTCTCGGATGTATTATTAGAGAAGGCCCGCCATATCAATGAACTGGAACGCGATGGATTGCTGACAGTGCATCTGGATGCTGAACAGGCAGGTGTGGGAACGGCTACTTGTGGTCCCGGAGTATTACCGCAATACTTGGTTCCATTAAAGAAACAGAGTTTTGAATTTACCCTTTATCCGGTGAAATAGATACTAAATCAATAGGTTATTTAGATTATATATAAAGGTGGGGGTTACACTGAATGGATGGAATGTCGTAAGAAAATATTCCATGAGGATCGTGAAATCTGCACCTTTATTTTATCTTTGTACGATTGCAATAATTAATAGACCATGAATAAACTACTAACCTCTCTTTTATTGTCTGTTACTCTCATGAGTGGAGCGCAGGCGCAGAAAAAAGAAAATTACTATGTGAAGCATGTTGAATTTCCTCAAAGTGCAACTATCGAACAGAAGGTTGATATGGCAGCGCGTCTGGTACCTACTCCACAGCAATACGCTTGGCAACAAATGGAATTAACAGCTTTCCTTCATTTTGGTATCAACACCTTTACCGGACGTGAATGGGGGGACGGGAAAGAAGATCCCGCGCTCTTTAATCCTTCGGAACTGGATGCTGAACAATGGGTACGTACCCTCAAGGAAGCCGGCTTTAAAATGGTGCTTCTGACTGCAAAACATCACGACGGTTTCTGCCTTTGGCCAACGGCTACTACCAAACATTCCGTGGCCTCTTCTCCTTGGAAAAACGGACAAGGCGATGTAGTGAAAGAACTTCGTGCTGCCTGTGACAAATATGATATGAAGTTTGGAGTATATCTTTCTCCCTGGGACCGGAATGCGGAATGTTATGGAGACTCTCCCCGTTACAATGATTTTTTTATTCGGCAATTGACGGAATTGCTCACCAATTATGGTGAAGTACATGAAGTCTGGTTCGACGGGGCGAATGGAGAAGGTCCGAACGGAAAGAAGCAAGTGTATGACTGGGACGCTTTTTACCAAACCATCCAACGCCTCCAACCCAAAGCTGTGATGGCAATTATGGGGGATGATGTCCGCTGGGTCGGAAACGAGAAAGGAGTAGGCCGTGAAACGGAATGGAACGCAACTGTGTTGACTCCCGGTATATATGCCCGTTCACAAGAGAACAACAAACGTTTGGGTGTTTTCAGTAAAGCAGAGGATTTGGGAAGTCGTAAGATATTGGAGAAAGCTACGGAATTATTCTGGTATCCTTCGGAAGTCGACGTATCTATCCGTCCGGGATGGTTCTATCATGCGGAGGAAGATGGTAAAGTGAAATCTTTGAAGCATTTATCAGATATTTATTTCCAGTCGGTAGGATATAATTCAGTGCTTCTACTGAATATTCCACCTGACCGGAGGGGACTGATTCATGAAGCTGATATCAAGCGGTTGAAAGAGTTTGCTGATTATCGGCAACAAACGTTTGCTGACAACCGGGTGAAAAACGGAAGAAAATACTGGAGCACTACTTCGGGCGGTGAGGCTGTCTATGCCTTGAAGTCCAAATCGGAAATCAATCTGGTCATGTTGCAGGAAGATATAACGAAAGGGCAGAGGGTAGAGGCTTTTACTGTGGAAGCCTTGACGGATAATGGCTGGAAAGAAGTAGGAAAAGGTACGACGATAGGATATAAACGTATGTTGCGCTTTCCGGCAGTTAATGCCAATAAGCTCCGGGTGAGAATAGACGAGTGCCGGTTGACTGCTTACGTTAGTCAGGTTGCCGCTTATTATGCAGAACCTTTGCAGGAAGAAACAACGAAAGAAGACTGGAATAATTTGCCGCGTTCCGGATGGAAACAGGTTGCTGCTTCTCCATTAACGATTGATTTGGGGAAGACGGTAACATTGAGCAGTTTCACGTACGCGCCTTCAAAAGCGGAGGCAAAGCCGACGATGGCATTCCGTTATCAATTCTTTGTAAGCATGGATGGTAAGAGCTGGAAAGAAGTGCCTGCCAGTGGAGAGTTCAGCAATATTATGCATAATCCGTTGCCACAGACGGTTGCTTTCAGTCAGAAAGTACAGGCACGTTTCATTAAACTGGAGGCCACTACACCTGATGCTACCGTTGCTAAAGTAAATATGAATGAAATAGGGGTGATGGTGATTCCCTGATGGAGCCCTCATCGAAAAATGATATGCTTAGAGAGTAGCAGTGGAGACCGGTGTCTTGATTCTTGATAAATCGGATACTAGTCTCTTTTTTTCTAAACCAAATGAATATTTTACTGTTATTTATAAAAAAAAGACAGAAGTTATGTTAGTAGTAGATTTAGGAAAATGGATGAATAAAACCCTCATTAATTGGGGAATAGATCCGGCTGTTGCCGATCGTTTTGATGAGACTATTATGGCTTTACTGATGATAGTGGTTGCTATCGTTTTGAATTATCTTTGCCAGGCAATTCTTATTGGAGGTATGAAACAGTATACGAGACGTAAACCTCATCAATGGAATACATTGTTGATGAAGCGTAGGGTATTTCATAATTTGATTCATACCATCCCGGCTTTTCTGGTTTATTCGTTGTTGCCGATGGCTTTTATCCGTGGAAAAGAGCTGTTGCTGATTTCCCAGAAGGCGTGCGTCATTTATATTATTTTCTCTTTACTATTGGCTATAAATGGGATTCTGTTGATGATAATGGATATCTATGACGGAAGAGAGTCGATGAAAGACCGCCCGATGAAAGGTTTTATCCAAGTGTTGCAGGTGCTTCTTTTCTTTGTTGGCGGGATTGTAATCATTGCTATTATCGTGAATAAGTCTCCGGCTACTTTGTTTGCGGGCTTGGGCGCTTCAGCGGCTATTTTAATGTTAGTATTCAAAGATTCCATATTAGGTTTTGTGGCGGGTATCCAGCTTTCTGCCAACGATATGGTTCGTCCGGGGGACTGGGTGACGCTTCCTTCCGGTGACGCAAATGGCATTGTACAGGAAATAACGCTGAATACAGTCAAGATCCAGAATTTTGATAATACCATTTCCACTATTCCTCCTTATACATTAGTGAGCAGTCCTTTTCAGAATTGGCGGGGAATGACACAGTCGGGAGGACGACGGGTGATGAAGAGTATAACTTTGGATTTGACTACACTTCAATTCTGTACTCCGGAAATGTTGGACCGTTACCGGAAAGAAATTCCATTAATGGCGGATTATCAGCCGGAAGAAGGAGTCGTTCCTACCAATTCTCAAGTGTACAGGGTATATATTGAACGCTATTTGTGTAGTCTGCCTGTGGTCAATCAGGAGTTGGATTTGATTATCAGTCAGAAAGAAGCTACGATGTACGGAGTACCTATTCAGGTTTATTTCTTCTCCCGCAATAAGGTCTGGAAAGAATACGAGCGTATTCAGTCGGATATCTTCGACCATTTGCTGGCAATGGTTCCGAAGTTCGATTTGAAGGTTTATCAGTATTCGGACTGAACGGAATACGTCACGTTAATGCCGTGGTCATGCCACGTTAGTGTCACGACTATGCCACTACGTTGGCACTGGTATGCCAATGCGATGACACTATTGTGCCAACGTGGTGGCACTAAACTGCTTCCTGTGGCTGTGTGAGCTTTGTCAGGGGAGTACTAGTTCGAAATCTGTATAGATCACAATGTTCTCCCTAAAAAAAAAAAAAGTAACCCCCCCCACCCCCCCCCCAATTCCCGGCCCAAT
>ENA-ORLY01002600-ORLY01002600.1-human-gut-metagenome-genome-assembly--contig:-NODE-2600-length-16676-cov-22.544973_pt1 | contig 16676 bp, 14 predicted proteins | sample MGYA00243071_ERZ508832 | MGnify/ENA primary metagenome ERZ508832 (study PRJEB26277, sample SAMN04329777) | human gut metagenome | biome: human-associated habitat | host: Homo sapiens | place: USA... | reverse complement strand
GATATGGTCGCCGGTAATAACATTGCCCTTCTCGTCCACGCACAGGCAGCGGTCAGCGTCACCATCGAAAGCAAAGCCGACATCCAGACCGTTCTCTACCACGAACTTCTGCAGACCCTCAATATGAGTAGAGCCAGCGTTGTTGTTGATGTTCAGTCCGTTCGGCTTGTTGTTGATGACATAGGTATCCGCACCCAGAGCATCAAAAACAGACTTAGCGATATTCCAGCTTGCACCGTTGGCGCAGTCCAGACCAACCTTCACGCCCTTGAAGGAGTAGATGCCCAGAGAGATCAGATAACCCATATAACGGTTGCGGCCTGCCACATAGTCCACAGTGCGTCCGATGTGCTCGCGGTGAGCAAAGGGCAGCTCCGGCCAATCCTTATCAAACACATGAAGCTTGCCGTCGATGTAGTCCTCCACCAGCAGCAGAGTCTCCTCGGGCATTTTTTCGCCGTAGCAGTCGATCAGCTTGATGCCGTTATCGTAGTACGGGTTGTGGCTGGCAGAGATCATGATGCCGCAATCAAAGTCATCCACGCGGGCGATGTAGGCCACAGACGGGGTGGTGGTGACGTGTAGCAGGTAAGCGTCTGCTCCGGAGGCGGTCAGTCCTGCGACCAAACTGTACTCGAACATATAGGAGCTGCGGCGGGTGTCTTTGCCGATGACAATGCGTGCAGGCTCGTTGTTGCCATTGCGCTCGCGGAGCATATTGTAATACCAGCCCAAAAAGCGACCAACCTTGTAGGCATGGTCGGCAGTCAGATCAATACCAGCTTCACCACGGAAGCCATCAGTTCCAAAATACTTTCCCATTATAATTTTTCCTCATTCAAAGAGTGAATCAACGTTTATATGCTTTAGCCGGAGTATAATCCGTTGCCTGCCGCTCACCACGGAGAGGTAGCACATTTGAGCAGCACAGCCATGCTAATGCATGGCTATAATTTTAGAGTTTTTCTTCCAGTATATCTGCAATCCGCTCACAGGCGTGTCCATCGCCATACGGATTGCTTGCCTTACTCATTGCCTCGTACTCATCTTTATCAGACAGCAGACGGCTGAACTCTTTATAAATCGTTTCTTCTTCCGTGCCAACCAACTTCAGCGTACCTGCTGCAATACCTTCCGGACGCTCCGTGGTATCACGCATAACCAGAACCGGTTTACCCAAAGAAGGAGCCTCCTCCTGAATTCCACCCGAATCCGTCAGAATCAGATAGCTACGGCTCAGGAAGTTGTGGAAATCCAGAACATCCAGCGGTTCAATAATGTGAATGCGATCGTCATTTCCCAGATACTCATTTGCGGTTTCGCGCACAGCAGGATTCATATGAATGGGATAGATTGCCTTAACATCAGGATGCTCATCCATCACACGGCGGATCGCCTTAAACATGTGACACATCGGCTCACCGAGATTCTCACGGCGATGAGCAGTAATCATAATCAGACGGCTATCCTTTGCCCATTCCAGTTCAGGGTGCGTATAGCTCTCACGAACAGTAGTTTTCAAGGCATCAATTGCGGTATTACCCGTGACATAAATGCTATCGGGTTTCTTTCCCTCTTTCAGCAGATTCTGCTTAGAAAGCTCTGTAGGAGCAAAGTTGAATTTGCTGATAATGGAAACCGCCTGACGGTTGAATTCCTCCGGATACGGGCTGTAGATATTGTAGGTTCGCAGACCAGCTTCCACATGGCCCACAGGAATCTGCATATAGAAGCAAGCCAATGCAGTCACGAAGGTCGTAGATGTATCGCCGTGTACCAAAACTACATCAGGTTTTTCCTTTTCCAGAACAGCCTTGATACTATTCAGAATATTGGTAGTTACGTCGAATAGCGTCTGCTTATCCTTCATAATGGACAGGTCATAGTCAGGGGTGACATCAAATGCCTCAAGAACCATATCCAGCATCTGACGATGCTGTCCGGTCACGCAAACAACAGTTTCCAGTTCTTTGCGCTTCTTCAGTTCATTGACAAGCGGACACATTTTAATTGCTTCTGGACGAGTGCCGAAAACGAGCATAATTTTCTTCATTTTAATTTCCTCCGTGTTTGGCTTTTTTTACACTAAAATATAATAGTATTGTCAAACTCATTTCACCAATTGGTGCTGCAAAAGAAACCCCATAAATGCCCAAAACTCCACCCAGCAGGATATTCATTCCAACCGTTATTAGTGAACCGATTGTAAATGCACGGCTGTATAACTTTTGATTTCCGCTTGCAACTAAAAACTGTATTCCTATAAAGTTATTGATTACGCTGAACAGCATCCAAAGAACGAGCGGAATTATGATTGCAGAATATTCAAGATAATTCTTACCAAACGCAATCAGAATCAGATGGTCCCGAAGAAGTATAATTGCAAGTCCTGCTAACGCGAAAGCTGGAATAACGAGTTTTGCAGCGGTGGTGACTGTCTTGCGCCCACTTTCAAATGACTTTGAAAAACAAACGCTAATGTGCGGATAAAGTGCCTGACTGATCGGGCTAAAAAACAGCACCATAATATATGGAATTTTATAGATTGCCGAATAAATTCCAACAATACTTGGCGTTGCAACAGCACCCAGAACGGTTGTTCCAATCCCACTAAAAATTTTGGACATAGCCTGCGAAATAAACAAATACCAGCCATCTTTGATTTCGCTGATAGCATCTGCAATCTTGCAGAGCCTTACTTTTAGGCCATATTTTTTTCGTGCCAGCAGGATTCCCAGAGCAGCAGAAAGCAGGAAGGTTATGGCGTAGCAAATGCAGTACAGATACAGGTGATTTTCACTGTGTACCAGTGCAAAAACCATTAGTACCGAGAACAAGCGTGAAACTGCATTGATAATAGCAATCAACTTCATGTCCTGTTTGCCTTGAAAAAGCCATGTGAGTTGAAACGCAACGCCTAGAATAATCAGAAAGAGGATGTTCATACTGACGTACTGCGCACTGCTTGCGTGCAAAGCTACACTTAGAATATTCATTGCAAAAAATGTTCCGCACAACAATAGAATTCTTGCGGTAATAATCCTGCTGTACAGTTCTTGCAGGCCATCATCTCCGTGAACAGAAACTTTACGAGCACCCGTGAAGCCGAAACCATATTCAACGATCACCTGAAAATACGTCACCCAATTAAGTGCAAGGGAAAACACGCCGTAATTAGATGTTCCAAGAACGCGCGTAATATACGGAAGTGTCAGAAGCGGAACAATAGTATTGAATACCTGCAAAACGATCAGCCATGCGCTATTTGCTAAAACCTTTGATTTGAACAAATCTGCTAGTTTTTTATTCATCTGATATCTCCAAAAACTCGGCTGCGGATTTTCTGATTTCGTCCATCCGGCAATCAATCTCTTCATAATTCAAAGTGCTGCATATTTTCAGAGGGTCTTCGATATTCTGATATGCGGCAGTTGCACCAACACTTTCCAGCAATCCCTTTTTGCGAGTGTCGTGATGATTTTGCTTTGTGTCCAAACAAGAAAACTGCTTATGGAAAATCAGAGAAAAGAGCGTTCCATGAAAAGAATCCGTACAGATATAAGAAGCGTTGGCAATCAAGTTTACAAATTCTCCCGGTCCAGCATCAAAAACCGTTCCTTTACGAAAGCTGTTAGGACCAAATCTTGCATTGATTACTTTCAGCTCTAAGCCGCGACCTTTTGCAATTTTTTGCGCAATCGCAAATTCTTCACGGAACAGTTTCTTATGGAGGAAGTAGCAAATCAGATACGGCTTTCCAGATGGTTGCTCCAACATATTGTTCCAAGTATCTGCCCGCAGCAACATAACAGGGTCGCATACGACGGACAACCGTGCCGCCGTTTCTGCATCAAACTTTCCAAGGTCTTTTTGTTCTCGAATTGAGATTTTTGAAAAGTCATCCAGATAGCATTGAATCTTTTGGATATCATCTGGCGAGGCATTACCAGTACTAGCCGCGTACGCGATTTTTTTTGCTTTAGTTTTGAATGGATACAGAAAAGCTATCTCAAAATCATTGATGTTAGGGTTCAGCACTTGATCACTACCAGAAATAACCACGTCATATCCATTTTCTTCAATATATTGCTCCAACGATTCCACGGTAGAAAAATGCGGAGTCAAATGAAGATTCTTTTGGCAGAAGTCTACAAATCGGGCATGCTTTTTTCGGATACTGTGCGTAAACGGAAGCAGACAGATATTTGCAACCGCAGTTTTGACAGAGGCTCCATGCTTTACAACGTCATTGTTTTTCTGCTGCTTTTCACTGACAAAATCAAAAACCGTGACTGCATATCCTTGCTGGGATAAGTATGTCTGCAACGCATAGCACTGAAGTACCGCACCGTAGTTCTGCGCGAAATGGTATGTAATAATTCCAACTTTTTTCATTTTCTTTTTCCTGTAAAAAGCCGTTTGATATAATATTTCCAACAGCAGAGAATTGTAACTGTTTTGGGTGGAATCCCGCTGCACAACAGCTTGTAGCTCCAGTCTCTGCATTTAGGACGTTTGACGGGATGATGATATGGAATATTGTGTTCCAACGCTGTTTTGAAATTGATTTTTCCAATCAAAAAGACTTTTGTTTCGTCCAAAAAACATTTAGCTTTTGAGGTATTACAGAGCAAAACCGAACACCCACGCTCTATGTCCAGCCCGTTAACATCAGTTTTCCATAAATCGCCTGCTGTAAAATCAGCTGTCCGTGCCTCATTTGCATACTGACAGCTGTAACAGGATTCCCTCAAAAAAATCTGTCGTTGGAAAGACAGCGACAGCGGATCTTCCTCACCAATCAGATACACTACCTTGCCATTCTTGAATTCATAGCGGTTCAGATAATTCCGACCAATATAGCGGTCTTTTGAACGAAAAACATGGTTTTGAACAGGTGAGCCATATTTTGCAGCCATTTCCGAATAAAATTTTTCGATAACGGTTTTACTTGGAACACCTTGACACAAAATCTCAAACGTAAGCAGGTTTTTACGGTTTATTCTCTGCAGATTCCGGATTGCAGCTACCATACACGGCGTACCCGAGACCAATGTGAGTCCTTTTTGTGTACTCTCTATGATTTCACCATACGCTTTTTCTGAAATAGCGCACTGAAAATATTTTGATCCTGTCAGTTCATCAAGTTCTTTAAGCGAGGTAGCTTTTTGATATCGTAATTCTGTTCCAAAATCCACTACACCAAAAATCGCACCATTCTGCTCCAGCACAGTTTGTGCAATTCCATAAAACGCTCCGCCTGAGGCACAGTGCCGTAACGTAGTTTTATTTATCAATTGAACAGCATAACAGTCAGCAAAATCGCCAATCGAAGGCTTTTTTAGCGAAGGACAAACCTTATTGCACAGGTTGCAATCTACACATAATGACCTATCTACTTTAGGGTAGAGAAAGCCTTCAACAGACTCTACCATATTGATTGCGCTCTTTGGGCAGCTATAAGCGCATACTCCGCAGCCCGTACAATTTTCTTTTTTACAATTCAGCATATAGTCGCTCTTTCTTGTTAACGATGTATAACAATGCGTACCTTTCGACCTTTGAAAAGTTGAACCATAAGGCTGATAGCAACGAGTATAACAATCAGAATAAGGTAGACATCCATACTTTGCGTTAAAAGAACCATCGCCAAGATAAGTCCAATAGCCTTCGTGTCGATATCCTTTGACCGATCAATCATATTGCAAATCCAAACCAGAAAAATAATTCCAACTACAAATCCCCAAAAGCCAAAATTGCAAATTGTCATTTCCAATAGAGATGGCGTTGTCCCCGCTGGCAGATTGTGAATACTCAAATTCAATATAGAACCGGTCAAATACATGTAATGTGGATATGGTTTGCTGGGCCACATTTTTCGCGGTATAAAAGCACCAATCAAACTTAAAAATGTCTCTCCACGATACTCCAAAATACGCTCACCGCGAATGATTTCCTTGTTGATCACATACTTGATAACATCATCCCGCCCGAAATCAACTCGTAGCATATCGTAGATACTCGATGATGATGTTTCCGCCATTGGTCTGATTACTGCCAAATAAAAGATAGAGAAGCCAATCAATACAATTCCTAATATTGGTAATGCTTTGTATATTTTCTTTCGACCTTCGACACTGATGTCCAAGTTTACTGTATAGAATATAAATAAAAGCAAAATATTGGCGAGCATAAAACGTTTTCCCGATATCCAGACAATTGCCACCGAGTAAAAAAGCGTTAGAATAATTTTTATGACGGTAAGCTTTTCTTTAAAGACTGTGCCAAAGTAAACAACCATACTTATTAACATACATGGTGTCATAAGAGCCATTTTGTTTGATTCCGTTAATCCTCTTGCACTCGAAACGGCGTAAACCGCATAATATTTCCATGAGCCTGTTAACGCGATATAAATGATAGGGAGGAAAATCAAAATAATTGAAATGACTCTGTTGTCACACAGAATTGAAGTCAACGAGTTATATGGTGCTAAAATTATTCTCCTCTTTTTTCTTCCACAAAATATATAAAGGAAGATAATGCACAGCATAATATACAAATCATATATTATACTAACCTGTTCATTGTGCATGGGTTCAATAAATGGTTTATACCAATAAGCTGTTATATACTGTGGTAGTCCAACCATATAGTTCAAAATGATAGGAAGAACGCAGAACACATAAAGAACAATAATCACATAGTTTGCCACAGAACAATTCTCTCGGAATACAACACGCTTATACGCCAACAGAACAATCCCTGTTGTGGTTAAAATCAAAAAACAATCAAAAAAGAAGTTCATATTATTTTTCAATCTTTCCCATCAATTTTTTCATAGTCTTTAGATTATCTGTTCCAGCAAAGAATTTTTTTGCGTTTTCAGAATAGGTGTCATAATCTGCTTCAATTTTCTGAATCGCGTGAATGATATTATTTGACTTCAGCTCCATGCATTCAGCCGCACCAGCATTGCCGACCGTGTTTTTCAGACCCGGAATGTCATTTGCCAGCATCGGGATGCCAAAGCCAGAATATTCGTAAATTTTATTCGGTGCACAGAACACTTTATTTAAAGAATCATTACGATAAAAAACTATGCCAATATGTGCATAGCTGGTAATTTCCAGATGATACGGTGCTGGAATATAGCTGACATATTCCACATTGCTATAAATTGCTTTGATTTTGTCTACGCTATGGTACTTATCAATTCCCATCAGCAGCAGAGTATACCCGGCATCCATCGTTTGCAACGCCTTAGCGACTTCCAAAATCTCGTCCGTGTTCTGCAAAATCCCCTGATACAGAACAACTTTTTTGTCTTTGATTCGTTCAACGACTGCTTTTGTTTCAGGAATCGAAGGTTCGTGACAGCGGTCAGTAATCTGGTTGTAAGGCTTGTTCGGGAATACATACGGCACTTCCGGAAGACTCCACCACGAACGCATGATATAGCCGCGAGTTTCCTCACAAACCGTCACGGCGGCTGCGTTCTGTGCAAGATTTTTCAGCAGTCTTACTTTCTGCGGGCAGTCATCCAGAAGTTCCAGCAGAGAGAGCACGTACTTCTTTCCGTTCAATACACCCTTCATAGGGAGTGCGCTTTCTGCCGTTCCAAACCAGAGCACTGTATCTTCCGGGTACTGTTTCAAAGCATTCAACACTCCGCAGCGGAATTTATACCAATCCTGCAATTTTTCAATTTTAGAACTTGCCACATCTTTGATCTCAGCAACTTTGTGGCAGGGAATATTCTCTTTTGCAAGAAGCTTTAATGCACTCTCATTCGATGTTCCATATAGCACTTCCACATCATAGCCAAGGTCTTTCAGCATACGAATCTGCGAAATGCAGGGGGGATAATAATGCAGCTGTGTCTTTACGATATATAAAACTTTCATGATAGCGTTACTCCTGTTTGTTAATTGAGTTTTTATAAAGTTCTTCCAGCTTTCGTGCTTCGGTTTCAATGTTGTAACCAGCTTTGGTCAACGCCTCGATACTATCATCGCTGTGTGGCTGTGCAGCATACTTCAGGATTTCTTTTGCCCATTCATCCGCTGATTTCTGGATAGAAAGGAAATGTACATTGGATGTCATGGCACAGCGATGATCCACATTTTCCGAAATCAGGCACGGCAAATTTGCTGCTTGTGCTTCAATTGATACCACCGGAAGCCCTTCATAAAGAGATGGTAAAATAAAAGCGTCCATTGCCTGATATAATTCATTCGTATTTGTAACATTACCTGTGAGCACAACAGAATTTTCCAGATGCAGTTCCTTTATTTTCGCAAGGACTTCACCTCGCAGTTCACCGTCTCCTACCAGCAAAAACTTTGATGCAGGCGTGATTTTTCTTACAGCATTAAAAATCTCTAAAACAAACGAGTGATTTTTCTGTGTGCAAAATCGACCAACATGACCAACACACAAAGCATCACCTATTGCATACTTTTCGCGTATCATCTGACGTGTTTTATCGTTCCTTTGAAACCGCTGCAAATCGATTGCATTGCGCATCATATAAACCTTTTGATGGTCTACTGCATCCGTTCCGTACAAAAACACGCCGGCATCATATCCACACGCCATCCAAACGTTAGCTGCAAGACGATTCAGACTTTTCAAAATTGGAAATGCCAGTTTTGCTTTTAAGTTATCCTCTCGGAAGGCACTGTGCGCATGAGAAATGCGTACCCGGACACCAAGCATCTTTGCAAGGAGCAAAACATAAAAATTTGTCAGTGTCATGTGACTGTGAGCAATGTCAAAGTGCTCTTGCTTCAGCACTTGATAAACCTCTCCGACATTTTTGGCGATGCTCTTACGTTTATGTGTTACAATATGAACGGTATAGCCTGCATCTTCAAATTGACGGATGCAGTCGTCATCGTTGATGTCCTGCGTGATAATGTGAAGGTCAAACTGCTCCGGATGCTGAAAGTGGGTTGTATAGTTCAGCAACATAGCTTCTGCTCCACCGAATTCAAGGCGTGATATAAATTCTGCAACTTTGATTTTTGAATCCATTTATTTTCTCCTGCCTATTACATAGATCAAAGCAGTTTGTAGTAGAATCTTTCTAATTTTTCTGCTTCAGTAACAATATCAAAACCTGCTTTTCGCATTTCCGCACTTGTGTCTTTTTTCTGATAATGAGATGTACTCTCTAAGACAGCCATCGCCCAATTCACTGCAGATTCTTCAGGTGAAACGAATGCCGTTGACTCAAGAATTTTTGTTTCCGGTGTTACCACATCAGCCATGACGCAAGGTACTCCTGCCGCCTGTGCTTCTACACCAACGACCGGAAGCCCTTCATATCGGGAAGGCAGAACAAAGCAATCCATCGCTTGATAAAATCTACTTGTGTCCTTTTGCTTGCCCATGAAACGGACACTATCCGTTAAACCTAGTTTCTTGACTTTGTTACGGATGTCTTGCTCCAGTTCACCTTCTCCAATCAGAAGTAGAACGGCCTCTTGCCGCTGCTTGTGGAGTTCGTTGAAAATGTCGATCAGGAAGTCATGATTTTTCTGGTAACAAAATCTACCGATATGACCTACAACGAGCTTATCTTCCAACCCTAATTCTTTTCGCACGGCTGCAGCTTTTTGTGGGTCGTAGGAATAACGGCTCAAATCGATTGCGTTGTTGAACACCTGAAACTCTGCGTTTTTTCCATAAAGCCATTCACCTGCATATTGTGAGCAAGCGCACAACTTTGTTGGATAGATTTTAGCAAACGGTCGGAGCGCATATTTAATAATGTTCTTCTTCGTCTCTCCTTTACCGGCTGTCGAGTGGTTGTGCGCAATCCTGTTCGGAATGCCTGCTTTTTTGGCCCCCCACAATGAAAAAACACTAAGTGTATTCATATGGGAGTGAACTATTTTATATTGGTTTTGCTTAAAAAGTCGAATGATTTCTTTCTCATATGCCGAAAGATGCGTGTACTTCGGCACAATATAAACCCGTCCGCCGAGTCGCTCGATTTCTTCTCTCTGAGGTACTGCCGAGCCTTCCAGTGCAAAGAAATCAAACTGAACCTTTGTCCGATCAATGTGTCGGTAGTAGTTCATAACTACCATTTCCACACCGCCGTAGTTCATATCGGTCATCATCTGCGCAACTCTTATAGGTTCTGTCATGCTATCCCCTTTGATCTTGATGCTTTTATTACTGTGCTCCACTTTTCTTCAGGACGCTCTCTACGGTTTTAAACAGGATTTTGATATCCAGCCACAGCGAAGCGTTTCGAACGTAATACATTTCCATTTTCTGCCGTTCGCCACTTTGATAGGTCGCATTATTTCGCGCATACGCTTGCCAATACCCGGTAACACCCGGCTTTACAGCCAGCAGTACATCGTGGGTATCGTCATAATAGGTCTGAATTTCCGACTCGATCAGTGGACGAGGCCCTACCAGACTCATATCATTGCAAAGTACATTGAAAAGCTGCGGCAATTCGTCCAGACTGGTTTTCCGTAAAAAGTTTCCAATCTTAGTTATGCGTGGATCATTGTCGATTTTGAATTCCGTGTAGTACTGCTTTGCCTGCTCCGGCGTAAGCAGATCGATCATTTTATCGGCGTTCATGTACATACTACGGAATTTCCACATCTTAAACGGCTTTCCGTTTTTGCCGATTCGGACATGACCGTAGAACACCTTTCCCGGATCATCCACATAAACCAAAATTGCTGCGATCAACATGATGGGTGACAAAATGATTAAAGCGGCAGCAGAGGCCACAATATCAAACGCTCTTTTCACAAATGCATAGCATCGCCGTTTTACACCTGGTGATTCTTGCACATAATAGTTCATAGAACCGTTTACAGTTGTTTTATTTCCAGCAATCATTCAATATCTCCTCACTCGATCATCCCGCCTGAGCGGTTTCCTTTTCGCAATTTGCCACAAGCTCAATCGTTCCTAACAGCACACAAAGCAGTTGCTTTTATCTTTCGTTTGACTTGTTTCAACCCGCTTTTGCCGTAACGGTTTCGGCTTGCGCCGTCTGTCTAGACGAGCGCTTCGGGTTGCTTTTCTCCCACCGCATCCCAATGGCATCCAGCTTTGCAATCCGCTCCTCTGTCAGAACCGCGCAGCTTTTTTCGGGATTCTGTCGGGTATACCGTTGCCGCTTGACCCAATTTCCAAGGTTATATCCGCACGGTGATACATAATCGGCAGGGACGTTCAGATCGCCGTGGGCATCAAAGTAGCACTTTGCCTCCTGATAGCCTTCGTTCCACTGGCGGTCATTGCGGTTGCCCCAGTACATCCCGATTCTGTTCAGCCGCTCGACCTGTTCGTCCGTCAGCTTTCCTTTCGGGTACGCCCATTGCTGACTTGCGACCCATTGTCCCAGCCGTTCACCAGTCGCTGTCACATAGGAACGCGGGATGTTCAGGTTACCGTTCTCCTCATAATAGGCCGCGGCCAGCGCATAAGCCTTTTCCCACTTGGCATCAAAAACGCTCCACACCATGCCGATCTCATCAAGCTGTGCGATGCGTTCTTCCTTCAAGCGGTCATTCAGCTTTTGCTGCCGGGTCTTAAGAATCCACTGTCCCAAGGGATAGCCGTCCGGGTCTACATACTTTCTGGCCACCATCAGGTTTCCATAGGTGTCGTGGTATTTCTTTGCGACCTCAAATCCGTGCTGCCACGCAATTTCCTTCCGGTTGCCCCAGACCATGCCGATGCTGTCCAGCCGCGCGATCTGCTGCTCGGTCAGATTGCCTTGGATTTGTCCCTCGCGCACACGGCGCTGGGTCACCAGCCACACACCGAGGCTCAGACCTCCGGGCGTGGTATACAGTTTTGGGACGTTCAGGTTGCCATGCTCTGCGTAGTAGATGCTCGCCTCGGAAAAATAGTGCTCCCAGCCGGAGGAAAGGCTTGCTTGCAGCTGCTCGAACAGTACCCGGCAGTCGTGCACCTGCTCGATGACCTCAAACCGCTCGGTGACGATTTTATCGCCCTCGCCGTTGGCATAGAGCCGGTGAACTGCCTCCTGCATTTCGCTTTGCAGGTCGGAAATGCTGGTCAGGCCTTCAAAGTTGTTGACCACATCCAGAATCAGCGGGGTTGCGGTATCTCCGGCGGTCAGGGCGCGACCGATTTGTTGCTTGTAGATGATGGGTGAAATCGTTGGCCGGAACAGGATCACACCAGAAATACCATCCACATGGACGCCCTCGTTGAGCATATCGATGCAGAACAGCAGCTTCAGCCGGTTGCTCGTGTCTGTCTTGAAATCCGCAAACGCTTTATCCGTATTCGGGTCATCGGAGTAAGCTTCGTACACCACAACATCTGGATTGACCCCGGCGAACCACTCCGGCACATGGGACACCATCTCGTCCATGTGCTCCTTGTTGGCGCAGAACACGATGTACTTTCCGCTCCTGTTTGTGATATGATGAGCAAAAACTTTGTCAAGTCCATCTGCTTTTTCCAATGCTCGGCGAAGTGCATCCAGGTACTTTTGGTTCACATCCTGAATTCCGGCAGAGCGCAGATTATCAATTCTGTTCTGATATCTTGTCAGCTCTTTCTGATACTGATAAACGGTCGTTACATATTTCGGGGCAGGCAAAATCCCCCGGACAATAGCTTCGCCCAGGGTCATTTCCGATGCAATGTGGCCGTCAAACAGTTCCTCTGCCATATCACGGTTGTTATCAAGGTAGCGGATATTGGTAGCACTCAGACCCAGTATTTTCGCGTCAGGGCAGAGCTTCAGCAGTTCCAGTGTGCTTGCACCCCAGCACTCGGCACCCACACGGTGAAATTCATCCAGGATGATATAGGTCGGATTTAGCCCTGCAATAGCTTCTAGTTCTTCGGTTGCGCAGCACATCAGCTTGGCATAGGTGTAGAAGTGCACATTTGCCAGCGAAATGTCCGGGGCTTGCCGCTTCAGATTTTCAATCTGAGTCTTAAAGATATACTCGCTGGGTGACAGCCAGAAAATGGTATCAGCAGGATGCTCCTCGATGAGCTTGAACGCAATATAGCTCTTGCCTGTTCCAGTAGGATGCACAATGGCCGCTTTGCCGCACTCCTCCATCATCTGCACTGCTGAACGGTAGGCTTTCTCATTATGTTCAAACAGCTGCAACAGCACGCATCTCACCCCCAGCCGCAACTCCGGGGTATCTTCCATAGCAATAATGGAGGATACCTGCATTTCGACGTAATTGTATTAAATCTCCCTATATTTTATCATGAGAGTATAGAAGTTGCAATAGATCCAGGCAAAGTAAAGCTGTAAGTCTGACAAAAAAACATCGTTTAAACTAATACTTTCTCTTAAAATTGGCTATTTTATCCCAAAATCATTTGTGAAAGAAATATCTTATCGAATAAGTGGTCAGTTGGGAGTCGAGTACAGGAGGGTTTGCAATGGCAAGGCGTGGCGAAAACATCCACAAACGGAAGGATGGTCGGTGGGAAGGACGGTACATCAAGGCCCGCACGCCAGACAGAAGAATTTGCTGGGGCTATATCTATGGCACAACATACGCGGAGGTCAAACAGCGGCTCATTCATAAGAAGTCAGAGTATGGGGGATTTCAACTCATAGATGCCCACTTGACTTTCACAGAGCTTGCCGAGGCTTGGCTGTGGTCTGTCAAATGTGGGCTGAAAGAATCAACTTATGCCCATTATCAGTACACACTGTACAAATATGTTCTTCCTATCTTGGGTACAGTGCCAATCTTAAGACTGGAAGAAAATATTTTGGATCAGGCCTTGCAGAAAATAATCGCGCCACCTGATGGACAGCACAAGGAACTTGGCTTCTCCTCTGCCAGAGAATGCCTATCTATGGTACGTCGTATTTGTAAGTACGCTGTGCATCTAAGGCTGATTCGACCGATGGAGTTATCTGTCCGTCTGCCGCAAGAGAAGAGCCATTCAATGACACCGCTCTCTGTAGTAGAGCAAAATCGGCTTCGCACCTATGTTTTATCCAATCCGACGCCCCGAAAGCTCGGCCTGCTACTTGGCATAGAATCCGGTTTGCGAATTGGAGAGGTCTGTGGACTGAAGTGGGACGATTTTGATCTAAAAACCGGAACAGTGCAAATCAAACGGGCGGTAAGCCGAATTCCCTGTGGTGACGGACATACCAAAATTGTGATCCAGACACCCAAAACTCGTACATCCCGACGGGAGATCCCACTCTCAAAGCACATGGTCCAGGCACTCAAGATTCTTCAAAAAGTTACCCATCGGATGCGTGGTTCTTATCAGGCAACACGATTAAACCTGTAGAGCCGCGCTGTTATCGGAAGAGTATCAAAACCTATCTGAAACAGGCGGCAGTACATCAGGTACGCCCTCATGTTCTCCGTCATACTTTTGCCACTACCTGTCTGCAGTCGGGATGTGACATCAAGACTCTCAGTGAGCTATTGGGTCACGCAAATGCCAATATCACCCTGCAGCGGTATGTGCATTCTGATTTATCACGAAAACGGCGGGAGATTCAACGCATCTTTTCAAGAAGATAGAGCGTCCATCAGCAGTCAGGCCAATCAAAAATCAGCGGGATATCACTGTATCTTGGCAGTATTCTTCCATTATTGCTATGGAGGATACTTTTTTATTTTTGAAACGCTCACTTCCAGATTCATTACGCGATTGCGTACTGTCAAAAGGATAGAACATTTCAGCTTTATACGCAAGTGCGTATACGTGGGTGCGCACATCTCTATACAATTTTATTAGAGGTGATGCTGCATGACGGTAAAGGATGCTGTTGTTAAACGTTTCGAACAGCTTTGCGATCAACGAGGAATTCGGCCCAACGAACTGGCCAATCTTTCCGGGGTCACGCCGTCCACAGTCTACAGTATGCTTGACCCTGCTCGCCAGCGGATTTCCATTGCTACTATTAAGAAGTTATGTGACGGTCTTGAGATCACACTTGGCCAATTTTTCTCCTGCACGCTTTTTGATGACTTAGATCAGGAACTACAATAAATAAAAACCGCTGACAGCCTGCAATCTGCAAGACTATCAGCGGTTTTATTGTCATTCAAGGCTCTTACAAAATGGTGTAATTGTGGTGTAGTAAGCCACTCAAAACGCAAGTCTTCAATTTAGTATCGTTATTATTTTGCGTTTTCAAAGATATTGCCGTGGCAGATGAAAAGCACTTTCGTCATGTCAAAATATTTCCTTATATCGTATCATTTTGATTTTTGCACACATGCGTGCAAAATTCAGTTCTGCTTCAAGAACTCCCGCAGCACATCCTCTGGGCGGGGTGTATGGTTCGGGTACTTTTCCCGCAGCGGTGCGGCGGCACCATCCATAATGTAGGGCACACCCACAATGTCCAGCATCGACACATCGTTATAATTGTCGCCAAAAGCCATCACATCGGCAAGGGCGATGTCCAGAGTCTTGCAGATGCTGCGCACACCGATGCCCTTGTTGGCAAAGGTGGTGTCGATCCAGTACGGCCCTGCCACAGCGCAGTTCGCCTCTTTCCATCGTGGGACAAACCGTTCCGTGTAAGATTCTACGCCTTCGTGCAGATACACCGATACTTTTGTGATCTCCTCCGGCACCTCGGAAGGGTCATGGATGATTTGATAATTGTTCCCGATGAACTGAATACGCTTGAGCATTCCCAGACCCCGCTCCATCAGGTAGGCGGTATTCTGACCGGAAAGCATTACCTCGCCCTGCCCGTCGCTGCGGGTCCACAGGTCGTTGGCGATTTCTTCGGCCAGCGCGCGCGGCATCGGATTCTTGGCAATGCACTGCTCGTCCTTATAGATCACACCGCCGTTTTCGCAGAGAAACACACAGCAATCCGCCACCGGTGTAAAGAGCTTGCGCAGGCTGGTATACTGCCGGCCGGATGCCGGGCAGAACAGAATGCCGCGCCGATGCAGCTCCCGCATCTGCTCAAAGATCTCGTCTTCCAGTTCCTTTTTGCCGTATTGCAGCAGCGTACCGTCAATATCGCTGCAAATCAGTCTGATTGACATTTTCCGTCCTCATTTTTCAAGATAATTTTAGGCAATTCCCCGGCATCCAGAACACGGATGCCTTCGTCCATCAGCATCTTGGCAAAAACACCCTGTCCGGGAATCTTTGTCCCGGAAAACGTTCCATCGTAAATTTCCTTCACGCCGCAGCTGGGGCTGCGGGATTGCAGGATGGCAAGCTCCACCCCATTTTCTTTTGCGATGGCAAGGGCCTTGGCTGCGCCCGCTCGGAACTCCCGGTCCACATTGATGCCCTCTTTGTTCGTGACAACGCCCTGCACGATTTCCGCCGGGCACCGCGGTGTGGGCAGGCCGCCCAAAACCTCCGGGCAGACCGGAACCACCTGATGCCCCCGCGCAAAATCACAGACCGCCTGATTGTAATTGTTTCCGCCGCTGTATTTGCAGTTTTCGCCCAGCAGGCAGGCGCTGACCAGAATCTTCATTGTTGCGCGCTCCGTTTTTCAGATACTGAATCTTTTCCCTATTCTACCACGCTTTTGGGCATTGAAAAAGAGGATTTTGCTTTTCCTATCCCCATACCGGGAGGTCCACCGTAATCTTTTCTAATTCCTGTGCAAGAAACGTCAGTCTTTCCCTCAGATGGTTGTTATGCGGTGCATCTCCGTTCAGCAGATA
>ENA-ORLY01002599-ORLY01002599.1-human-gut-metagenome-genome-assembly--contig:-NODE-2599-length-16683-cov-3.243045_pt1 | contig 16683 bp, 13 predicted proteins | sample MGYA00243071_ERZ508832 | MGnify/ENA primary metagenome ERZ508832 (study PRJEB26277, sample SAMN04329777) | human gut metagenome | biome: human-associated habitat | host: Homo sapiens | place: USA... | reverse complement strand
TTATTGACAACAAACCTCATTTTGCCGTAAACTGAAGCCATAGAAAACCGGCGCTGTGCCGGGCAAAGAGGGTAATAAAATGGAGAAGACCGTGCATTACGAAAAAACACTCACCAGTGAGGTGCTCTTCGAGGGCCGGGTGATCACCCTGACAAAAGACACTGCTCTGCTGGAAAACGGCAAGACCGCCGAACGCGAAGTGGTGCATCACCACGGCGGTGCGTGCATCCTGCCCTATTTTGAGGACGGCACCATCTGCATGGTGCGCCAGTTCCGCTACGCCATGCAGCAGGAGCTGTGGGAGCTGCCCGCCGGCAAGCTGGAGCAAGGGGAGGACCCCTTCGAAGCCGCCAAGCGGGAGCTGGAGGAGGAGTGCGGCCTGACTGCAGAGCACTACACCTCGCTGGGGGAATTTTATCCCACCGTCGGCTACGATACCGAGGTCATCTACACATGGGTCGCCACCGGCCTGACGAAGACCCACATGCACCTCGACGCGGACGAGTTCCTGACCCCCGACCGCGTGCCTCTGCAAAAGGCCTACGAAATGGTCCTGAGTGGTGAGATCAAGGACGGCAAGACCATTGCGGGCGTGCTGAAGCTCAAAGCTCTGCTGGACGAGGGCAAACTGTGATCGTCTACGAAGATGCGGCCCTTGCAGTCGTGAACAAACCGGCGGGTCTTTCCAGTGAAACGGGTCTGCCCGACGCGCTGCGGGCCCTCTGGGGCAAGCCGGACGCCTATGTGGGGGTGGTGCACCGGCTGGACATCGGCGTTTCCGGGCTGATGGTGCTGGCCAAGACGGCGAAGGCCGCAGCGGCCCTGACCCGGCAGATCACCGAAAGTCAGGACGCCTACGCCGTGTTCGAGGCCGACGCATTCCACGCGGCCGTGGTGTGCGACGGTATGGGCGGCACCAACGGCGGACAGGTGGCCAGCGCCATCGCCGTAGCCCGGTTCGAAAAGGAGCTGCGCGACAGCCTGCGGGACGATATGGACATCCCGCAGCTGCGGCAGGCAATGCTCAGCGCTATCGCCTGCGCCAATGACGCCATCCGGCAGGAGGCGGCGCGGAACGCGGAGTACCAGCACATGGGCACCACGCTGGTGTGCGCCGTGGCCCGGTCCGACATGGCGATTATCGGTAACATCGGCGACAGCCGTGCCTATCACATCACGCCGGAGGGAATTTTCCAGATCTCCCGCGACCACTCGGTGGTGGAGAATATGGTGGCCAAGGGCGATCTGACGCCGCTGGAGGCCCGAACGCACCCCAACCGCAATCTCATCACCCGGGCGCTTGGCCCGGATATCCACGCCAAGGCGGATACCTTTGAGCTGCCCTGGCACAAGGACGAGTTCCTGCTGCTCTGTTCCGACGGACTGGTGAACACCGTCTCAGATCAGGAGATGCTGTTTGAGGTCCTCCACGACGGGGACGTAAATGAATGTCTTGACCATTTGCTGCAAATATCGCTTCAGCGGGGCGCACCGGACAACATCACGGCGGTGCTGCTGCTGAACGAGGAAGGGAGATGACCACATGGATCAGTATATCGGAAAAATGCTGGACGATCGCTATGAAATACTGGAACTGATCGGCTCCGGCGGTATGGCCAATGTCTATAAGGCCCGGTGCCACCGGCTGAATCGCCTTGTGGCCATCAAGATACTGAAAAGCGACCTGGCGGACAACGCGGATTTCCGCCGCCGGTTCCACGATGAGTCCCAGGCGGTAGCGCAGCTGAGCCACGCCAACATCGTGTCGGTGTATGACGTGTCCACCAATCCGGACCGGGAATACATCGTCATGGAGCTGATCGACGGCATCACGCTGAAGCAGTATATGGAGCGCCGTGGCCGCATGGACTGGCGGGAGTCGCTGCACTTCATCACCCAGATCATGCGGGGCCTGAGCCACGCCCACAGCCGCGGCATCATCCACCGTGATATCAAGCCCCAGAACATCATGGTCCTGCGGGACGGCAGCGTGAAGGTGGCTGATTTCGGCATTGCCTGCCTTGCCAACCAGGGGCAGACACTGACCCAGGAGGCGCTTGGCTCCGTGCACTACATCTCGCCGGAGCAGGCCCGGGGCGACCGTATCGACGCGCGCTCGGATATCTATTCCGCCGGTGTTGTGCTGTATGAGATGCTCACCGGACGCCTGCCCTTTGAGGGCGACAGCGCCGTATCCGTGGCCATCCAGCACCTGAGCTCCGTGCCCCTGGCGCCCCGGGATATCGATCCCAGTATCCCCGAGCCGCTGGAGCTGATCTGCATGAAGGCTATGAACAGCGACCCCAACAAGCGCTACGCCTCGGCGGACGCCATGATCGAGGATCTGGAGAAGTTCCGCCGGGACCCCTCTGTGGATATGGACTATATCCGGCAGGAGCTGACTGCCCCTGCCGCGGATACCGAGCCTACCATGCCCCTGCCCACGGCGCAGGTGGCCTCCGCCGTAAAAAAGCACACCGGCGAGCTGCGCCGGGAGCGCGAGGCGGAAGAGGAGCCGCCCCGCCGGGATAAGAAGTCTATTGCTATCATCGCCGGGATCTTTGCCGCGGCGGTGCTGCTGGTTGTGCTGCTGTTCAAGCTGATACTGGGCGATTTCGGCCCTGCCGGCAGCAACAAGAGCTACCCTGTGCCCGATATCCGCGGCAAGACTGTGGAGGAGGCCCAGGAGATGGAGGGCGTAAAGGATATCTTCCTGATCGAGGTACAGGGTACCCGCACTACGGAGGAATACCAGCCGGGGCAGATCGTCGAGCAGGATCCCGCTGCCGGCCGCACCCGAAAGAGCAATCTGGTCATTCAGGTCTATGTGGCCGCCGAGCCGGAGAAGGTGCCGATGAAGGACCTGGTGGGCATGGAGTACCGGCAGGCGCGCGTGCTTCTGACAGATATGGGTCTGGATCTGAAGATCACCACGGAAACCGTGTCCTCCGACAAATACGGCGCGGACGCCGTGATCGAGACAGTCCCTGCCGCCGACGAACCGCTGGTGGCCGGACAGACGGTGATCCTGCGGGTCAGCACCGGGCCGGAAACGGTGACGGTGCCTACCTTCACCGGTCAGGATATCGCCAACGCAGTGCAGAATGCTCAGGACCTGGGCCTTACCGTGGGCGAGATCACCTATGACACATTCAGCTTTGCGCCCCAGGGTCAGGTGATCGAGCAGAGCATCAAGCCCACCAGCGAGGTTCCCGGCGGTACAAAAATCAGCTTTACCGTCAGAGGGCAGAAGAACAGCGACGACGCCACAGCGGCCCGGGTGGTGGAGTTTACCATGCCCAGCGATATGGAGGGTATGATCAAGGTGGAGTTCGAGCAGGACAGCGTGACTCTGGACAGCCAGTACATCAACGCCTCCATGGGGACGGTGACGTATACCTTTACCGGCAAGACTGGGACCAGTTCTAACGTCTGTGCCGTCTTTACCAGCATGAACACCGGGGCCACCAAGGTCTCCGCCATTCAGGAGATACGCTTTTGAGTCGGGGCCGCATTGAGAAGGCCCTCAGTGGTTTCTACTATGTGAATACCGGAGCCGAGACGCTGCAATGCCGCGCCCGCGGAAAGTTCCGCCGTGAGGGCATGAGCCCGCTGGTGGGCGACTGGGTCCAGGTCCGCGACCTGGGCGGGGGCGAAGGCTTTGTGGAGACTGTGGAACCGCGCCGCAATGTGTTTTCCCGTCCCGCCGCCGCCAATATCGATCAGCTGGTCATCCTGGCCTCCGCCGCCATCCCTGTGACGGAGCCGTATCTCATTGACCGCATTTCCGCCATCGCCGCCCTGAAGGGCTGTCAGGTGCTGCTGTGTCTGAACAAGTGCGATCTGAACACGGCGGACGAGTTGTATGACATCTATAGTCATTCCGCCCTGCCGGTGCTGCGTATCAGCGCCGAGACAGGGGAGGGACTGGCGGCGCTTCGCGCCGCCATCGCCGGAAAGCTGAACGCCTTTACCGGGAACTCCGGCGTGGGGAAGTCCAGCGTACTGAATCGGCTGCTGCCGGAATTGCATTTGCCGGTGGGCGAGGTCAGCAAGGCTCTGGGCCGCGGCCGCCACACCACGCGCCATGTGGAGCTGTTTGCTTTGGGCGGCGGCACCTATGTGATCGACACACCGGGTTTTTCCTCCTTTGATACAGAGGAAATGGACCTGGAGCTGAAGGCGCACCTGCCGGAGACGTTCCCCGAATTTGCGCCCTATGTGGACCAATGCCGCTTTACCGGCTGTACCCACACAAAGGAAAAAGGGTGCCGTGTGCTGCAGGCGGTGAAGGACGGTGATATCCCCGCCAGCCGCCACAGGAGCTATCTGCGGCTCTATGACGAACTGAAGGACCTGCGGGCCTGGCAGAAGAAGTGAAAAAGCGGAGTGCGATGCACTCCGCTTTTTTGGCATGATATTCTGGTTCAGGGGGTCGGATTTACGGTGCCCATCTTGGGCGGCTGGAGGCGGGTGGGCATTTGTGCGGTGGGTTTTGGTACGGGTTTCCAGCTCGCGGCGGTGTTCCCGGTGGGCTGCTTAATGTTCCTGGTGTCGTTTTTGCTGATCGCCTGCGGCATCGCGTGCTTGAGGGACAGGAGGTGAGGGCATGAGGATCATCGTCTGGCGGGCGCCCCGTGGGATGCGGGGACTGCTGCGCCGGCTGTTCGGCGTGGCGGCATAACCGCCGGAGTTCACACATAGAATGGTCACAAACCATAGGAATGTGAGGGCTGGAACGATGGAATGTGGCTTGCAATGGAAGGATATCACCTGCTGGGATGAGGTGCCCCGGCTGACGCTGACCCACGAGGAAACGCTGGAGGCAGCCATCCCAGATTACTGCCCGGACATGGGGCGTGTGGTGGAGGCCTCGGGCACACTGTGTCTGCGGTCCATCACCGCCCGCAGCGGCAATCTGGAGCTGAAGGGCACTGTTCGGGTCACGGTGCTGTACACCTCAGAGGAGAGCGTGGGACTGCGGAGTCTGACCCAGGCGGTGCCCTTTGTCTGCACGGCGGAGAACCGTCCCCTGGCGGCCTGCCAGGTGCTGTGGGCCGCCGGAAGGCTGCTGCTGTGCGAGGCCCAGGCACTGACGCCCCGCCGTTTGTCCCTGCGTCTGATGCCGGAGTGGACGGTCTGCGGCTATACCTGCACCACCGTACAGCTGTGCTGCGGCGTGGAGGAGGACCCCGCCCTGCGGCTGCGCCGCCGGGAGCATGAGCTGTACATGACCGCCGCCATGGCGGAGCGTGAGTGTGCCGTCGCCGGTGAGGTCACGGTGCCGGCCGGACAGCCGGCACCGGAGGACCTGCTCCTCTGCCGCCTGTATCCCCAGATCGCCTCCTGCCAGCTGGTGGGCGCCAAGCTGCTGGTAAAGGGCGAACTGACCCTCTGTGCCCTGTATCGCTGCCAGCAGCAGAAGCTGCATACATACACCGCCGCTGTGCCCTTCTCCCAGATCGTGGACAGCCCAGCCGGCGGTGAGGAGGGGGATGTTGCCGCCCGGGTGCAGCTGATCTGCGGCGAGGCGCGTCTGCTGCGGACCGAGGAGAGCAGCGGATTCTCCGTCTCGGCGGAGCTTCGGCTGCTGCTGCGTATCACGCGTAAGGAGACGGTATCCTGCGTTACGGATCTGTACAGCACCCACTGCGGCACCAAGCTGGAAACGACAGAACGGTCCCTGCCCCTGGCGCCGGAGCGCCCCGTGCGGCAGGAGGCGGTCCAGCATCTGGATTTCGGCCGTCAGCGGCCCTTCGTGTTCGTTACGGATACCGCCTGCGCGCCCTCCGCCGGAGAAGACGGTACGCCCTGCGCCGACGTGCGTATGCGTCTGCTGTATCTGGACGAGGAGGAGGCCCCGGCCGTCACCGAAAAAATGGCGCAGCTGCCGCTGGGAGAGGGAGAGGTCTGTACCCTGTGCGGCGCGCCGGAGGTAGCCTTCACCGGCAGCGGTTGTGATCTGCGGCAGGCGGTGGCGGTATCGCCCGCCGCCGCGCCCCGTGAAACGCTGTCAACCGTCAGTGCGGTGCAGTGTCTGCCTGAGCAGGAAAATGCCCGCCGGCCATCTCTGGTCATGCGGCGTCTGGCGCCGGGAGAGACTCTGTGGGATGCGGCAAAGCAGTACCGCACCGACGAGGAGCTGATTCGCGCGGTGAACCAGTTGGAGGAGGGAACGGTACCGGATAAAATGCTGCTGATCCCCCGCGTTCGGTAAATTTTCGTTGACTTTCCGCCGCCGTTTGGGTAGAATTGATCCTGCGAGTACGCTGGATAGTCGCGGGGGCAGGGCGAAAGCCCGTCCATGAGGAAAGTCCGGGCTCCACAGGGCAAGGATAGCGGGTAACGCCCGCCGAAGGCGACTTCAGGAAAAGTGCAACAGAGATATACCGCCCGTCGGCTTTGCGTCGATGAGGTAAGGGTGGAAAGGCGAGGTAAGAGCTCACCCGACGGCGTGTGAAAGCGACCGTCGCTGTAAACTCTATCCGGAGCAACACCGGTATGGGAGCATAGGCCGGCCCGGCTGCTCCCGAGGTGGCTTGAGCGTACCGGCGACGGCACGCGTAGATAGATGACTATCAAAACAGAACCCGGCTTATAGGCATACTCGCACGGTTATAAGGGGGCCGCAGCGCTTTACGCTGCGGCCTTTTTTATGTTTTGTACAAATCAGACAAGAAAAAACAGAATAATTTGGAACACAAGACTATTTACATTAGTTCGGTAAAGCGGTAAATTGGTAGCGTAGTAAACAGAGCGCCGGCAGACCGGCGGAAAACAAGGAAAAAGACCGGTATCCCGGCAAGAAAAGGAGAAAGACAATGAAAAAGATCATCGCATTGATTTTGGCCATGGTGATGGCACTGTCGCTGGTGGCCTGCGGTCAGACCGCACAGGATGACAAATCCAAGGATGATGCCAATTCCACTTCCGCAAAGACCTTCATCATGGGTATCGACGCGGAATATCCCCCCTTCAGCTATCTGGATGCGGACGGCAACTACACCGGCTTTGACGTGGAGGTCTGCAAGGCCGCCTGCGATCTGCTGGGATGGGAGCTGCAGATCTTCCCTGTGAACTGGGATCAGAAGCTGGTGCAGCTGGACGCCAAGGAGTGCGACTGCGTTTGGTCCGGCATGACGATCCTCGACTCCATGAAGGAGGCCGGCTATGTGCTCTCCACGCCTTACTATGACAACACGCAGGTGATCATGGTCAAGGAGGGCAGCGACATCAAGTCTTCCGCTGACCTGGCCGGTAAGGTCGTGGCGGTCCAGCTGGGTACCTCCGGCGAGGCGTTGCTGTCCGAGGGCGGCGATTTGGCCGATCTGGCGGCGACCTTTGGCGATCTGATGACCTGTGACAGCTTCCTCAAGTGCTTCACTGAGCTGGGCGGCGGCGCCGTGGACGCCGTGATCGTGGATAAGCCCGTGGCCGTTTCCTATGCCGCCGAGAACGCCGGCTTCACGGTCCTGGATGAGGGCCTGGGCGCTGAGCAGTACGGCATCGCCTTCCGCGCCGATGACGCAGAGTTGTGCAAGACCATCGAGGGCGCCGTGGCGCAGTTGGTCGAGAACGGCACCTATGCCGAGATCGCTGCCAAGTACCCCGACATTCAGAATAACCTGACGCTGCTGGGCTGATCCCATACACAGCGGATACCCAACGAAAAGCATAGCGGCTCCCGGAGGCAAAAGCTGCCTTCGGGAGCGTATGCGTGTGAATTGAGGATACGATATGACCTTACTGACAATGATCGTGAAGATGGGCGAGGGACTTTCCAAAACCTGCGCCATTTTCTCTCTGACGCTGCTGTTTTCTCTCCCCCTGGGCATGATCGTTGCCCTGCTGCGCATGAGCAAGAGCAAGATCATCTCCGGCATTACCCGCTTTTTTATCTCCATTCTCCGAGGAACCCCGCTGATGCTGCAGCTGCTGGCGGTGACCTACGGACCGTATTACCTCTTTGAACTGCCCGTGTCCCGCAATAAACTGATCCCGGTGGTGATCGCGTTCGCCATCAATTATGCGGCGTATTTTGCGGAGATCTATCGCGGTGGTATCGAGTCTATGCCAGTTGGGCAGTATGAAGCTGCGGAGGTGCTGGGATACACAAAGACCCAGACGTTTATTCACGTCATTCTGCCGCAGGTTTTCAAGCGTATCATGCCCAGTATCACCAACGAGGTGGTGACCCTGGTCAAGGATACGTCTATGGCCTTTACCGTTTCCTATCAGGAGATGTTTACCATCGGTAAGCAGATCGCGAACTCCGAAACCAGCTTTGTACCGTTTTTGGTGGCAGGCGTATTCTACTTTGTGTTCAACGCGGTCGTGGACTTCGTCATGGGCCGGGTAGAGAAGCGCATGAGCTACTACCAGTAAGGAGGGGCGCCATGAAATTATTGCAGATGAACCATGTGAAGAAGAGCTTTAATGACGAGACGCTGCACGTGCTGAAGGACATCAGCCTCTCCGTGGAGAAGGGCGAGGTCGTCGCCATCATCGGTCCATCCGGCAGCGGCAAATCCACGCTGCTGCGCTGCGCCACGCTGCTGACCGAGATGGACTCCGGCGAGCTGATCTACGGCGACATTCAGGCCGTACACAACGACGCGGACGGCAAGGCGGTCTATGCCGATAAGGGCGAGCTGAAGAAGGTGCGGGAGAAGTTCGGCCTCGTGTTCCAGAGCTTCAACCTGTTTCCCCACTATTCGGTGCTGAAAAATCTCATGGATCCCCAGATACGCGTGCTGGGCCGCGACAAGGGCGAGGCGCAGCAGCGCGCCCGCAAGCTTCTGGAAAAGATGGGCCTGTCCGACAAGGAGAACGCCTATCCCTGTGAGCTTTCCGGCGGACAGCAGCAGCGCGTGGCCATCGCCCGGGCACTGGCGATGGATCCCGAGATACTCTTTTTTGATGAACCGACATCGGCGTTGGACCCGGAGTTGACCGGCGAGATTTTGAAGGTGATCCGCGATCTGGCGGAGGAACACATGACCATGGTCATCGTGACCCACGAGATGTCCTTCGCCCAGGATGTGGCGGACCGCGTGATCTTCATGGCCGACGGCGTTATCGTGGAGGAGGGCACCCCGGAGGAGGTCATGGTGAACACCCGTGAGGAGAGAACGCGCCAGTTCCTGGGACGGTATCAGAGATGAGGGAGCTGCGTGTTGTCCGGGCAGACCCGGCCGGGAATATTACGCTGTTTGTCCTGACGCCGGTGGAGAAGGCGGAATGTGCCGCTGTCGCCGCCAAGCTGCTGGCCATCGAAGCACTGAAGGCGGAGCAGGTGGGGTTCATTTTTCCTAACGGACATATGGAAATGGAGGCCGGCGAGTTCTGCGGCAACGCCTCCCGGGCGTATGGCTATCTGTTGGCGAAGCAGCAGGGGCTGAAGGGCCGTCACACCATGCGGCTTTCTGTCAGCGGGTGCGATCATCCGGTGGCCGTGACCGTGGATATGGATGCCGGTACGGCGTCCGCGGAGATGCCGCTTCCGAAGCTCGTAGAGCAAGTGGAGGTTGCCGGCACGGCGGGAACGCTTGTGCATCTTGGCGGTATCGCACACCTGGTGGTTCAGGGTGTCGCGCCCAGCCGGGATTTCTTTGCGGCAGCAGAGCCGATCTTTGCGGAAGATCCGATGTTGGAGGCCTATGGTGTGTGCTTCATCGAGGGTGAGCGCATGACGCCGCTTGTAAAGGTGCCCGAAGCGGGTACGCTGGTGTTTGAGGGCAGCTGCGGCAGCGGCACGCTGGCCAGCGCCATCGCCCTGAGCCGGGGCTGTGACGGAGACTTCTCCGTTGCCCTGCGGCAGCCGGCGGGAACGGTGTATGCGTCTGTTACAAGACAGGCAGGCGCCGTCACCGCGGCATCCATCGGCGGCTCGGTAGCGCTGGAAGCGCCCATCACAGTCGCGATCTAAAAAAACGCATCCTCCGGGGTGCGTTTTTTTGTTGTACAATCGGTGCCAAAGAGGTATAATGAACGGAGCAATACTGTGCCGGATGGAGGAGTATAACATGACGTTGCATGAATATATAGAGGACATGCGCGGCAAGCGCATAGCAATCATCGGTATCGGTGTCAGCAACACGCCGCTGCTGAAGCTGCTGCTGGCGGAGGGAATCCGCGTCACCGCCTGCGATAAGCGTACCCGTGAGCAGATGGGGCAGCAGGCCGAAGACCTGGAGCGTCTTGGCTGCGAGCTGCACCTGGGCGCGGACTATCTGAAGGACTTGGACGCGGACGTGATCTTCCGCACACCGGGGCTGCGCCCGGATGTGCCGGAGATATCGGCCTGTGTTCAAAAAGGCGCCGTTCTGACCAGTGAAATGGAGGTTTTCTTCCTGATTTGCCCGTGTCCGATCATCGCTGTCACCGGCTCTGACGGCAAGACGACGACCACCACCATCATTGCCGAGCTGCTGAAAAAGGCCGGAAAGCGTGTGTGGGTGGGCGGCAATATCGGCCACCCGCTGCTGTGCGAGGCGGACGGAATGCTGAGCACGGATTTTGCGGTGTTGGAGCTGTCCAGCTTCCAGCTGATGACCATGACGCAGAGTCCGCACATTGCGGTCGTCACAAATCTGGCGCCCAACCATCTGGATGTGCACCGGGACATGGCGGAGTATGTGGCGGCCAAGGAGAATATTTTTACCCATCAGAGTCGGGAGGACATTGCCATTTTTAATGCGGATAATGCCATCACAGCAGAGCAGTCCACCCGCGCGCCCGGCCACGCCCGGCTCTTCAGCCGGCAGAGTGAGGTGGCAGACGGCGTCTTCCTGCGGGGCGAGGACGTTGTCTGCCGCAGCGGCGGTCATGAGCGCATCGTGATGACCACGAGGGACATCAAGCTCCCCGGCGTACACAATGTGGAGAATTATATGGCGGCCATCGCCGCCGTGGACGGCCTTGTGCCGGACCAGGTCATCCGGACCTTTGCCCGGGAATTCGGCGGTGTGGAGCACCGCATCGAGCTGGTACGAACCTATAAGGGCGTGCGGTATTATAATGACTCCATTGCCTCCAGTCCCTCCCGTGCCATCGCGGGGCTGCGGTCGTTCAGCGAGAAGGTAATCATGATCGCCGGCGGCTATGACAAACACATTCCCTTTGATGTGCTGGGGCCGGAGATCGTGGCGCATGTGAAGTTGCTGGTGCTCTGCGGTGCCACAGCGGATAAAATACGCGCCGCCGTGGAGAATGCGTCGGGGTACCGGCCCGGCCACCCGGAGATCATCGACGCCGCGCCTCTGGCAGCGGCGGTGCAGGCCGCCCGCGATCGGGCACAGCCCGGTGATGTGGTGACGCTGTCGCCGGCCTGTGCATCTTTTGACCAATTCAAGAACTTTGCCGAGCGCGGCGACTTTTTCAAAGCCATCGTGAACGGCTGGGAGGAATGAGGAAAAGCCGTGGTGTCATAGACTTCCATAGTAAGCGCGTCATACAGCGCGTCTATGGGAGGTGACGGCATGGGCCGGCTGCGGTATATACGATTGACCCGGCGGCAGCGGGTGCGTGTGTGGCTGGCGATCATCCTGCTGGCGCTGACGGCGCTGCTGACGGCGATCCTGCTGCACCTGCGGCCCATGCTGGAAAATCTGGCAACAGCCCGGTGCGCCAATACTGTCAGCCGCATCGTGGTGGCGGCGGTGAACGACGCCGTGGAAAACGGCTGGATGGAATACGACCGGCTGGTAAAGTTCGACAAGGACAGCGACGGCCGCGTGACGGCGCTGAGCAGCAATATGGCGGAGTTCAACCGCCTGCAAACCGCGGTGGCGGATGACGTACTGGCGCGGCTGAGTCAGGTATCCGCCAGTGAACTGGCGGTGCCGCTGGGCACACTGACCGGTTCGCCGTTGCTGGCGGGCCGGGGGCCGAAGCTGACAGTAAAAATGGAGACCATCGGCACGGCTACCGCCAAATTCCGGGATAAATTCACGGCGGCGGGCATCAACCAGACAAAGCACCAGATCCTGCTGGATGTAGACGTACGCGTGAGTATCCTGCTGCCGGGGATCACCACCTACACAAAAGTGAGCAACGAGATATCCGTGGCGGAGACGGTGATCGTGGGCGGCGTGCCCCAGACGTACACCTATTTCAGCACCACGGAGGATAAGATCGAGGATTACGCCGACGAGTACATTATGAACAATGGATGAGGGCTTGGATATGGACTATCGCAAGGAGATACAGGAGCTGCGCCGCACGCTGACGGAGAACGGATACCTCTACTACGTGCTGGATGCGCCCACCATGTCGGATTATGAATATGACCATCTGCTGCGGCGGCTGGAGGACTTGGAGGCGGCGCATCCGGAGGAGATCACGCCGGATTCTCCCACCCAGCGGGTGGGCGGACAGACGCTGACGGAGTTTCAGCAGGTGACCCACGCCGTGCCGCTGGAAAGCCTGCAGGATGTGTTCGACGACGAGGAGGTCTGCCGCTTCCTGGAGAAGATACCCCTGGAGCACCCCGCCTACAGCGTGGAACCGAAGGTGGACGGCCTCTCCGTGGCACTGGAATACCGTGACGGCGTGTTCGTCCGCGGTGCCACCCGGGGTGACGGACGAGTAGGGGAGGATGTGACTGAAAATCTGCGGACGATACGGTCTATCCCCATGACCCTGCCGGAGAAGCTGCCCCGCCTCATCGTGCGGGGCGAGGTGTACATGGCCCGCAGTGTGTTCGAGGAGATCAACGCCCGGCGTGAGATCGAGGGCAAGCCACTGATGGCCAATCCCCGCAACGCCGCCGCCGGCTCCCTGCGGCAGCTGGACCCCAAGATCGCCGCCCAGCGGCGGCTGGACATCGCGGTCTTTAATTTGCAGCTGGCGGAGGGCCGGGAATTTTCCACCCACACAGAGACGATCGACTATCTGGCCAGCCAGCATTTCAAGGTGATCCCCCACAAGCGGCTGTCCGCGCCGTCGGATATCCTGGCGGAGATCGCGGCGCTGGGCGATGGCCGTGAGCAGTTTCCTTTCGATATCGACGGTGCGGTGGTGAAGCTGGACGACCTGCATGACCGCGAGGTCATCGGCAGTACGGCAAAGTTCCCCAAATGGGCCATTGCATACAAATATCCGCCGGAGGTGAAGCCATCGGTAGTGAAGGATATCGTGGTACAGGTGGGCCGCACCGGTGTGCTGACGCCCAAGGCGGAGCTGGAGCCGGTACGGCTGGCGGGCACGACGGTCGCCTTTGCCACGCTGCATAACCAGGATTATATTACCCAGAAGGATATCCGGGTGGGGGATACGGTGTTGGTGCGGAAGGCCGGCGAGATCATCCCGGAGATCGTTGAGGTGGTGGCGGACAAGCGTCCCGCCGGGACGAAGCCCTATACCCTGCCCGAGACGTGCCCCGTGTGCGGCGCACCGGTGGTGCGGGACGAGGACGGCGCGGCGCTGCGCTGCACCGGCGCGGAGTGCCCCGCCCAGCTGCTGCGGTATCTGACCCACTTTGCCAGCAGGGGCGCTATGGACATTGACGGGCTGGGACCTGCGGTGATGCAGCAGCTGATCGACAGCGGACTTGTCCGGACCGCCGCGGACCTGTACAGCCTGACGCCGAAGCAGCTGGAGCCGCTGGAGCGCATGGGCAAAAAATCGGCGCAGAATGCGGTGGACGCTATCGCCAGAAGCCGGGACAACGACCTGTGGCGGCTTATCAACGCGCTGGGCATACGGCAGGTGGGGGAGAAGGCTGCCAAGACGCTGGCGCAGCGGTTCGGCACTATGGACGCACTGGCAGCGGCTCCGGAGGAGGAGCTGACTGCCGTGGACGACGTGGGCCCCATTACCGCGCGGTATCTCTGCCAGTGGATGAAAAGCCCCCAGTCCCGCGATCTGCTGGCGCGGCTGAAGGCCGTCGGCGTCAATATGACCTGTAAAGAGAAAACGGTTGACAGTCGTTTTGCCGGAATGACTTTTGTGCTGACAGGCACGCTGGAAAAGTTTACCCGTGACGCGGCGGCGGAGATGATCGAAAAGCGGGGCGGCAAGGCCGCCGGCTCCGTGTCAAAAAAGACCACCTATGTGGTGGCCGGAGAAAATGCCGGCAGCAAGCTGCAAAAAGCAGAGGCGCTGGGCATTCCCGTGCTGACGGAGGACGAATTTTTAGCACTTCTGGACTGAGGAGGCAATCAATATGGCAGTGAATACGGATAAGACATTGCAGCATCAGCTGATCTACAGCGTGTTCGTGCGAAACCACACACCGGAGGGCACCTTCCGTGCGCTGGAACGTGATCTGGACCGATTGAGCGCCTTGGGTACGGATATCGTATGGCTGATGCCTATCCATCCTATTGGCGAGGTGGGCCGCAAGGGCACGCTGGGCAGTCCCTACGCCATCCGTGACTACCGGGACGTGAACCTGGAGTACGGCACCGTGGAGGATTTCCGCCATCTGGTGGACGCCATCCACGTCCGGGGCATGAAGTGCATCATCGACGTCGTCTACAACCACACATCGCCGGACTCGGTGCTGGCCCAGACCCACCCGGAGTGGTTTTTCCGGGACGAGCAGGGTCGACCCAGCCGCCATGTGGCGGATTGGTGGGATGTAGTAGACCTGGATTATACCCACAAGGAACTGTGGCGCTACCAGATCGATACGCTGAAAATGTGGGCGGAGATCGTGGACGGCTTCCGCTGCGATGTGGCCAGCAGCGTGCCGCTGGACTTCTGGGCCCGGGCGCGGCAGGAAGTGGAAGCTGTCCGCCCCGGTTGCATCTGGCTGGCGGAGAGCGTACACGGCGCCCATGTGCTGGGTCTGCGGCGGCAGGGTGCCTACTGTGCCACGGATACGGAGCTGTACCGGGCCTTCGACATGACCTACGATTACGACATCTGGCCGTGGTTTGAAGGGTATCTATCCGGTAAAAACAGCCTGCGGCAGTACATCGATATGCTGAACTACCAGGAGCTGACATATCCCGCGGGCTTTATCAAGATGCGCTGCGGTGAGAACCACGACACGCCGCGTCTGGCCCACTGGGTACAGGACGAACGGCGGCTGCGGCACTGGCTGGCGTTTTTGTACTTCTGTCGGGGCAGTATGCTGCTCTACGGCGGCACGGAGTTCGCACCGCGCCGTCAGGTAGGCCTGTTCGATGCGGACGACAATTTCGGCGACAAGCGGTCTGACCTGTCCGACTTCCTGCGGCGGTGTAAGGCTATGAAACTGGAACTGCCGCTGGAGGGTGCGGTGTGGTACGAGGTCAGCGGCGGCACGGTCATCGGGCACTATAAGTCCCCGGCAGGCGAGGTCACAGGTGTGTTCGACCTGTCCGGCGAAGGTGAGGCCACGGTGGTGGAAAGAGCCGACGGCGTGTATGAAAATCAACTGGGCGGCGATTTGACCGTCACCGATGGACACATCCGAACGGACGGCGATCCGATCGTATTTTGACTTGCTTTTTTGAACAAATACAGGGGCGATTTTGTGGTAAAAATCACAGAATCGCCCTTGCCGCATTGACCATGTAAAGTGCGGATGCTATAATCATTTCTGTATTGGTAAGCCTGCCCGAAGGGCGGGAGCACTTGTATAGAGGAGGAAAGAAAGATGAGCAAGATCATGAAGATCTGCGACGGCAACGAAGCGGCGGCGTATGTGGCATACGCCTTTTCCGAGGTCGCTGCCATCTATCCCATTACGCCGTCCAGCCCCATGGCGGAGCACGCCGATGCCTGGTCGGCCAACGGCAGGAAAAACATCTTCGGCCAGCCGGTACGTCTGGTTGAGATGCAGTCCGAGGCCGGTGCCTGCGGCGCCTGTCACGGTGCGTTGGAGGCCGGTGCTTTGGCCACCAGCTTCACCGCGTCCCAGGGCCTGATGCTGATGATCCCCACCATGCACCGCATCTCCGGCGAGCGCCTGCCCGGCGTGCTGCACGTGGCGTCCCGTACCGTGGGCACCCATGCGTTCTCCATCTTCGGCGACCACTCCGATGTGATGAACTGCCGGCAGACCGGCTTTGCCATGCTGTCCAGCGGCAGCGTCCAGCAGGCCGCTGATCTGGCTGCCGTGGCGCACCTGAGCGCCATCAAGGCGCGTATTCCGTTCCTGCACTTCTTCGACGGCTTCCGTACCAGCCACGAGATCCAGAAGATCGACGTGCTGACCTACGACGAGTACGCCAAGCTGGTGGACTACAACGCGCTGGCCGCCTTCCGCGCCAACGCCCTGAACCCGGAGGACCCCCGGATGCGCTCTCTGGTGGATAACCCGGATATCTACTTCCAGCTGCGCGAGTCCAACAACACGGCCTACGCCGAGTTGCCGGAAATCGTAGAGGGCTACATGGCCCAGATCAGCAAGCTGACCGGCCGCGAGTACCACCTGTTTAACTACTACGGCGCACCGGACGCCGAGCGCGTTATCGTGGCCATGGGCTCCGTAGGCGGTTGTGCTCAGGAGGTGGTCAACTACCTGAACGCCAAGGGCGAGAAGGTGGGCTTCCTGCAGGTACACCTGTTCCGTCCCTTCTCCCGCAAGCATCTAATGGCCGCTATGCCCAAGACGGTGAAGAAAATCGCCGTTCTGGACCGCGTCAAGGAGATCGGCTCTATCGGTGAGCCGCTGTACGAGGACATCTGCGCTGCCTATATCAACGAGAGCGACCGCCCCGCCATCTACGCCGGCCGCTACGGTCTGAG